>Ga0209756_1004195_pt1 | contig 11313 bp, 10 predicted proteins | sample ETNvirenome_6_85_FD_184071 | JGI IMG/M metagenome (GOLD analysis project Ga0209756, IMG submission 184071) | Marine viral communities from the Pacific Ocean - ETNP_6_85 (SPAdes) (version 3) | ecosystem: Environmental > Aquatic > Marine > Oceanic | place: Pacific Ocean | collected 2013-06-19
ACAAAATATATCATTATTACATGGAGCAAGAGACAGAACAACTTTATTAGAAGAATTTGAAAAATTAAAGAAAGAAAATAAAGGAAACTTCTTTTTAGAGAAAGTGTTAGAGGTTGTCGTAAATGCTAAAGGTAGAGAATTAATAGTTCTTAATAATGCTGAAATAAATGCATATACTAATTATAAAACACTAGAAGATATAAGAAAATCTTTTGATAAATTAAATGATGAAGGCAAGAATCTTATTTTTGAATTAGAGTTTGAATTTAATAGTTTTGGATTGACAGGAACTTCATTTGCTCCTTTCTTTAGCGAAAGTTATATGGAGATTATTAATAAAGAAATAGAAACAATTGTAAAAGACGATCAAGGAAGAAAGGTAAAAGGTGATCCTAATATTTCACCAGAATTAAACAGAGCGATATTTGAAGTTAATAATCCTGTAGACAGATATTCTTTAGATAGAGAGATTAGTGAATCTTCTAGAAATAATAGAACAATTAGAAAAGGTAAAAAAGTTATTGGCCCTAATAGATCTTATAATAGAGATTACTTAGGAGGTGGTGTAAAAGAATTAACATGGAAACAATGGAATGCTGATAAAGGAATTGATATTGATAAAATTGATAAAAAATCTGAAACACATGCTCATCTAAAAAGTAGATATAATTCTTATTTAAATGATTTAAAATTAGCACAAGAATATATAAGTTATATAACTACTAAAAAGCCTCTTTCTAAATTTGAAATAGATGAACTTATAAAAAAAGCTGCAGAGTTTAGAAAGATGGATCACTCTGCTACTAAAGGTGTTGCAGAAATGCTAGAGAAAGAGATAGGGCAAAGAGCATTTAAAATTCAAACAGAATTCCTAAGAGATGCTGGAGACAAGCAAGGGTATAAATATAATGTTCCTGGTGAAGATGGTGTACCACAAAATGATATATCTAATTTAAGAAAATGGCTTGGCTCAAATAACATGACATCTGAAAGGCCTGAGATTCAATATCTTATTAACGAAGCAGAAAAAGAATATACTAAATATATTAGAAGATTTAAAGTTTATAAAGAGATAATAGACAATAAGCATAGAGCTTTAGTAAAATCTAAAAACAGAAGTTTATCAATTGCAGAAAGAATAAAAAAGGCTCTTATTCCAAGTGATAGATTTAGAATCTTATATGGTAATATTAGTGTGGTAAAAGATGGCAATATAAGACTTCTTGATACAAATGAAATAGCAGGAGTTTGGGATACTTTAAGTAAAGAAGAAAAAGAATATTATTCTACATATAAGTCAATGGTTACATTATTCCAAAAAGTTCAAGATAAATCTGGAGCTACAATATCAGAAACACTTGTTCCTAATATGCAAATGGGAGAAATTGAATCTATGTCTAAAAGTGGTTTATTTGGATTATATAATCTTAATACTGATTCAAGCAGTTATGATAAAGTAAAGGTATATGGTAAAGATATAGATGGTAAAAGAAAGCTTAAAACATTTTATGAATGGAAATATTTTGTTTATAAAGGTAGAACTAAAAGAATTAGTGGTACAGTAGAACTTTTAGAATTAGATAAACTTAGAAGAAAAGCTAAAGCATTAAAAAATAAAGGTAAGCATGAAGACGGAACAGATATTTTATTATCAGATATAGAATATGATGCATTAGTAAACAATGGAGCTGCATTAAAAAGAATAGTTAATCAGAAAGTTAAAGGAATTAAAGAGATAGATGTTGATATCATAAATGAATATGAAAGACGAAAGGGTGTTAGAATTGAAAAAGCTTCTTATGATCTTAATACTTCTTTATTAGAATTTGTTAGAAGTTCTTTATTTAAGCATGGAGATTTAGAGGTTAAAGAAGGAGGGTTTGCGGGAATGTCTAATTTAAGTGTTCTAATAGATTCTATTATAGCTTTTAATAAAAACCTAGACAATAAGAATGCAGTTGAATATTTAGTAGGATGGTGGAAAGAAGGATTTATAGAAAAGAAAAAGAGAACTGGAATATTTGGGAAAACAGGCGATAAAATTATTGATAGTTTTGTTCAGCTTACATCTTTAAGATTCTTAGGTTTTAGCATTCCTGTAGCTGTTGGGAACACACTTGCAGGTAAATATCAAGAATTACGTAAACGTGGTGGTAAACAATTCATTAAAGGTGAAAAAAGATTCTGGACGGATTTTTATAAATCTAGACAAATATTAAAAGACCACAGATTAATTCAATATAGCTTTGATGATTTTGTACATTTAGATCAAAGGAAAGGAGTAATTGGTAAAATAGTTAATTTGTCTTATATATTTATGGAACAGACAGAACATTACATTCAAGGATCTGCATTTTTAGGAATGTTAACCGATCAAGAATTTAATTCAGGACAAGTCTCAGATAAAAGAGTTAGATATATAAATCATAAAATAGCTACACTTCATGGTGAAGGATATACTCCTATAGATGCTGCACTGTTATCTATGTATTCTTATGGTAGAGCGTTATTACAATTTAAGAAATGGTTTATCACTTTGGTGGCAGACAGATATTCACCTGAAGATATTAATAGATTTGGAGAAGTAAATATAGGAAGTTATAGAGCTGGAAGCTCATTTGCTATGAGTATATTTAGAAAATTCTTTAGAGGTGAATTAACAATGGAACAAGTGGTAAAAGAGTATCAATCATTATCTAAGAGTAAGAAACAAGAAATGGAAAATGTAGTTAGAGGGTTAGGGTTAACTTTCTTACTTCTTTCCTTGATAGCTGTTTTAGATGATGATGATGATAGAAATAAACCAACTGTAAAATATTTAAAAAGATTACAAAATGATGTATTCTCTACTGTAGATGTTGATAGATTCCTTAAATATAGAATTAAGCCAACATCTATTAATACAGTTCAAAATACAATTCAAATGATAGGTGAGGCTGCTAGAGGAGAAAAAATAAAACGTTCTGGTCCTTATGGAGAAAGAGGCACTAGTAAAGCAATTAAAAAAATAAAATATGATATTACTCCTTTTGCTGAGGTAAGAAAAGATTATGCAAATATTACATACAAATAAAAATAAAGATGTTATGTATCTAATAAAAGAACGAAATTTATTAACTTTGTAAAAATTAAAAATTAAAAATTATGGCGAATATAGATGATTTATACAAAAAAAGCTTTGGTCAATTAGGGTCTGTTTTTACATCAGTGAGTGGTGCTATTACGCCCCCAACGAATAAAGTGTTTATAGCGATTACTTTCTTGGATACTACAACACTTGATACTAGTTCAGGTTTAGTTGCAGATACCAATCATCATAGTGCTGAATTTGTTGGTACAGATACAGCTGCTCATGATGCAGCTACAGCAACTGCTATTTCTGGAACTGGTGGAGACGCAATTGATGTTAATGATGAATTCCCTTCTGGAGTAACTATTTTTGGTCGTTGGACTGAAATAGATATAGATTCAGGAATGCTTATTGCTTATATAGGAGAATAATGCTAAATAAAAGAAATTAATGCTAGGATTAGGAGCAAATATAGTTCATCCTTTAAATGAATCTTTTAAAGAATCTGTTGTATCTGATAATTTAGTGTTAAGACATAATTATAAATTAAACCCTGTCCAACCACTAAGTGATGGTGCTGCAGATATTAATGCTGATGCTGCTGCTAATGAATATATAGACGTGGGTACTATAGCAATAAGTACAGGTAACGTATCTATGTGTGCGTGGGTCTATATGACTGCATTTGTTAATTATGGCGCAATTTTTGCAAATAGAGAAGGTGGTGATGAAAACTTGGGAATAGAACTTAGATGTGGAAGTAATAATTTTCAAATTAACTATGATCATGGAGGATCATCAGTACAATCAAATTCCTCAACAAAAAATATAAATCAATGGTACCATGTTTGTGGCGTGTGGGATAGAAGTGAAACTCAATATTTATATGTTGATGGTGTTTTAGAAGATTCAGATAGTATTAACGCAACTGACGTAACCCATACTACTGTTGCTAAAATAGGACAATATGGCTCAACTGAGATAAGAGGTTACGTATGCAACGTAGGTTACTGGAATAGAATTTTATCCCAAACAGAAATTAAATCTATAATGTGGAAAAATTATTCAGGTTTAACATCAAGTGAAACAACAAGTTTAGTATCATGGTATAATTTAGATGAAGAAACTGCTACAGATGGAACTGCCGGGAGCGGTGGAGTTAAAGATCATCATGGCACAAATCACGGAACTTTATCATAATGGCGACGACAATACAAACAATAGAATTACCGAAAAAATACAGAGCGTCAGATACGTCTGGAAACAACAACCACGGACAAATATATTCTGGTCGAGGATTAGAATTTGATGGGGTTGCAGATTATTTAACCACACCTTACGGTAGTGGATGGAACCCATCTACTACATCTTTAACCTTTGCTTGTTGGGTATATCCTACTGAAGCTGCTAGTGCTAAAATATTTTTTGGAACATTGCATAGTGGTAGCACTAGATTTTATATAGGTACTCATAGTGGTAAGTTTGACATGGGAATACAAGGTTCTCCCTGGATTAACACATCTACTGAAGTAGCTGGATTTAGCGACCAACCAGCATATAATGTAAACACTTGGTATAGAATTGTAATAGTAATGGATGGATCCCAAGCTATTATGTATGTTAATGGAATAAAGTCATATGCTAAAACTTATAGTTCTTATTCTTTTGATAATAATTTTCATATAGGTAATCATGGCACTAGCGCAACATATCATTGGCCTGGTATGTTATCAAATGTACAAGTATGGAATACCGCTTGGACCGCAGCCGACGTAACCTACGACTACCTAAATCCAGAATCACTCGCTTTAAATAGAAGCGGTACCTCCCTTACAAATTCAAACCTTAAATTATGGTACCCAATGCAAGATGGGCATAGAGGCCAACAATCATATATTTTAGATGGTGCTAATACAGGGTACATTGATAAACTTGCTGATCGATATGGGAATGCATATGGAGATATAGAAGGATTAGAGATGCACCCTTCTACAGCGAGCACTATAATACACCCAACTAATAGTAATATTATATTTAATCCTTATATAGATACTACCATTTCTTTAGATACAAATATAAAATACGCAGGAGAACAATCTTTAAAAGTGGTAACTGGGAGTAGTGGTAGTGGTGTTTATAGCGCTAAGGAAAATGCTAATGATAGATTTTCGGTTATAGCAGGCGTTGCGTACAAGATATCAGGATATATTTACAGGGAATCTGGATCAGGAACTATTAAATTACACGCTAAAACAGGGGCAGGTGGTAATTGGGATTTAGGTGCAACTGTAATCTCACCATCCTCAAACGAAACATGGGAGTATTGGGAAGCTTATTATACAGCTTCTGTGTCTGGAGACAATGCTTATTTATTAATTGTTGACACTTCGGCTGCCGAAACTTATTATTTAGATAATTTTGAATGGGGACCCATAAACGGCAAAAACCACGCGACGACTGTATTTTATGGGGATGAGTTAGTTACTAATGGTACTTTTGAAACAAATACTACAGGATGGACTGATGCTAGTGGTACTACTTTTGAAAGAAATACAAGTGATGTTATTACTGGTGATGGAGATTTAAATTGGGCGCAATCAGCAACTAATGCTGGTTATACAGGATTTTACCAAACAGCTGCTATTGCTATTGTAACGGGAAGAACATATGTATTAACGTGTACGTATAGAGTGATAAATGCGGAAAAAGAGATGTATGCCAAAATTGGTGATAGTGCTACTACTACTAGTACTGCATTAGGTGGGTTTACAGAACAAGTATTAAATAAAACTTCAAACACTTCCATTACTTATTCATTCACCTCTACTGAGTCAGGTGATTTTTATCTTATATTCAGAACTGCTAATAATGAAGATGCTGAAATATATATAGATGATATATCATTAAAAGAAGTCGGTGTAGCTTCAGGTTGGACAGACGCAGATCAACAATTACATATACCGCAAACAGCGTTACAATCATATAATCAATTAGCTATGTTCCCAGGAACTGATGATGGAACTGATTCTGACGTAGATTGTACCGCAGATTCTGATATTGATAATGTGTGGGCTGGTGGTGGAACATTCAGTGCTTGGATATTACCTTTTTCTGGTGGCGCTGGAACTTATGGTCGAATTGTAGATAAAGGAGGGGTGTGGTACATGATTCTTACAGGTGAATCAGGGGGAAAGACTAAACTTAAGTTTTATCATGCTAGTGGTGGTGATGCTTCAGCTTCTACAACTTCATCTACAGAAGTAGTAAACGGACAATGGAGTCATATTGTTGCTACTTTCGATTCTGATACTATGGGTACTCATGCAAAAATTTATGTAAATGGTATTGAGGTAACTACTACTGAAACTGCTGGAACTGGTACTGCTACAACTGATACCACGCTTAATTTAACTATAGGTAATCAAGCAAATGGAGCTAGAACTTTTGATGGTTGTATAACAGAAGTTTCTTTATGGACGACAACTTTAACTGAAGCTCAAATACAAGAATTATTCAACGATGGAAAAGCTTTAGATGCTACAACTCATTCTGTTTATACATCTGCTTCAACTAATTTAAAAGGATATTGGAGAAATAATGGATTAAGTACTTGGACAGATTTATCTACATATGGAAATGATGGAACCGTAAATAATCTCACCGAAACAATGTTACTCCCAGCAGGCGTAGATGCTACACGAGATAATCAAGGATTTATAATGAATAGGCAGAAGGATACGAGTAGTTTGAATTTAGCAAGAGATAGTTATTCAGCTGTTCTAACTGCTAATTCTATGCAAGATACTTTTAGAGGTGATTTTTCAGTTGGATTTTGGATGAAAACAACAGAAGGGAGACCTTCAAATAATGAATATATAATGGGAACTTACAATAGTTCTGGTGAAGATTACTTTTATTTACAAATGAGAACTAATGGAACTATTAGAATGGAATATAAAGCAAATAATGATGGATTTGATAAATATTCAGATGTTTTAATAGCTAATACAGCTACAGGTAGCTGGCATTATATAGTAGCTACAGTTGAAAAAAACGCTTCTAATGGATTAAAATGGTATAAAGATGGTGATTTTTCTGACCAAGATGATACAACAGATGTAACAGATGGAAACTGGGAAGCGTGGACTTCGAGCAATAATTTAGGAATAGGAACTCTTTATTATATCGGCGCTTTTCTTGCCGCGTATCATTTTGATGGAAAGATTGATAATGTAGTTTTTTACGATGATATTTTAACAGCCGCAGAAGTAGAAAGAAATTATAACGCAGGAAAAGGTAGTCACAGAAATTAAAAAATAAAAAATATGGCACATTACGAATTATATATATGTTTAAAGAAAACAACTTACGAATCTGCAGTACCTAGTGTATTACAACCTAAATTGGGTTGGAATAACTATACGTATGAAGAAGACGGGGAAACTATTAAAACTACAACTCCTTACACTCCCACGTGGGAAGAAGCTACCTTTAAAGGTAAACTAGGTGCACCAAGAAAAAGTTTAGATGGTGATTTAGTTATTGTAAAAGGAGAGTTTAGTTTATTAAACGGAGAATTAACAGCAATAACAGATTTAGGTAAATTCATGAGTTATCCAAATAATTCTGTACTTACAAAAACTGAAGCACAAACATTAACAAGTGGTGAATTATTCACCGAGTAAATAAATGATAAAGATGGTAACTCCTACTAAAGTAGATTGCAGTATATGCACACAAGAAATAGCCTTAATACAAAAAGACATAGAAATGTTAAGAGAAGATATTAAAGAATTAAATGAAAAAATGGATAGACTAATGATCAAATTGCTTGATCCAGATTCTGGTTTAGTTGTTAAAGTTAATAAAAATACAGAAAGATTAGATAAAAGAGATAAAGATTTACCTAATTGGTTAAATGATTTAAAAAGTTTTCATTTAATGAAAAAATGGAAAAATAATGTTACAAAAGCATTATGGGTTTTATACGCAGCTATAATTAGTTGGATAGCTAAAAATATATTTTGGTAATAGAATGGGAATATGGAGTAAAATATTTAGTACAGGCGCTACAGAACTTGTAGAAGGTGTGGGTGATGTAATAGATGAATTACACACATCAAAAGAAGAGAAGTTAGCGGCTGAATTAAAAATAAAAGAGCTAGTTTCTACTTATGAAGTAGAAATGGAAAAGCAGTTAACTAGTCGTTGGACTGTAGATATGCAATCTGATTCTTGGCTGGCAAAAAATATAAGACCAATGACTTTAGCATTTCTAGTTGTATCTACAGTGTTAATGATATTTATTGATGCTGGTACAATTAATTTTACTGTAGAAGAAAAATGGACAGACTTATTACAAATAGTACTAATAACTGTAATAGGAGCTTATTTCGGTGGAAGATCTTTTGAAAAAATTAAAAGATAATGAAAGAATTTAAAAATAAATTAGAAAAGGATGAAGAAGAAGTATATCGTGAAGCAATGTTAAATGCTTATTTATTACTTACTAATAAACTATCTTTTGATGAGTTATTTGAATATAATGGATGTTATTTACCTTACAATCCTAAATCAAATAATTTAAGTGAAGACACTTTTAATGATTTAATAGATTATTTTTGTGAACTAGAAGAATATGAAAAGTGTGAAGAGATAAAAAAAATAAAAGATTCCGTAGATAATAAGGAATAATTTCTTAATTTTGTAAAAAAAATAAAACAATGGCAAAAAATTATACATTTAACGCAAGTATGAGTTGTTCAGCTACTTCAAGTACTGGATATTCACAATCACAATCTGGAGCTTTTAGTTTAGACATTACAGGTATTGATCAAGTACAAACAGGCAGGTTGGATGTAGCGACTGGAGGAACCGTCATTATGGCTGCCCCAACTTATGGTAAGGTGGTATATGTAAGAAATCTTGATGACACAAATTTTGTAACAGTAAGTATGGTAGATGATGCTGATAATGCTATAGCTATATTAGAGCCAGGAGAGTGGTTTTTTACTATTCTTAGAGATACTGGTGTTATAGATGCTATTGCAGATACGGCAGCAGTTACTGTAGAGTATTTTGCAGTGGAAATAGATTCAAACGCATAATTAATAATATAAAAAAGAATAGATATGGCAACAATGTCAACAACATTTACAGCTTCAGGAAGTTTTACATTAACAGATGAGAACGGTGTAGTTGTATTTACATATTCACCATCTTTTACTTCTACATCTAATACAGCAGCTCAAGCTCTTTATACAGGAGAGCATTTAGCTCAAAGTGGTGGTAGTGAATTAGCACTAGCAGATGTAAATGATGATAGAGTATATGTATTTATTAAAAATGTAGATACAGATTATCCCGTAGAAGTAGAAGCTAGCGAATCTGAAGGCTCTGCTTTAGAAATGGCAGATATAAAACCAGGAGAATGGTTTTTTACTCCTATGGAGTTAAATAGTGATGCTAGTGGTAGCAGCATTCAAGTAACTGCCGCAACTGCAGATCAAAAAGTTCAATATTTAATTTGTGACGCTATAGATAACTAGTAGTCATGAAACTTAAGGTTTTAAGATTCAGTAGCCAGGAGGATTCTACTTCTGGCTTACTTTTTGAAAAAAACGACCTTGGATTAAAATTCTTATGTTATACTTTAGAAGATGAAAGAAGAGTTTTAAAGGTTCGTGGAGAAACAAGAATCCCTGCTGGTAAATTTAACATAACATTAAGAACTGTAGGGGGGATAACCCAGAAGTATGCTAAAAGATTCCCAGGTATACATAAAGGAATGTTATGGGTGAGAGATGTTCCTAATTTTGAATACATCCTTATACATTGTGGTAATACAGATGACCATAGTGCAGGATGTTTACTTTTAGGGGACAGCCAGGAAAACAATATTATTATTAAAGATGGTTTTATAGGAAAATCTAGAAATGCCTACAAAAGAGTTTATTCTCCTATTGCAAAAGCAATTGAAAAAGGAGAAGAAGTTACAATTGAATATGTAGATTTAGATTAATGAAATGGATTGGAAAAAATATATTTGATTTTGATGTTGCTTTTCGTCAAAATGTTACTATAGATGGTAATCTTACCGTAGCTGGTGCTAATACATCTTTTGGTGACGACGATAAAATAATTCTTGGTGGTGGTGGTGACGGAGAAATATATGTAAGTTCCGATGATTTATATGTTGCAAACACAACTGACGACAAGGATATAATATTTAAAGGCTCAGATGGTGGAGTTGATACAACAGCTTTAACTCTCGACATGTCTGCTGGTGGATCAGCATCATTTAGCCATGATTTAAACTTAGTAGATTCTGGTAAAATTCAACTAGGTAATTCAAATGATTTTTTCCTTAGACACGATGGTTCTGACTCTGAAATTCACAATCAGACTGGAGATTTAACTATAAAAACTTCTACCTCTGATAAAGATATCATTTTTAGCGCTAACGATGGTGGCGTTCAAGCAGAGATGATGCGTATTGATGGTAGCACCAGTAAAGTTGGTATTGGAACGAGTACTCCTGGGGCGGAACTTGTTGTGCAGGATGGAGAAGTATGGGCAGGAACAGGAGCTACAAAAGGTTATGATTTTCATGATTTAGGAACTGGCTATGGATATAAAGGATTAACAAGCCCAAGTAGATTAGGAATATTAACAAACTCTACTGAACAAATTACGATTCTTATAGATGGCAGCGTCGGTATCGGAACGAGTTCGCCAACTGAAAAGCTCCATGTTTTTGTTGCGGCTTCTTTTAAGGTAGGAGTATCAACTGGAAATCCAATAGTAGATATTGTAAACAATACTGCTGTAGTTAATACTGCTGGGACTGCAACATTAAAATTCACTCAGGGAAACACTCAAACTGGTGGTAAAATAGTTTCTGGCAGAGATGGTAATTATTCTGATGGTGCTACAAGAACTTCTAATCTTCAATTTTACACCTCAACAAATGCTTCTGATTCTGAAAAAATGCGCATCACATCAACTGGCGACCTCGGCATCGGAACGAGTGCTCCCGCTGGAGCATTAGATGTTAGGGGTGTTGGTTTATTTGGTGAACAAACCTCTTCTATCGCTGGGAGTTCACATTTACAAATTGCTCGTGCAAATGATCCGATTATGTCATTTAGGCATCTTAATTCAGCGAGCGCGGGGCAAATGGGTTATATAAATTATTATTTTAAAAATACAGGAGGAACGGAAACTATTTCTGCAAGGATGGG
>Ga0209756_1004205_pt1 | contig 11291 bp, 3 predicted proteins | sample ETNvirenome_6_85_FD_184071 | JGI IMG/M metagenome (GOLD analysis project Ga0209756, IMG submission 184071) | Marine viral communities from the Pacific Ocean - ETNP_6_85 (SPAdes) (version 3) | ecosystem: Environmental > Aquatic > Marine > Oceanic | place: Pacific Ocean | collected 2013-06-19
ACAAACACAAGAACAGTTAATGCAGTCTGCTATGCAAGCAGGTGAACAGGCAAGAATAGATGCAGCTAAACTTGGATTGACAGCTCAACAACAAGAGGAAGCAGCAAGACAACAACAAGAAAAGTTTGGTCAAAGTGCATATGATATGTCTAATCGTTATAACTTAGCTGCTGCCCAAGGATTAATGGGTGCAGGACAAACTATTAATCAAGATGCTGTATCAAGGATAGCTGCATTACAAGGAATAGGTTCACAGCAAAGAGCATTGAGTCAGGCTAGTATGGATATGGGCTATGAAGACTTTATGCGTCAAAGAGACTATGCTCAAAATAGACTTGGTATGTTTAGTAATATATTGAGAGGTGTTCCAGCTACTCCACAACAAACAGTTAGTCAATTTCAACAACAACCAGGATTATTTCAACAAGCTATGGGAGCTGGTTTAACTGGCTTAGGATTATATAGAGGATTTGGAGGCGGAGGATAATATGGCAAATTTAGTACAATTAGCAAATGAATTAGAGTATGTGCCTAAAATGCAATTGGCAGAAATGGCTCAAGACCCTAATAATAGATTTCCACAATACTTAGTCTTGTCTGAAATACAAAGACGAACTTTAAATGAAAGGGCTTATGCAGCAGCACAACCTCAGCCTACTACTACAGTAGCAGAAGAAGTGGTGCAAGATTTTGTGCAGCCCAAGGGTTTGCAAGCAGGTATACCTTCTGAATCAGCTCCAACTGATGCTTTCTCTTCAGAGTCTATGGGTATGCCTGCCTCTGCTCCTCCAATTGGAATGGCTGAAGGAGGAGAAACAGTTATTGATAAATGGTTCGGAAATGAAATACTTAATCCTTTTGTAAGCGATACAGGAACCGCAAAATGGTATAATCCTGTTGCAGGTCTTCCTCATGTACAATATAACAATCTTATGGAAACTGGCGAGCCAATGCAAGGTTTGCCCTTAGATTTTAGTAAGGACATAAATGAAGAATTAGGATTATATACGCCTAATTTTAATTTGGAAGAATACGAGAAAAAAAAGCTGGAAGAACTTGAAAGGCTTTATGCAGAAAATCCACAAGCATTTTTAGTAGATTCTAGCAGAAAAGCATCTGGTGGTTTAACTGGTTATTTACAAGGTGGACAAACAACAAATCCTGGCTTTGCTTCTCTTCCTCCTACAAAAATAAATCAAGCAATGTATGGTCTTGAAGGTATGGCTAACAAATACGCTAATCCTTATAGTGGACCTATAAGAAGTACATTAGGTGCAGTAGGAAATATGAGTATCGGAGATAAAGTAGTTGATCCTAATACTCTTAGTTTTTTAAATAAAGCAAATAATACTTTAGATAGAGTAGTAAGTGGCACAGTAGGTGCTTTAGTACCTGGAGGAAGTACACCATTTAGAGATATGCTAAAACGCAAGAGAGCAAGACAAAGCAGAGGACAAGAATCTTATGATGAAAATGTAGAAGCTTTAAGTAGGTCTGATGAAAGAAGTGATAAAGCATCTGGTGGTTTAACTGGTTATGCCAATCAAGGTAGAACTGCTTTGCCTGGAGTTTTACCAAGTTTAACTCCATATGCAGCATCTGAAGCCGAAGAATACGAAGAAGATGCTAATTCGTTAAAAGAAAGTTTTAAAAATTCCTTTCTTATGGATGCGTTAGTAAATTACATGATGCAGCAGCCTGCAGTTTCGTCAAGTCTTGATGCAACCATGGCTCTTAATGATATTAAAAAAGATGTTGAAGAATCTGATTATTCAGGACCTACAGGTGCTCAAATTGGAGGAGGTTTACTTGCATTAGCAGGTGCAATACCTCATGTAAGAAGGCTTAAACCAGTTGGGAAGTGGGGGAAAAAGATATGGGATAAAGCAAAAAAACGATATGGAGCACAACCTGCTGGACCACCACAAACTGTACCGACAGGAATGGGTGCTCCGTTTACAGTAGGAGGACAAGCATATAATCCAGGTCAGGTTATTGTTTCAGGCACACCCAAAATAGGTGCTTTAAGACAAACATTATTAAGAACACCAGAAGGTAGATTTATTTCTACAATGGCTCCTATAACGGCTGGCGGATATCTTATGTCAGGTTATGACCCTTTCAGCAGTGAAACAGGAGAAAATAAAGAACAAACTGAACTGACAAAAGAACAAAAAGATTATATAAAGATGTTGCAAGAAATAGAGTTAGCTAATGCAAAAGCCTCGCAAGAAAAACCTAAAAAAGGTTTAGGTGGTGCTTTTAGTCCTACTGACCTTATACAATTAGGTGGCACTATTATGGCTGCTAGAAATATAAGTGAGTTAGGACAAGGTATAGCTGGTGTAGCTGGTATAGCTTCTGAAAGAAAAACTAGAGCAGAAGAAGTTGAAATAAATAAAAGACTTAGAGAAGCACAAATAAGTCAATTAGAAGCAGAAACATCTTTATTGCCAGATAAACAACTAGCTAAAGAAATAGAGTATATAACTGAGGCTATTAAACAGGCAGAAGAAGGTACGGGTGATGAGGAAACAATAGCAAAATTAATACAATATCGTGCATATTTAATACAACAACAAGCTTTAGGTCGTGGTTATGACCCACAAGCTATGTCTAATACAAATAAAAGTTTAATAGATTCATATATGTAATATGCAAAAAGTTAATCTGCCTGACGGAAGAGTATTAAAAATACCTAACGATTTATCTCCTGAAAAGCGAGATGCGTTATCTAATGCCGTTAGAGCAGAATATAACATTGACATTAATGAAGGCTCTTTAGGCGAATGGTTAGTAGATAAACCTGTATCTTTGGCAAGAGGTTTATCTCAAATGGTTCCTACGGCTGTTAAAGGTATAGCTGGTTTAACAGCAGGAAGTGATAGCGATATAGTTAAAAGAATATCTGATTATCAAAGATATGTAGCTACAGAATCACCATTAGCATCTGACCCTAAATACAGAGATGCTTTTGGAACTAAACTAGCTGAAGGTGCTGGTTCTTTGGTTGGTTTTGGTGGACTTTCGTATGCAGGTAGAAGATTAGCAGCTAAGGGTGTATTGAGTGATAAAGTAGGTCGTTTTGGTGTTCCTGGTTCATTAGCTGTACCTATGGGTATGGGTGAACAAGTAGATAGATTGGAGCAATCTAGAGCGTTGGGAGAAGAATCACCAGGTTTTTTAGCTGAAAAAACAGCCATTCTTGCTGGTGGTGTTATAGGTTTAAGTGAATTAGCACCTTTAGAAAGATTGTTTAGAGGCATTCCCAAAAATGCTTTAAAGAATCCTACAGTACAACAGTTACTTAATACACGATTAAGGTCAGCAATAGCAACAGGTTCTGCTGAAGCTATTCAAGAAGCTGGAGCTGGTGTATTACAAAACTTAACAGCAGCAGGATTATATAGTGATGAAATACCTATATTTGATAGTGCATTAGAAGAGTTTACTATTGGTGGCATTTTAGGAGCAAGTGCTGATTTACTTGTTAATAGTCTTGCCAACAGAAGAAGTATTAGCAGCCAGCAATTAAGGGATGCAGAAACGAAAGCTAGAGACAATAGAACTAGTCTTCAATCACAAGATAAATTTGCTAGAGCACAAGAGCAAGGAATGGTTGAAGAGTATCAAGAACCTATTATAAAAGAAAAACCTGAAATAGATGTTCCAGCTATTGTTGATGTAGCTCCACCTGATTTAGGAGTAATAGAAAATCCTGATGGTCAATTTTCAGTTGTTGATTATAACGACTTAGAAAATCCTATACTAAGCTCACACGCTACCGAAGTTGATGCTCTATTAGAAAAAAATAATCAACAAACAAATTACGAAAGGAAAGTTTTACAAGTACAAGTTGATAATGACACATACATGATGGGAATGCCTGATAGCGATTCAGCTAAAACATTAGGTAGAACTATTCTTGACCCTAACATTACGCAAATAAATTTATCTACTTTAATAGGATATGATTCTTCTATTTCAGAAGATTTAAAAAAAGAATTAAATAAAGAAAAAAGCCAAGCATTTGCTGCTAATACAGTCAGAGAAATGCTTGAAAATAAAAGAGCAAAGTTAGAAAAAACTGCAAAATATTTAGAAAGTAAAGGTTTAGATTTACGAGCTAGCTTTACAATGCCTGAAGCTAAAAAAGTTTTAAAGCCTAAAGACTATAATCTAATGTTAGAAAGTTTTGCTAATCATGCTTTTACTGCTTCTGAAAAAGCAGGTGAACCTTCTATAAGAGAAGATAAATTAGATGTAACAATAAAGAATATTAAAGCTATTGCTGATTCTAAAAATATAGAGTTAGATTTTAAAGACCCAGCAGTTCGTTATGCAGCAAAACAATGGACAGGTTTTGAAGATATACCTAAAACAAGAAACAGAGGTGCTAAAGAACTTTTCTTAGCCAGAATACATTCTCTTCCTGCATTTAATAGTAAAACTAAATTTCCTGATTTTAGACCTAGAGCTTACACAGGTGTAGACATGGCTAACTTTGTGGCTTCTGCACAAGACATACAATTTACTGATGCTGACTTATTGGTAGCTGGTCCTGAAAGTATTAGAAATAAACCAGAAAATGTTAAACAATTTTTAAATGATTTAATTGAAAGTGGTAGAGCTAAAAAAATAAAAAACACAAATAAATATGAATTAACTGATGACTTTGAATACACAGTCGCCAGAAGACAAGAAGGGTTTAATGAAACACCAGATGAATTTCGTGCAAGATTAGAAAGAGATAGGTCATTAGGTAAAAATAAATTATCTGATGAAGCTATAGATAGTCTTGTTGCGTCTGAAGAAGTAAGGCAAGAAAAGGTATTGCCACCAAAAGAAATTGAGAAAAAACTTATAGACTTTAATGAAACAATTGAAGAAGGTCGTACAAATAAATTTGCTAAAGAGTTAAGGAAAAAACTAAATAAAGTAGGATTAAGAGACACAGGTATAGTTGTTAGTAATGATATTTTATCTACTACTACATTAGCCGAAACTGAAACTGGAGATATTATATTTGACCCTAGAGTTACTAGAGAATCAGCTACAGAAGGTGCAGCAGAGGGCGAATATGATAGAGATACGGATATTATTTTCTTATCGCTTAACTCTGTAAATCCTGATGGCACAGCTACTGACGAACAAATACTACAAAGGTTAGATAAGATTCTTGACCATGAAATGATTCATGCGTTAAGAAAGAAAGATTTAATTACTGAAAAAGAATATCAATATTTAAGAAACGAAGTTAAACGTAAAAAAGTTCCTACTGAATATGATGATTCCAGCAAGAATGAAACTTTTTACACTAGAAGTAAAAGAATTAATAGTGGCATGGTAGAAAGAGCCACATTAGAGGGTAGGGCAAAAGAAGAAATAGAAGAACAATTAGTTGAAGAAGCTATAGCTGAAATGTATAGAGCTAGGGAGTTCAAACCTGTTACACCAAAATCTAAAGGTATATTAAATAGAATAGTTGAGTTCTTTAAATCTATGGGTCAAGCCATGCGTGTATCAGGCTACAGAGATTCTTCTGAAATATTTGCTGATATAGAAAGAGGTAAAGTAGGAGCTAGAGAAAGAGGACAAATACGAACCTTGCAAGAGCTAGATAAAATATCTATGGCTAGAGAACAAGGTATTGTTGGTGGGCTAGGCATAACACCTTCTACTGTGCCTGATGATATTGCAACTGAAGAAGATAAACCTGTAACTCCTGATGTAGAAGCAGAATTTGGAGAAGGGGTGATTATAACTCCTGATATTTCTTTTGAAGATGTTCAGGCAGATAAAGACCCAATAACAGGTGTTGAATTAGCTTTGGGTGCTGGTCAAAGAGGGGGTATTTATGATAGAGAAGCTTTAACATCTGAAGAAGCTGCTTTAGATGCAAAAGAAGTCCAGGCACAATTTCCTGGCATAGGAGAAGATGCAAAAAGTTTAGACCTTTTAGAATGGATGTCAAAATCTGGACCAAGTGAAGCTTATAGGGTTATAGCAAAAAGATTATTAATACAACAAAAACGAATAGAAAAAGTTGGAGGTACAAAACTATATGTAAGAGTTGTTAGTGAAGGCAATCAAAGGCTGCCCATAAGAGGTCACAAAGGTTATGATTTTGAAAGATGGGGAGGTATTTCTTATGCACCTTTTATTTATGAAGGCGAAAAAAGACAACAAATTTATTTAAAAGCAACTAATTTTGGTTCTAGTTTTGAAGTTTTATTGCACGAATTAGTACATCAAACAACACAAGCATTTACAAGAAATGCTGCGTTTAGTTCTGATGAAAGAGTACAAACATTTAATAGTGAATTAGAAAAAATTAGAAAAGTTTTAATAAAACAAATAGAAGATGAAACAGGAAGTAAAGGAAGAAAAGGTCGATACGGATATGAAAATGCAAGTGCTTCAACCCAATTAGGTCAGTATGTTGTTTATGGTGCTGCTAATATAGATGAATTATTGGCAGAAGGATTAACTAATAAAAAATTTCAAGATTACTTAGAAAAAATTCCATACACAGTTAAAGGTAAAAAATCTTTATGGAATAAATTTACAGAATCAATAAGAAAATTATTAAATTTACCTGCTAAACATGATAGTGCTTTATCAGCATTTTTAACACAAGCATCATATGCCAGTGATATCAATGTAGGAACTATTAAAAGCGTATATGGAACAGGAGCTTTAGATGCTCCACCGATAGGTGCTCCTTTATTTTCTAGGCAAAGTTTAGAATCAGAACTTTCTGATTTAAGAAGAGAACTATATGACGCACAAAGTTTAGAGTCTGCCGATAGAGGTTATGTAGATGTAGAGGCAGGCAATCGTAATATGAGAAGAGTTCAAGATATAAGAAATAAAATAGAAAGACTTGAAGCAGAATTAAAACAACCAGTCACACCAGAACAGTTGCCTTTATTTTCTAGGCAATCTAAAACACCTTCAATAAAAGAACTTCCTGGAGAAGTTTCTGAGTATGGTGTTAATTACAATATAACAGATGCAGAATTACAATATGCTGTAGAAGCTTTAGAAATGAGCAGAAAATCAGGAACAAGAGAAAATCCTGGTCAATTAAATACTACTATAGTAGAAATATTTGAAAACAATCCCAACCTTTTAGAAGCTAGTAAAAACTTTCTTAGAAAGTTTACTAATAAAAAAGGTAACTTAATTGTATATAGAGCTTTGAATATACCTGCCTCTATGCGTATAAAAAACTATGGGCAGTTGTCTCAAGATATTTACGCAAGCACAACTCTAGACCATAGAGAAGCTATTAATATAGCAAGAGCTGTAGAACAACAAACAAGCCGTGACATATTAAGTTTAAGAACAGGAGAAGTAACAAAAGGAAATGAAGCACAATCAGAAATACTTAGATTTGAAGTGCCAATGGACAGGGTTCAAGCCTATGTTCCATCTTTAATAGTTGCTGCTAGAGATAAATTAATAAATTCTGAAGAACTGTCGTTAATTGATGCAGGAGTAGAAAGTGAAATGGATGAAGACTTTAATCCTGATGAATATAATGACTACACTCGAGAACAATACATAGAAGAATATGAAAATGATTTAGATAATTATATAGATGAAGCTGAAGTTTTAGTTGACTTACGAGGAATTAAACCAACTTATCAGTACACACCTGGTAGTGGCTTAACTGGTAGAGAACCATCTATCACTAGAGATATACCTTTATTCTCAAGAGCCAGAAGATTTACAGGTGAAGCTAATACACAAGAAAAGATAGCATTACAGAAATCCACAGAAATAATTGAAGATTTTGTAAAGAAAACTCCTAGAGGTGAAATACCTTTATACAATACAAATGCCTCTGATGTTGCTTTAAAAGCTGCGTATGACTATATAAATGACCCTAGTGCTCCTACTATAAATGAACTTCCTAATTACTCTAAAGTTGAAAAAGAAATACCTGAAGATTTACAAGGTGTAGTTAATAGAGGTGGATATGTTGCTCCAAGAAAGCCTTGGTATGAAAGATTAATTAGTGATGCTTCTGACCCTGTAACTAATATTAGAAAGTTTTTTAAAGATACAAGACAAAACTATATTGATAAGTTAGATAAAGTAGAGAAAAAACTTATACAAGGTAGTGAAGAGTTTGAAGAAGTAAGACTTTTAAATAACATAGCTGATACCTCTGCTATAGCTTCATTAAGAATGGCTGATAAAGCTAGAGGTATATTTCAAGGTATGCTTACAAAAGGTTTTGCTGCTGATGTAATAGAAGGTGAACCTGCTCTTACTAATGTGCAAGATTTAGAAATAGATACAGTATATAACCCATACATTGATGGTAATACAGGCACTGGTGGTTTATTACAAATTACTGCTCCCTTATTTTCTGACCCATTAGTAGACTTAGAAGGAATATTTGGAACGTATGCCAAATTAAAAAGAGTTCAAGGATTTCAAAAACAAAATAGACAAGTTGAATCCCCTTTTACACAACAAGATTTAGAATTTATAAATAATATTGAAGCTAACTATCAAGTTGTTGTTGAGGTATATAACAACTATCAAAAATGGAACAATAAATTAGTAGACTTTGCACAAGCTAAAGGCTTATTAAATGAAGCACAAGCTACAAAATGGAGAGAAGAATCAACTTACTATCCTTTTTATAGAGATATGGTTGAAGAAGAGGGTATAACTGCACCAAGAATAGGTGGTGGTTCTTTACCTAATAACCCATTAAATTTAAAACTTAAAGGTTCTGAAGCAGAAATAAATGTTTCTCCATTAGAAGCTATAGCAAGAAACTCTTTGTCTATCCTTACTGCTTCCATGAAAAATGACGGAACATTAAAGTTAATTGAAAGTTTAGAAGCTATGGGTGAAGCAGAATACATTACCCCACAAGAATTAAAAAATAAACAAGGTGCAAAAACTATATTTGTTTTTGAAAATGGATTTAAAAAACATTACAACTTAGAAGACCCTGATTTATTTCATGGTATCAGAGCATTAGGTGGAGCAGAGGTTGGATTTATAACTAAGATGCTAGCTATGCCAGCTACGTTGTTAAGAGATACAGTAACTCGTGACCCTGGATTTATAGCAGTAAACTTACTTAGAGATACGCTATCTGCAACTGTAACATCAGGTGTTAATTTATCAGCTCCTGGTACAGGCGGTGATGGATTTGTGCCAATGATAGACACCATTAAAAATATGTTTGGCGATATGTCAGACTTAGAAAAGTTTGGTGTTATTGGTGGATATGATTTTGCTAATGATGAAGGTGATGTTGTTGACTATATGGCACGAATAAGAAGACAACAAGGTCTTACGGCTAACAATGGTATGTCAGCAGAAAAAGCTTTCTTTTATGTTTGGGATGGTCTTGGTGGACTAACAACAAAATCTGATGGAGCTACTCGTAAAGGTGTGTTTGATGCAGTTTATAAACGCATGAAAAACACTATTGATGAAAGAACAGGTGAAGTTTACACAGATGCAGCAGCACAATCAGAAGCAGCTTTTCAATCCTTAGAGGTTATAAACTTTGGTCGTAGAGGACTATCACCAATGTTTAGAGTTATTACGTCTGCAATACCTTTTTTAAACGCTAGAATACAAGGTCTTGACCTTATATATAGGTCAGCCTTTGGAACATATTCAGCTCAAGATAAACTCCAAGAAGGAGAAACTTTAAACGAACTCAAGAACAGAATAATGCGAAGAACTCTTTTAAGAGGTGGAACTATTATGGCTTCCACTCTTATTTACTATCTATTAGTTAGTGATACAGAAGAATACAAGGAAGCTAAGAGAGAAATAAGAGATGACAATTGGTTGATACCAACTCCATTTGATTACACATTAAAAGTTCCTATTCCTTTTGAGATTGGAATGATGTTTAAGGCACTACCTGAGAGGTTCATAGACCTCATTTTAGGCGAGAAAGTCTTAGGACTAAAGGAATCAGTAGAGAAAGACCCTATCGAGTCTATAAGGAGGCAATTAGGAACTTCTGCAAACATACCTTTCTTATCAGGTGACATCAGCATACAAGCATTAAAGCCTATTTTTGAAGCTACAATTAATAGAAATTCTTTTACAGGTCAAGAAATAGTTCCTTACTATAAGCTGAAGAGAGAGCCAGGTTATCAAGCATCTCCACAAACTAATGAACTAGCTAGAGTTATCGGTGAAGCCTTAAATATTTCACCAACTAAAATTGAGCACGTTATCAATGGATATACAGGAACACTCGGAGGTTATGTGTTGGATATTGTGGATTCACTAACTAGAACTGCAACAGGTTCTCCATACATACCAAATAATATTTTTAGTAACCCAACTAACTTTGCCCAATACCCATTAATTAAAAGACTGGTCGTGGATAATAAAAAAATGGGAGGGTTGCAACAACAGTTCTATGAACTTAGAGGTGAGGTAGATAGAGCCGTTACGACTATGAATAGTCTTAAAAAAGAAAGAAGGTTTGATGAACTCAGAGCGTATAAGTCTGATGTAAAAGGCTTAATGAATGTCAAAGGCAGAGTAAGGGCAATGGAAAGATACTTGGATAATTGGAGGAAGAAAAGAGATAGATTGATGCGTAGGACTGATATATCGGTTATGGTTAAAGCAGAAATGCTTCAAGACTTAGAAGCAGAAAGAGATAAGCGTTTAGCGTTTATACCTGAACTAAGGAAGAAAGCTAACGTGCCTATCCTCCAGGGAGGACTGTAACTCTTTTATTAGCTTCTCTTCCTTCAAAGGTTTTAGTTTAAAGAAGTCTTTGTGTTCAGGGTTATAAGCGATAAATGTGCGAGCATAGAAGCATATGTAGTCATTACTTATCTTGAACTCACCTCCGTTAGTCTCTATCTCTCTATTCCACCTTATGCGATTAATTATCGCCCAATGAGAGTAATGCTTTCTACCTGTAGCGATAGCCTCTAAAGTGTACTCCTCAAACTTCTCATAGACTTGTGGGTTAGCGTTGTGCCAATCCCAAAAGGCTCTCTTCCTTTTCTTCAAATCATCTTTCAACTGTTCAACTAACATCATAGTCATACTCCTCATTCAAGAAAATAGGTTGGTCTTTGCTAACAGTAGATAAAATTGCGTTAAAATACATATAATCCAAAGCCTCCTCTCTAGTCATTCCGTCACGTTCAATTAGTATATCCACGCATTTTTCAACAGAATAAATAAGACGTTCTTCCTGAACTGCCATATCGTAAGTCTGTCCTATTATTGCTTCATCAAATCCTTCTGCTTTTAACATATTTCTTTTA
>Ga0209756_1004211_pt1 | contig 11284 bp, 19 predicted proteins | sample ETNvirenome_6_85_FD_184071 | JGI IMG/M metagenome (GOLD analysis project Ga0209756, IMG submission 184071) | Marine viral communities from the Pacific Ocean - ETNP_6_85 (SPAdes) (version 3) | ecosystem: Environmental > Aquatic > Marine > Oceanic | place: Pacific Ocean | collected 2013-06-19
TACGACTATGACATGCTTGGTGTGCCTTTTCGGGCATGATTACCAAGTTCTCAAAGACATGTAATCCACTCACTGTCTTTCCTTGAAGCTCATAAATATGATGTACATGGTGTGTAACTCCTGTAGCTCTTGTTCTTCTCTGTGCTTCTATAAAGAGATTCTCTATTGCTCTTAGCTCTTCTTTAGTCAACCATGCAGGAGTTCTTTCTAACTTAGCTGCTTTTCTTTTTGCACACTGAGCATTACGCTTTCCTCTATTGTTTTTACTATATACAGTGGAATACGCTCGCATCTGCTCTCTATTTTCTTTCTGCCATTTTGTTGTTCTCTCTCTTAGCTTCTCCTTATTCTTCACATAATATGCCCTCCAACGCTTTCTACTAATCTCTTTATTCTCTCCTCTCCATGCTTTTCTCCTCTCCAATCTTTTTGCTCTTTGTTCTGGTGTTTCTCTTTGTCTACTTTCCCTATATTGCGCTCTTCTTTTAGCTAGTCTTTCCTCGTGCTCCTCTGGTGTTTCCCTTTGTACCCTTTCCTTCGCCGATTTCCTATCTCGTACTCTCGTTTTAGCTAATCTTTTCTCACGATGCTCTGGTGTTTCATTAGGATATCGTTTATTTATTATCATTATTCACCGCAGGAGCATAAGAAACCCTTATAATGGTTCGAGGTTCATCACCTATCTTCACCACCTCATATCCCTCCATCAGGGGTCCAACCTTATAAAGCTCCAAAGTATACTCCATAGTTAGAGTGGCATTTAATTGAACCTTGAACCATATATAATACTCATTACCTATCGTTCCATTTTTAAACAAGGCTCCAATTAAATTTTGACCTACTAAAGAGTTTTTGAAGGTAATCCATGAAGTAGTATTAATTACTTCTCCCCCAAAATAAATAGACTCAATCTTGGAATTCTTGTGAGTAAAATAATAAGTTAAAGGGTGGTGGGATCCTTGGAGAGGTTGGTAGTTTATTAGTACCATTATCTCAGGAGTAGAGGGACGAGGATTGTGATCAATCTTATCCCCCTTGGGACCACATGCTAATAACAATAATGGAAGTAAGTATATTAAATATTTCATGTTAAAAATCTAAACCATAGTTAGCAAGATACTGTTCTTGTCTTAGGTTTAACCCTCTATTCTTTATAGAGTTAGTGAAGAGATCTGAACTACTTTGTATCTTCTCCCCTCCTAGGTTGAATACTATCTTTATCCCTAGTTCTTCACACACCTTTTGTTCTGGGGTATTTTCCTTTGTTCTATCCCCGCCATTTCCAAACATATCGGGTTCTAGTTTCCTTAGAGCTTCACACACGGTTTCATCTGAGTCATCTACCCCTACTACATTAATTACACCTTTTAGGGATGCCATGATAACCAGGCGTTCTTCAAATGGCATGAAGACGAAACCTTTCTTTCTCCTTAGCCATTTATCACTATTCACTATGACAACCACCCCTCCATGTTTTGCGGCCTCATCAATCATTTTAATGTGGCCGACATGAACAGGGTCAAATCCTCCGCTTATAGCGATGATTTGAGATCTTTTGTTACACTTACTAAAGTTTTCATTCCACGATAGAGGATCATGGATAAAAGACTTCATTCCTTTTTCATTCATTTTCATACTTTGACTTTTTTATTTAAACGAGAGAAATCAGCCCTATGCCGCTTCTGTGTTCTACTACTATTTTTCTTCGTTATGAGTGATAATCCCGGCAATCCAATTGGAAGAGTGAGGATATTTACATCTACACCCTCATGCTTAAGCGTACCCTCTTCAAGATCTCCTACGATTTTATGCACATCATTACACAACTCGGCTCTCTCAAACTTTTCACCACCTGGATCTGTATCATGCATAATAATTATGCCACCATAATTCAAGCACCGTAGAGAATTAATTAAATCTTTCTTCGCTGACTCATAAGAGTGGTCTGCGTCAATAAAGATCAGGTCCGCTTTAGGTAGTTCATGATCAAAAAACTCATCAGTAGTCATTTCATACGACTTCCAAGTTTCATCACCCTTCAAACACTCAGGTATCTCAGTGTCTACCGCAATTGCGGTATCTACATAAGGCTCTATCAATTTAAAGTTCTCTCCTTCATCCACCCCCAGTTCAAAGTAAACTTTAGGTCTGAGGACTGCTCCGATAAATTGAATAAATTGATGGTGCGTTAACATGACACCTACTGCTCCTTATGGCAAATACAATCACACTCTACGATTCCACATTCTCCATCATTAGGACCGCATACAATAGGCACATCATGTTCCTGTTCAGATGTTAATACAGCTACAGATACGCTATTCTCAGCAAAAGGATAAATCGGGTATAGATAAGCTAACAGGTATGCCCTTCTGGATTCAACCTTCAGGGCCTCTAGCTCATCGTGACAGCCTTTAAGGCACACAGGAGGCTCTTCATTCATAGCTAGGACATTAGGGTCCATTAGCTGTTGGTGAGCACAGGGGGTTCTCTGCTCCATCCAGGTGTACCATGGTCCTTCGGGATTAACTCTATGTATTCCCCAAGTCCTGCGGAGGATTCTCACCTCTAATGATTTACACACATCACATCCTAATTGGGCTGCTATTCCCAAGCTCATTATTAAAAGACCTATTAGTTTCTTCATGGTTCTCATCCTCGTGATTCAATAGCTCTCTTCATACGTTTGAGAATCTCTTTATATTCCTCGCGTATCAAAATAGGGACAATACCCTTTGGGGATCTGTCCTCTGCGATAAACATTAAACTTGAATAATCAGTATCTCTTCCGTCTGTAAATCTTTGTACCATTACTATCTGGGTACAGTTAACCAACATCTCGAAAGGTTTACCCTGTAGAGAGATGATTCCTGAGCGATCAAAAGCAATTCTTTGAACACGGAACTCTGCGAAATTCTTAAAGACGCTTCCTGAATACTTGGACAACTTTTTAATGATTGGTTGTTCAGAAACAAGTTCCTTTTTTACGGAGCGTTGTGCTGGTGCAGCAGCCATTAAGCTTAGTACCCCTAGACACAGCATTCCAATCACAATGGAGAATAGGGTGATACTTCCACCCTTGAGTAGTAACGCTCTTATGCGTTGCATCTTCTTATACGGTGTCTGTTCTATATTTTTCATAATTCTTTATACCTTTCTATTATTCTTTTAAAAGAAATGTCCCTTTTAATCCTAGTCTTTGTGCGCGTGGAAGACTTAAGGGATTAAAAGGGACATTATAAGTTTCTTAGGTACGGTTTGCTCGCTTCCAAACCTTCTTCTTACGACCAAGCAAAATGCTTGGCTTTTTCGGACCTGGTGAGGTACAGCATCCTTTGCTCTTAGTCTTAGCCTTAGCCTTAGTCTTAGCCTTAGTCTTAGCCTTAGTGCATTCTGGACACTTCATGCTAGCCCTGTTACGCCGCATCCTACGCGGACCCGAGGCTCTACGCCCACGGCTTCTACGAGAATTACTACGCCTCTGAGCATTCCTACGTTGGGAGTTGGCTCTCTTGCCCCTCTTCCCACGCTTGGAACTCTTACTAGCCTGAGCACGCTTCTTCTTAAAAGCCTCAACCCTCTTCTTAAGAGCGACACACTGGGGGCAACCCTTATCGACAGACTTACGACTCTGGACACGTTGAGCTTGCTTCTTATGTGCCCCTCTCTCTGGCCTTTGAGCCATAGTTGGGACAGCCATAAGACCCAAGAGCACGATTGATAGAATATACTTCATTTAATTTCTCCTAATCATTTAAAACTTTAAGTCTTCTAGCTAGGATCTGCCTTGCTACAAGTTGTATAGGCTCCCAACCATCTTGGGATATCGCTTCCAGCAAATCATTCAAGGCTGTCTGCGAATAGGTCTTTGCTTCAAAGATCTTATATTCATACATATTTATCTTCTCCGTCATCATCAACGACTAAATATTCTGGATCCTTAACAGGCTCAATACTACATAGACCGCAAACTTGATCCTCGAAGATAACAGGAATATTTAGTTCTGACGCAAGATTGAACTCCATTCTTGCACCTCTACTATTCTCCCAATGTCTTAACATATAGACGTAGTCTGCTTGAAGAAGCATTGGAATAGCTTCCCTCATATAATAGGCCCAAATTTCTTCGCTAGTTGTATATTTTATGCCAGGATCTTTGATATGCATAGGATTAAGGACGCTATAACCCTTTTCAGAAAGAAGGTCATCAGCTAGTCTAAAGTCATGTGCAGCGGGAGGGCGACCAGAAATAGGTCCACTTATATAAATAGAGGCATTCATACTTGTCCTCCTAAAATGTTACAATCTTGTTTAATATAAAAGCCAATAAATCGAAATTGTGGCTTCCAATAGGCATGGATCATTAGAGTTCATTCTCCAATAGGCGAGACAAATGCTTGATTTGTTTATTGGCTTCAAACCAAGTAAGGTTTAAAGCTTCTGCTACTTGTTTTACATTAATTTTACCACTCGGTTTTATTAGAGTGGGATCTTTAACTACCATACTAATAATATCTTTTTGAATAGGTGTAAGGAAGTAAGAAAATTCACTCACGAATATTGCAGCTTCAGGATCTCCACACTCCTCCTCTAGTTGGAGAACCTCTTCATTGTCCGTAGAAACTGTCCCCTTTAGGATGGAAGCTTTCTTGGCGATCTTCGCTCCCTTGTTATTCTTCTTTGTCCACAAACAAGTTTTGATGTACTGGTCGAAGCCTTTGCTTCCCCAGAAGTCATCGAACACTCCATTAGCTCCACCATTCTGCTTTTCAAACCCAATAACAGCTTCCATAGCTGCAAGGCGAATGTCTTGCAAGTTGTCATCAAAATTAGCAGTAGCCGTATCACCACTAATCTGATGGCTAATCTTATACATGAGATTGCCATACTTATCATCTATTTTTTGCCACTGTTCACTTGTTAGCATTTACCACCTTAATATTTTTTAGTTCAGGAAAAACTATGTCATTCAAACAATAGAATGAGTTCATCATATCTTTACCGAAGACAATTCGTGGATGATCTTTCATCATTTGAATGTGCTTCTTTTCTTGGATCCAGTCCTTCTCATCGAAAGTCCAGGCGAATGTCATTTCCACTGTGATGGATTTCTTCATCTACTAATCAATAAATCCCATAAACCACAGGACGTAAGTTGCAAAAATGCAACCATAAGCACACGCGCCCATGCCAAGAAAAGCACAAAGCAACGTGGAAAAAACCTTCTCATTCATTTCAATCTTCATTCTACTCATCTTTCTAACTTTAATTAAGGAAACGTTGTGGGGAATGTAAAATCGTATAAAACTCATCCGCAATAGCTTCGTCTGTTGCTGTGTCTCCAAATCCCAAAGGGTACTTCTTATTGTACTTCTTATTTACCTTCTCAATTTGGCTAACAGCTTGCTTCAAAATAGCTGTAACTTTTTTAGTTACATCTGCGAGATCCTCAGGGTTACCACTTAATAGTGCGTAAGGATTGTGAGCGTTATCGTCTACTATCATTGTTTTCATGCGCCTATTTTAGCATAATTTGGGGGGGAGGTCAAGGAAAAACTAGCAAAATCTTGCTATTATAAGGTGTTGTCTTTTCTAGAGTTACAACGCTTCATGCCCAACAGCCCGTAACCTACGATATCCTGGTAGGGGTTCTCGGAGAAAGCGTCAGGATCATTTGCTATACGAAATAACTTGTCTAAGATCCTTGCAATCGTAAGTAAATCGTCATACTGGTGGGGTTCGATACCGTCTGGAAACATCTGTCGTAAACATTCTCCACTGCGGCCAAAAGAATCACCATAAGCCTTTTGTTTATCGGCTACTAATTTTCCTACTTCTTGTCCAATCTTTCCGAAATCCATCACTTTTAGCATAACGCTCTTTATATACTATTCTTGAAAGTTTTGCCTAATTTAGGCTAAGTATTGTCTAAACGAAGCCACAGGAGCCTCTCTAAGCCACTTTAAGCAGGTAAGTGGTATCATAGTACCTGTCATTTACGAGCCCTTAGACGGCATTCGCCCATAATCATCTGCTAACCGTACTACGTCATCTATCTCTGGAGTAGAGACTTCCAAGATAACGCTATCACTATGAGCCCGAATCTGGTGGACTTCCTTTGGGTTAATCGTATACGGAACTCCACACTTCATGAGAATTACTCTTTCGTCACAAAGTAAAGACGCTACACCTGATTCCAAAAACATAGTTTCTTTTTTCTTCACATGATATTGTTCGGACAAGCGGTGCTGCCCATTCACATACAATCTTTTTAGGCAATACTTGTCATTAAGTACATACCACTCTTCTCGGCCCCAAGGCTTCTCTACGGTTTTCATGATTTCCATGGTGAAGAGATTCTACCGAACCTTTAAGCCTTATCAAGTACTGGCTTCTTAAATGGTAGCGTCTCCTGAGTAGCTTCTCCATCCTTCTCGTCAAAAGAACCTTCACCATCAAGACCTAGAATATCCTTCATCTCCTCGATACCATCGGCCATTTCTTGTTGCTTTACCTTGTAGTCCATCAGTTGAGATTCCATCTGCTGAATAGCAGCAGTAATACCTTCATAATTTTGCTCATAGCCTTCGAGAGCCTTTGCAACATACTTTTCCATTAGGTCAGTCATATTTTCTCCTTGTGTTTTGTAATAGTGCCTACACAGGTCACCAGGTTTATTATAGGCTAATGCAACCCATAATTAGAAAAAACTCCCTCCAAACTTCTTTGGAGGGAGCAGGTAGCGAAATTCCAAGGACACGAAAGGCGTATGCCTACCCTGCGGCTTGGTCGGCTTCTTTTTGGAGTGAAACGAGGGTCAGCTTGTTACCAGTAATTTTAGGCGTATATAGATCACCCTTCTTAGATGGAAGTCTTCGCTCAAGTAGTTGCTGGGCAATTACTGTTGCTACCTCGTTCTTGATGAATCTCTTAATATTTCTAGCTCCGTATTCTTCAGAGTAGCCATTTTTTACAATGAAATCTAAAAGAGCCCTGTGTCGTTTAATAGGAATCCCCTGTAACGATAGTTGGGCTATCTTTCTTAAGTGTTGTGGTTCTAGCGTATTAAAGAATACGTAATTGTCAATACGATTCATAAACTCGGCTGGAAACTTTTTCTTAACCGAGGTTTTAATTTGGTCGGCGCTCCCTGATACAGAGACGGGATCTCCTCCAAATCCTAACTTGTGTCCCACTCGGATATCTGAAACCCCTTGGTTAGAAGTAAAGATGAAAATGGATTCGGAAAAATCTAGGGTTCGTCCCATGTTGTCGGTGCAAGTTCCATCATCTAAAAGAGAGAGAAGGAAATCATAGAACTTGGGATGAGCTTTTTCAATCTCATCAAAGAGGATAACCCACTTATTAGACTCCTCTGCTTTTTCAGCCATAATACTTTTATCATTGTGACCGACATAACCAGGTGGGGAACCAATTAACTTGGCATACTCGTGGGACTGTGCGTATTCTGCACAATTTAACTTCCAAAAATGTCCGCTAAATTTCTTACCTAGTAATCGTCCTAGTTCTGTCTTACCTACTCCCGTAGGACCGATGAAAAAGAAGTTAGCTGTTTTGTATAACCCGCTCGCAATTAACTTAACACTATCTGTAACAGCCTTAACTGCTTGGTCTTGTCCGATTAAGTTTCTTTTAAAATACTTATCTAAGGACTTCACATCATTTAAAGTACGAATAGCTTTTAACCTTTTAGTAGGTGCTTCAGCATTATGGAGTTGTTCATAGATACTCCCCATAACATCGCGCATATCTTCTATAAAAGTTCCATTATTAATATCCGCGCATACAAAGTTTAAATCGAAAGGAGGATAGGCTTCAATAATGGATTGATAAACTGCACCAATAACTACATTGCGTTCCTCAGTATCTTCTGATAACTTAGAGAAAAACTCTTCTGAGTTGTGCAAGAAAACTTTAACTATATGATTCATATAGCTGTCAATAGTAATAGGTTTATCTAGCCTTTGGATCTTGCGCTTAACTTCACGATACTTTCGATGCTCCTCATGCATGGAAAACTTTTTGATGAGGAGGACTAGGTTGATCGACTCACAAATTACTTTGTAAAATTTTAGGTCTGACATTTTTAATCAGTTAAATTATCCAGTTGGGAATACAGGGTATCAATTTCTGCTTTCTCAGAACCTTTGCTTTTCGCACTCTCTAGCTTAATAAGAAGATCCACAACCTTTAGTATACTACCCTTTGAAGTTTGGGCCAACTTTAAACAATCTACCATAAGATTTTTTGCAGATGCATCTTGAGGGTTCTCATCTAACATTTGTCTGAAAAACCTATGAGTTTCAAGTGCAAACTTTCTGTCCTCATTAGCTTCATCAATTACTCGTTTACAAATTTTTTGTAATCTATTTCTATCTAATGGACTGGTCTTTAGAATATAAGGACTTGGCATTCTCCATCTCCGCTAATCTTTTTTGAACAAAGTAAGTATTCATAGCATTATACTCACTAAGTCTTACTTCATGATCAGGCAACCATGAACATGGTACTACAGGATCAAAAGCCGCCAGAATCTTTTTTGGAATATCGTGTGTAGAGTTCTTCTTCATATGCTTCTATTTTTAACTCATCGGAAGCGAGTTGGTTAGAATCATTATTAAGAGGAACCTTTTTATTTCCTCTTTGTCTTTTAACTTTCCTACGCTTAGGGGGTCTACGTCCCCACTCGTTATCATAACGGTAAGTTTTACCCATTAATCTTCATTCCAGGGTGTCTCCTCAAATAATCCAAATTCATCTCCATCTTTTTCTTTTTTGTGAAACGTAGAGTGTTTTTCAACTTTAGAAAGAGTGTCCGCGACCTCTCCATCCTCTGGAAAGCCTAAAGAAACAAGTTGTTTCTTTTCATCCCAAAACATTATAGCAGCGTCTTCATCATCTTCCATGATTTTAGATACTACATTATATACCCTGCACAGATTATAATATTCAATAAACTCTGCATCTGAGGTTTTAAATTTTTCTTCACCGTCTTTCCGATTAAGAAAAAATTGCAACTGCCCAACAGTTATATAAGTACCGTCTGGTTCTTCATGAAGAGGTTGCTGAAACGAGAAGTTGTCATACATATTGGGATAAAGGGAGGGGGAGTCTTTCCCCTCCCTCCTCTTTTCTCTAATTAAGAGCTACTGCGCTCTCACTATATGTACTAGCCAAATCCCACAACTGCGAGTTAAATTTAACATCTTTTTGAATATTAGTAATCGGACGAACCATGCGGCGGGTGCCGCCATTCACATAACCGCCTCTGATAATGTTCTCTTGGGCCACATTAAAAGTAGTCCAAAGATCTGTTTTTCGATCATCTTCTCGACGGGGTTGAGAAACTTCGCGAATTAGATCGCTATGTGTGGCATCGCCAAAACGAATCCTAGCAGCATCAGCAAAGAAGTCTGAGCGGGAACGCGGAGTGAGTTCCAGCTTTTGCCAACTGTCAATCTTGTCCGAAATTCGAGACGCGGTCATGACGAGTTGGCGCGAAGCATCCTTAACTTGCTCAGGCTCAAAACCAATATGACGAATATGAATCTTACCAAAGTCCGATTCGGAGATTACCATTCCGTTAGAGCACACCATACGGAAGATCCCACCTTGAAGGGTATACCCACCCAGCCCGTTGTGGGCATTAGTAAGGAGCATCTCAGGGAAGGAATCACCAACACCAAAAGACTTCATACCCAGATCTTCATGGCGAAGACGAACAATGTGCTTGGCATGATCCTTACTCCAAGTACGTGCGTTTACCTGTTGAGCCGACCAAGCTGTCCAACCGCAATCCTGAAGGATCTCAAGGATGTCTGTGGTAGGGAGGAAGGTGTAGCGATCAGAGACGCGACCATCCTCAGGAGCCTGTGCAAAAGCAGCAGGGGCGTATTGACGCAGCAGTTCTTCGTTCTTAATCATCAGTTCTTACCTCCAAAAGTTTCGTTAAAAGCTTCGTAACGAGTAAGTCCACGTTGCTTCTGGTCCTTGGTCATCCGAAATCGCTTACCAGTTTGCTGGACATAATCGGGAATATTTTCGTACTTGGAATTTCCACGGGGGTCTTGGGCCATGGGGGGATTTTCTTTTTGCTCCTGAAGAGGAGTATCTGTAGATTCAACTTGCATCTTTTTCTCCTTGTTATAGTGGGTAGAAAAAACATCGTCGATGAGCTTCGACAGGATCTCAAAAGTACGATCCTTGTTAGGAGTTTCGTTGGTCATCGCTGATTTTTCCTTTCACGCTCTATTATAGCAAAGTATTCAGCGAATGCAAGCTAAATCTCTAAAAATTTTGCGATTGGTGCAACCCCTTCATCGACAGGGGGTTGGAGCATTTCCACAAATTCCTTAGACTGAAACTTCTTCCCTGTGGCGACAACTGTATACCATGCTCCATTCCGCTCAACATGTCCATCAATTTCCATCTGCTTCAATACGCCTGAATAGGGGTTTAAACCTTCATCAAACAATAACTCAAACTCACACTCCTTAAAAGGAATAGAACACTTATTCTTGGTGTTCCTTAATTTTCCCTGAATCCCTATTACATTCTTGTTATCATCTTTAATCAAATCAGTAGTCTTATTTGAAATACACTTCAAATTTACGCCCAAGTAGTACTCTAATGATTTACCCCCTGCTGCCATAGTGTCAGGACTTCCATACATTACTCCCACCTTATTTCTAATTTGGTTGATAATAACTAAGGCTACTTTTCTCAAACGAAGGATGGGATTAATTCTACGCAAACACGCTCCCGTAGTCTTTGCTCTGATTGCACCCAGCATATTATTCCCCTCAAAGTTATCAGCTTCAGACTCAGCCTTAGAAGGAGAGACAGCAATGCTATCATACACAATCACAATAGGAGTATCTTTATCAGATTCTCTGATAGCCTTAGTTGTCTCCTGAATAATTTGAAAAGAGTCCTCCAAAGTTTCAGGAGCGGCATAGATTAAAGTGTCAGGATCAATTCCCAGGTGAGTAGCAAACTCAGGATTGTAAGCATTTTCACTATCCACCATCATAGAATAGTAACCCTTAGCTTGTGCTTCCTTAAGAATATGAGTACCAAATACAGTTTTAGCTGTACTAGACTCCCCAATAAACTGAGTGATCATTCCTATAGGAATTCCTTTAGTGTAATCCCCAGAAATAATCTTGTTAAGAGCGTAACTCCCTGTTCCTACAAACCCAAGATTGTGGACTTGTTCGGACAACAACCCAGCATTCCCCAAGCGTTTTAAAACATCTTTATC
>Ga0209756_1004216_pt1 | contig 11278 bp, 14 predicted proteins | sample ETNvirenome_6_85_FD_184071 | JGI IMG/M metagenome (GOLD analysis project Ga0209756, IMG submission 184071) | Marine viral communities from the Pacific Ocean - ETNP_6_85 (SPAdes) (version 3) | ecosystem: Environmental > Aquatic > Marine > Oceanic | place: Pacific Ocean | collected 2013-06-19
TTTCGACGTATGCGAGAAACTCTTTGATGACATCGACCTCATTGGGCATGCCTTTGGGGTATTTTTCGCGATACTCATCACCCGGCATCCCATATCGAGTCAGCTCAAGAGGGAACTTGGCCTTTGGATCATCAGATGCTTCGAATCCAGCAACGGTCTCGGGATTCAGTTTGATTTTGTCGTAAAAGAGTCCTTTTTCGGCTTCAACCTCTTCAAATTGCCAATTATCGGGGTATGCGGCTACTGCAGCGATTTCTGTAAGCTGCGCGGTCGCTGGCTTGAAGCCCGTGGTCTCCGTATCAAAGAATATCCAAGTATTGTCGCCAAAGTCCTTAAGTTTATCAAATAGTTGCTCAATTGAAGTGTCGAAGAAATCATCATCTAATATATATGCTTCTTTGAGAAGATATTGACGCCAGTTTTCAAGTAGGAGTTTCATCGTCTTTCCCTGAATATTTGTCAATAAACCGACAGTCTAGCCCCGGTACAATGTAGTCGTCGCATCTATCAGCGCAACGCCCTGCACCGGTCTGGCCAACCATATTTGCTAGCATATCCGCATCGCAAGCGGCCCAGGGCTCACCCTTCATATACTCATCCGTAAATTCTCTTAGTTCACTAAAAACCACAGCAAAACCCTTTCCAATCCAACCCCGATCTGTGGCCATGCAGTTGGCTACACAATGAAAATATTTATCACCGCCAATGGTGTTGGCGCTGAACATATCACGATATGCGACGATAAAATCTGACATCGCTTTTTGTAGTTGAGTTTCACCTCCTCCCAGCCGCGCTAGTGTTTCGATAGTATCAACAAACTTATCTTTAAGCCATCTAAAAGCCGGCCCCTCATTAAGTTGTGAGGGGCTATTGAAGCGTCTTTCTTGAAGTCTCTCCTCTTTCAGGTAATTCCGCCAGTTTTCAAGTAGGAGTTTCATCGTTTATTCATCATCCCATGGATAATATCTCTTGGGAGGCTCTTCAGGCTCATCGTCGAAAAAAGGTAAATGGCGTTTTTTGGGCTCTTCTTTTGTTCGAGAGAAAATATCGATATCAAGAAGATCCTCTTCCGAAACTCCATCCTCCTGTTGATCGCGGCGGATGAGATTAAGAAGCCATCCCGCCTCGCTGGGTGGAAGAATAGACATATACCTCATTATGGTCGTGAGCCTTGCAGGGGTCATGTGATATTTTTCGGGATTATCCGCAGCTAGCTCGATTAACTTTTCGAAAAATTCAAATGTAACGTCATCTCGTTGATGTCGCTGTTCATGTCGCGAAACTTCATTCAAATACTTCCGCCAATTTTCAAGTAAGAGTTTCATTTGTTCTTTGTCCATCTGCCATCAACGAAGTATTCTGGCTCGGGATCCCAATCCGGATCAAAAACAGAGGAGTCGACAATCTTGAAATTGTAATCTTTGTCGTGTCCGATATTACCTCTTCCAATCTCATATTTATCAATAGCAAACGCATGCATTGCTTTGCTTAGTTCTTGATAAGCGGGCCCAGCAACAGGCGCTAGAATATCTTGTAGATCCTGTGCGGTCTGAGCATCTTTGTTTGTTCCCCTCCCGTGTCTTGCAGTAACTAAAGTCGGGTCAGCAACTTCATTAATGTCTCTACCAAATCTAAAAGATGCCATAATCATTTTCATAATGTGAAAGGGGTCGGCAGGATTCCACTGGGCCCACCAGGAACTAGGCGAGGGCCCTAGCAGGCTTTCCGGTTCCGGGCCACCAGGAGCTTGACGAACTAGCTCCCTCAAGAGTACTTCTTGCTCCGCAGGAAACGACTGATCTAGAACTTTTTGCATATCCTCCGGATAAATGAGAGGAGGGGTCTTTTCCATTACGATCCAAGAAAAATCCTCCGCATGGGCGTACGCCTTCGGAAAAATGAAAGGATATCTTTTGGCTGTGTTAAAATCATCCTCATTCATCCGCATTTTGTAATGATCATTATCGTGAATAAGTTTAATAACGTGCTCGGGGTCACCGACGGGTTCGTATACCTTGCGAAAAGAGCCACCACCGATCTTTTTGAAACGATCGGACTCTACAATTGCTCGCAGCTCTTCCAGATCCCCGGCCTTGAGATGTTGGATATCTCTAAGCCACGGGAAATGTTGTGCCTCGCCTTCCGCAAGAAAGCGATCCCATTTAATGGAGATGAAATTCGACATTAATATAAATAGTCTATCTTTGTACCTTATCTACGACAATTCTTAACCCATGGCGTTGGATCCACTCATAGCCGCCCAGGTCGTCAACATATACAATTCTAATCCACGCAATAAACTGAAAATATTTTTCCATTGACAGATCAGTCACAATAGCCAAACATCCCTCACGCGGACCATGAATTTTCTGTACTAGATCCCCGACCTTTAATTCATCGGCTGCAACCATAGAAGTAAATCAGAGCGTAAGTAACCACTCAATTGAATAAATTACTTCGCCCCCATTATATCCCTTATCAATATCTCGAATAACCATCTCGCGATCTATGTAGAAAAAGGTTGGCCAACTAGTCAGGTCAAATGTCCCGCCGCCACTAGTAAGCAGTGAGCGGTCCCCCGCGACCACAGGAGACGTTGTATTGCCATATGCGGTTGCCCAGTCCTGTAAGTCTTGCAAGTCCACAGGTCCGGCTTGGTCGTCCTCTATGAGCACTGTAATATAGATAAGGTCAACGTCTGCATATAGGTCCTGTACTTCTTGCGCATGCGCGCCTGCCTGATTACAAGGACCACACCACATTGTGGAGAGGTCGAGAACTATAAGAGACCCATAATGTTTGTATAGATCAAACTCATCTCCGTTATGATCAAATGAAATAATATTGCATGGATGTGCTTCTTCTCGACCGGCACACTTGTCCCAGTTAACATCTGGGTGATAAGGCGCTACTGGCTCTGGTTCTACTCCATCGGCAGAATCATCATCGTTTGAAGTATCAATTGGGCTCCCTCCCGGGGAGCATGCTGTTAGAACAGCGAGCAAAGAAAGAAAAATTAGGCTTCTCATTATAAACCCCTCCTACTGTAACTAGAGAGTGGAGGAGACAATGAAATTAAATCTTATATTTACTCATTTTGCGCTTTTTATCAACGGAGGTCTTGTTTTGGGCCGCAGGCTCACAACAATCAGTATTTTCACACAATTTATCAACCTTTTCATTAAGTTGATCGATCTTTGCGTGTAAATCAGCCAAAACTAGCGCCATCTTCTCCTGGATTGTGTCTTCAAGATCCATTTTTTAGCTCCATAGAGTCTTTTACTTCTTCAAGCATCTGGGGTAAATCGAGTCCCGCACAGTCTATTTTCCCTTTTGTGTAGTTATAATGGTTGTTAAAACCGCGAAATATGCCCTGAATACTTGGTTTGTGCACTGTTTCACAGAATTTTCCGTCTATTTTGGGGTATTCGAGAGGGATATCGAGGCCCAAATGAAGCGCTTTCCATAATTTCTGCAATGCTTCGAGCTGAATTGGATAAAAATCAGTAAAATCCGGCAGTTTATGGCCATGAACCGTTGCATTTTGAACTATAGGGCGCTCACCAAACCCATTTTTGATGTACCAGTCCTGATATTTGGGGTAATATGCGTTAGAAATCTCAATTCCAATACTATTTTGGTTCCCCACCCGAGAGGAACAGTGCCACGCGCTATGCTGAGTGTCTAAGATTTGATAGATTGTCCCATCATTATCCAGACAAAAGTGCACCGAGATGCCTCTTTTGTTCAAAATCTTGGCGCAAGTCTCCGCTGAGAGGCAAACATCCCAATGATTTACGAAATTTAAGGGTTTTCGTTCGGATTTTCCCGAATTATCGTAGTATTTACCGGGATTTATCTTCAATCCGCCCGGCTCATCCCATAAAACGACTTTATCCCACTCAATTTCAAGAAATTTGCCGTTATGAACGATATATTTTTGTTCTCCGCCCCCTAAACGGCATGCTTGAGGCTTATAATCGGATATTTCCACCTGACGTTCCGTCCAGATGCGCCGATACGTGCCCGGACCGCATAAACCATCGGATTTAAGTCCCTTTTTACGTTGCCAGCTCTGAATTGCTTTAACGAGGCCTTCATCAAAGTGATTTTCCCCAAACCAGGTGGGGTCCCACCCCAATTTACCTGCGGAGGCCTCATTATAAAAATCTTTATCCATTGTACTCTAAATAGAGCGGGAAGCCTTAAGCATGCTTTTCTGCTTGACATTTTTAGATATATCAATTATAATAGTTATTAGTTGATCCTATAAGATAATTAGTGCATGAGCATCTTCCGTAAACACAAGTCCATCGTCGATCGAGCAGCTGCTGACCGTACACGCCATAAAAAGAAGATTGATCGAGCAATTAAGGAGTCTATCAAGGATGTAATAGCTGAAGAGTCCATAATTGGGCAACATGGGAAGAAAAAGATAAGGATCCCGGTTAGAGGACTTAAAGAATACCGCTTTATTTATGGAAGTAACGAGCAAAACAAGACAGTGGGCTCCGGAGGAGACCATAAAATCAAAAGAGGACAGAAAATAGGGCCCAAACGCGCTCAAAAAGGCTCGGGTCAGGGCCAAGGAAGCCAAGGGTCTGATAAAGAGGGCGAAGAATACTACGATGTAGAGATAACTCTCGAAGAATTGGCGGAATATCTCTTCAATGATCTAGAATTGCCCGATTTGGAGCGCAAACAGTTCAAATTTGTCACCCAAGAGTCGATAAAGCGTAAGGGATATCGCTTCAAGGGCATCCGGCCGCGGCTTTCTAAGAAGGAAACCATCAAAAGGAAGATCCGAAGACGCAAAAAGGCGGAAAAGGCCGGCATATACGACCCCGACTCGGATGAGCGCTTCCCATTTCACAAAGATGACCTTAAATATCACCACATTAAGCCAAAATCGAAGGAAAACAGCGCCGCCGTAATCTTCTTTTTGATGGACATCTCTGGATCCATGTCTCAGGACCGCAAATACCTTGCTCGGAGCTTCTTTTTCCTCCTTTATCAGTTTTTAAACCATAAATATGAAACAGTTGACGTAGTTTTCATCTCTCACACCACATATGCGCAACGAGTCTCCGAAGATGACTTCTTTAGGGTGGCTACAACAGGAGGCACTCTGATTTCGAGCGCTCTAGACATGGAATTAGAGATCATAGATAAAGAATACCACCCCAATGCTTGGAACTTGTACACTTTTTACTGTGGTGACGGGGAAAACTGGGCTTCTGACAATGAAGCCGCCATCGAAAGCTTTAAAAAACTTAAGGACATTAATCAATTGGTAGGATACTGTGAAATCAACGAGCATTATTCCGGTATGACAGACGACGATCTTGGTGATGATACAACTGGTGGGGGCCCATGGGGAAATTTTTCCGCTTGGAAGGCCGAAGAGAGCGATAACCTGTGGGCCAAGGTAACCCCTTTGTGTTCTCCTGAGTTCAAACGCATTATGATAGGCAACTCGGACCACATTTGGCACGCCTTTAAGTATCTTTTTGGAGGCGGCGACCATGAGTGATTGGGCAGTAACCGATCTAGCCCGCTGGGATGACAAAATCCTCCGAATTGCTGAGGACATCGGTCTCGATTGGTATCCTATCGACTACGAGATCATTGATTATCAAGAAATGCTGGGGGCTATGGCATATGTCGGCCTCCCCACCCATTACCGACATTGGTCTTATGGTAAAGAATACGAAAGAACCCATACTTTATATAATATGGGGCAGACAGGTCTTCCCTATGAGATGATAATTAACTCAAATCCCAGTATTGCCTATCTTATGCGGGAAAACGCCTTATATATCCACATTTTAACCATGGCCCACTGTGTGGGACACTCTGACTTCTTTAAAAACAACCGTATGTTTGGCCATACTGACCCCGACAACATTATACACAGCTTTAAGTCGGCGGCTAAGTATATCCGCCGACTTATTGAAGACCCTTCGATTGGTATTAATAGAGTGGAACGTATTTTAGATGCAGCTCACTCTATAAAGTATCAAGTTCCCCGATTCCCCGGGGTCCGACCCAAAAGTAGGAAGGAGTGGCTCAAAATTGAGATAGAAAAACAGAAAAAAAACATTCTCTACAAGCCTGATCTTCACAAATATCCCCATGAGCCCGAATATAACCTTTTATCGTTTATTGCTAATAACAGCCGCGGCCTAGAAGAATGGGAGCGCAATCTTATCCTCATTGTAGAAGAAAACTCGAGGTATTTTATACCACAAGCACTCACTAAGGTTATGAACGAAGGCTGGGCGTGCACAATTCATCAAAAAATCATTAAAGAGTTGAATCTTCCTGATAGTCTCTATCTTCCTTTCATTAAACTTCATAACCAAGTGATTCGCCCGCAGTTGGGTGTGGTTAATCCTTATCATTTGGGATTTGAACTATTTAAGAAGCTCATAGACGAAAAAGGTTTCGATGAAGCGATGATGATAAGAGAGACTCATAATGATATTACTTTTTTACGGTCCTATTTAGATCAAGAGTTTCTTATGGATCATAACCTTTTCAGTTATTCATTTAAAAAGAAGTTTAAAACTAGTACAATTGACGATATATCCGACGACGCCGGTTGGGAAACGGTTAGAGATGATTTAATAACAAATATTGGGCTTAATCGAGTCCCCATTATCTTTGTCGAGGAAATGGAAAAAAATCACAAGTTAAAGCTTGTGCACGAGCACGACGGAAGAGATTTAGATATTTCATATGCTTCAAAAGTATATGATTATATAAAAGAACTATGGGGTGACGAAGTCACCCTATTAACCAAAGTAGAAGAAGAGGTATGGGAGTTTTAATATGAGTGTAACCAATAAGTTTCTAGAACAGGTCAAAAGCCACCGAGAGGGAACAAAAAAAGTAAAATTTGAAGGGTCCCTTTCCGATTATCTAGAATTAATTGAAAAGGGAGACGTAGTTCCCGTGTTAGCACACAAAAGACTATATGATGGTCTGGTCGCGCACGGGCGTCACATCTTAGATGAGTCAGATGCCCGATGCAATAAGCTTTTTGACGGAGAGCCAGTAAAGATCTATGAGTATTTTGCTAGTGAATTTTTTGGAATGGAAAGATCATTAGAAAAGGTAATGCGATTCCTTCATTCGGCCGCCATGAAGGGCGAAGAAAGCCGCCAGGTTCTCTTGCTACTTGGGCCCGTGGGCGCTGGGAAGTCTGCCCTCGTGGAACATATTAAGGGCGCGCTCGAACGCTTGCCGCCGATCCACGTTTTACAAGGATGCCCCATAAATGAAGAGCCCCTTCATCTTATCCCGCGCTCTCTTCGAGAACAATTTAATGAACTCTATAATGTTCAAATCGAAGGAGACTTGTGCCCCGTTTGTCGACATCGCTTGATCACTGAGTTTGGGGGAGACTATACTCAGTTCCCTATTACGGAGACGTCTTTTTCAGTTCGCGGCCGCAAGGGCGTTGGCGTTGTCCCTCCGATGGATCCCAACACCCAAGATACAAGCCTTCTTATTGGATCAGAAGATATTTCTAAGCTCGATCTATATCCAGAGGACGACCCCCGTGTTCTTTCTCTTAACGGAGCATTTAATGTCGGCAATCGTGGAATTGTTGAGTTTGTAGAAGTCTTCAAAAATGAGATCGAATTTTTACATACCATGATTACTGCCACCCAGGAGAAGTCAGTCCCCTCTCCCGGGAAGCAAGCAATGATCTATTTTGATGGAGTTATTCTGGCTCACTGCAATGAGGCGGAGTGGAATAAGTTTAAATCGGAACACACGAACGAGGCGATCCTTGATCGTATTGTACGAGTTAATATTCCCTATTGCCTTGAATACGAGCAAGAAGTAAAAATCTACGAAAAGCTCCTAGGAAGATCTGATTATAAATATCATATAGCGCCTCATACTCTCGAAGTAGCCGCCATGTTTGCTGTGCTGTCTAGACTTAAGCCATCTAATAAGGCCGACGCGCTCACTAAAATGAAAATTTACAATGGGGAAGAAATTGTAGAAAAAGGATTGATTAAAAAGGTGGATATTAAAGATCTTCGCGAAGAAGTAGAAGATGAGGGAATGACAGGTATATCTACCAGATTCATTATGAAGGCTATTGATGCCTCGTTGGCCGACTCGACTAAACAAATGATCACACCCATCTCTATTCGAGATGCCCTTATTAAACAAGTTAAAGAACAGGTTACAAATACGGATATCCGCAAAGAATTACTTCAGTTTCTACAGAAGACATTACATGAAGAATATTTGTCTATACTAGAAAAAGAAATAACAAAGGCATTTGTAACCGCCTATTCTGAACAGGCCGAGTCTCTCTTCAACAATTACCTTGATCATGCGGAGGCGTTTGTTAACAGCACCAAAGTAAAGGATAAAATTACAAAGGAAGAGATGGAGCCCGACGAAAGATTCTTACAATCAATTGAAGAGCAAATTGATATTAAGGGAAGCGCGAAGAATAATTTTCGTGCAGATATTACTTCTTATATGTTTGCTAAATTGCGCCGCAGCGAGACTATTGATTGGAGGTCCTACGGTCCACTTAAAGAGGCCATCGAGAATAAGCTAGTGGCTTCTGTTAAAGACATCTCTAGAATTATTACAAAGAGTAAGAGCCGCGACGTCAAGCAACAAAAGAAATTTAATGGAATGGTACAGACTCTAATGGATGATTATGGATATAACTCAGATTCGGCAGAGGAAGTTATTAAGTTTGCTAGCAATAATCTCTGGAGAGATTCCTAAGAAAAGTCATCCTCGCGACGATACTTCTGTCGCACCTTTTCTGAAATAGGGATAGCTTCCCCATCGCCATCGATGCGAACAAAGGTCATTTGAGTGCTTACAACTGCCCGTTGGGTACCATTATATACAGAATGCCTCCGGGCCTCCATATTAAGAGTTAAAGACGTCTTACCCACCTTGCCTACCTCTCCATATATTTTAATGATTTGACCAGGCCGGCACGGCTTCTCAAAGGTCAATCCGGCGATATGCTTGGTTACCATCCGCGGCGTGTCAGCCACCTGTGCCGCATATGCTGCAGCGGCTTCATCCAGCCACGCCAGCATGACGCCCCCAAAAAGATTTCCATGGTATCCTACGTCTTGGGTTTTTATAAAATGAGTTGAGATTAATTCCATCGTGTTCACTCTTTCTTTTCTTGTTTTTGGTTTTCACTAATTATCACTAAGCCAGAACGCTTCGACCATTCCCACGTTTCTACTGGCATCGTCCAGCGAATTCGAATCCATGGATCTTCTTCATCAAGATCCGCGAAAATATCGATAACGCATCCCATTCTGCTTGTGTCCTTATGATGGGTAACTAAGTCTCCAATTTTCATATATTAATTAGCCAACGGTAGGCTCAGTGGTACGTACTATCGTCTGACTTCTTGAAGTTCACAAATTTTAGAGGGTCCTCCTCTCCTAGCGTGTGGTTTAAGGAAAGAATTAATTCTTGAGTATTGGTTTCCACATAGACCGACACATATTCATCATCCGGAATAGCGCCAAAGTCATCAATATTTAGACGGATAGTCCCATATTTATTGACAAGTACAGTAACGATGGTTGCCAACATCAACGGATCGCTAAATTTTTTGTTTCCTAATGGTGGTATACCTTTAGTTTTAGACCCATAGAGCTTGCGTTCTTGGGCTTCTGCCTGTTGCAACGTCTCTAAGGTCCTTTCAAACTCGATTGTAATTTCTTTAAGATATTGTTGGCTTTTCTTTAAAACATAAGCGCGTCGCAGGAATGCGCAACTGCTTATGAAAAAGAAAATACAGAAGGCAACACCAAGTATTAACACAATAGAACGTCCTTTTTATATAGTCAAAAATCCGCGATTTTTTCTCGTAAATTTTTTATGGCTCTCGCATACTGACGGTTCAAAAACAGTATAGCAGATTAAAAGAAACTCTTATAGCGTATACCCATAGTGGCCTCTACCCAGAGTACAGAGATCTTAATCTCGGCAAACCATGGGAACCACTGGTTTGATCCAAACTCAAGCCACACACCTAATACGCGATCAGAAGAACGCTGGAAGGTAATGAAAGGGAAGATCATTATTACACATGCGCTAGGATCCACGCAAGCGAACCACAAATGGTTGCAGTGCACACCCAGAACACAGCCTCAGTAATTTGGGGGTTCGTTGATATCAGCTTGCGCATAACAGACATAAGTAGGCAGCAGTATAACAGATGGCCTAAAATAAGTTGTTACATAGTTATGCATTTCATATGCCAATATTGTAAAAATATGAAATTTAATCCTGAAACTTTCTATGCCGGGTTGCCCGGGCACGCCTAAGCTTCTCCAGCCGGTTCCTCCCGCGCAAGGACTCCCCGTCTACTGGGAAATGTCGTCGAAATGCTTCAACAGGGTCGTTAACTTTTGTTTCCGCGGCAATACGTGCTTGCCGGCACCGGTACGCTCTCCAGGCAAAGTAGACCAATAGACCGCCAGGGATTATGACGGCTGCTCCGAACACCAGGGCGTGTACTAGCGGGTTGGTCATTGCGTCGCATATTACCTTTTCTTCAATAGCCCTTTGATCCAGTTAAAGCCGTTAAGCATATGCTCTCCGACAGTGTCCCAAAGGGCGTGTAAGACTCCTACCATGCAAAGGACCCATAATAGCGCTGTGCCTGTTAGGCCTGCAATCACTACTATGTCATGCACACTCTCCACTATTCTGACTCGCGCGAAGGTTCGGGCCGTACATGGCGGGTACGTAGGGCGGCTCGGCCAAGGGTACCTTGACGAGCGCCTATGTCGTAGGGGTCTTCGTCACCCAACAGCGCAGCGACGTAGTCCATTGAGACGTCGAGCTTTTCGAGGGCGCGCTCAATGCGCGTTACAGCGCTGTCGACTATTCTCTCTATTGCTTTCTCGTCGAGTTCTTCGTTTAACTGCATGGGTGCTCCTTTACTAATTAGTGCTCTCAAATACATTGCGCAAAAACTCTCAAAAATTGGGCGCATATCATGAACGTACTTAGACAGTCCTTAGCACCCGCAATAGTTGCATGGCACATACATTCGGGCCCGGCAGGGGGGGGAGGGGGGCCCCCTTGCTTGCATTCTACAACTTTATTTTGTGAGCTTTTGTGAGTTACTTGCAGCCACCAAACAACTCACACAGCATTCTCCAGGTTCTCTGTGAGTTACTACGCACACGCAAGCACTCACAGTAGGCACAAAAAAGCCGGGGCGAACCCCGGCAAGATTGTTTGCGGCCTA
>Ga0209756_1004217_pt1 | contig 11277 bp, 15 predicted proteins | sample ETNvirenome_6_85_FD_184071 | JGI IMG/M metagenome (GOLD analysis project Ga0209756, IMG submission 184071) | Marine viral communities from the Pacific Ocean - ETNP_6_85 (SPAdes) (version 3) | ecosystem: Environmental > Aquatic > Marine > Oceanic | place: Pacific Ocean | collected 2013-06-19
GGGTTATTTCTTTTCTTACATCATTAAATTTTAATTGATCGTATTTTTCACCAGCGCTGTTTACAAATACTTCCTCGGTCTCTATTATATTTCTTACATTTGCACCCTTACTTTTCTTTCCCGGTAATTTTTCTTCCATTATATATCTAGCAGTATCCTCAGCATCCATTGGACTATCATACTTCTTACCACGCATTGCCTTGAAACCTTTCTTAGCGCTGTTCCAAGCATATCTTTGAGCAGTTAAACCACCTATAGTAGCAGCTGCATGGACATAACCTTCAAAACTAATATCCTCACCACTTAATACTGGTGCAATCGTACCAAACTCAGCTGTTTCCATAGCCTTAACAGCTGTCTCTTGTACAAATTTTTGAGTATTTGTTGTTGGTTTTTTTAATCCCCTTAAATAACTCCTTGCAATAGGCTGAGTTCCACCTGTAACAGCACCTAAAACAGCACCTTTCAAACCCTCTTTTAATGCCATTACCTCATCAACATCTCCAGTTGTAACCTTAGTAGTTAAAGCAGTTTGTAAACCACTGTAAAAACCTAGTCCACCTCCACCACCGGCTGCCTGTATTAATGCCTTTTGAGTAACCCTAGGAGCTGCATTCATCACAGCTTTTGTTGCTATATTTTCTTTTATCCCCGCACCAACCATCATTTCTATTGCTTCCTTAGGAGCACTACCAAGAACTTTCATTGCAACTTTATCATCAATCTTATTTGCAATAAATTTCTTAGCAGCACCTTTTTTAAGTCCTTGTTTTATTGCCTGCTTAGCACCTTCTTTCATTACAGTTCTAGCACCAAACCCACCTACACCACCACCAATCGCCATAGTTGCAATATCGAGGGGTTGTATAAAACTAATTAGAGTAGCGCCAACATCCTCAAGTAGGTTTAAATCGTATTCTTTTATAGGCTGACCTTTTCTAATTCTCTCAGTTAAGCCAGTAACACTATTTTGATACCCAGCCTTGATCCAATCTGGCATCCAACTTGGAGGTTGATAACCATACATTGTTTCATCTTCACTGGAAACCCCAAGTCGCTCAATCTCCTTATCCCTTTCTTTTAAGAATGAAGATATACTGAAATCTCCATCAGTAGATTCATATGCAGATTCTAAATAATCTCCAGTATAATCTATATCTTGAAGTATTTTGTCATTAACTGATTCAGGATTATTATATATAAGGTCTAATGTCTTGCCGTATATATCATACTGTTCAGAAGTTGCAGACATTTTATTTAACTACTCTTAGAAGCTTTTACCGTTGATATACCTTTTAATATTTCTGCTATCCTATCTTTTGGAAGACCCGTTTTTAAAGATAGTAGTCGATAAAAATCACTATTATATTTAGAATCAGCAAATTCACCTGTCGAAGGATCAATGTAATCCCCTATTTTACCCTTTAGCCTGTCAGAAACCTTTTTTATACCCTTGTCTACTTGCCCTTTTCTAAATGAAGTAGTAGCCTTTTCTTTCTGTATTAATAAATTATTTAGATACTCAACATCACCAATACCAAATCCACCATAACTTGTTGATAGATCCCCAACTAATCCTCTTACATTTTGATATTTCTTAGAAGGAAATTCTGAGGGAGACTTAATTTTAAATTCCTCAGTCTTTACATCTGTTTCTACAGGATCAACTTTAACTACTTCGGGAACTTCTGCAGCAGAAGTCTGATCCGGAAATAAGCGATCAATTATTGCACTACCTACACCACCACCTGTATCCGTAGTTGTTGCATCAACTACTTCAGGAGCTTCATCAGCAACATCGGTTTCAGTAATTGGCTCTAAAAAACTAGCTGGGACTGTACTAGGATCATCAGGATCAAGCCCAACTTTATTTGGATTGTAAGCTTCAGCATCATCTCCAGTTAATGCTGTAATATTCTCATCAGTAATAGCTGTAGTATCAGTAGGGGTAGTAGTAGCCAGACCCGGAATAGATTCATTTATCTTAGATATATTAGTTTCTATTTGAGTTGCTATCTGCTTAGATACATCATCCATTTCAGCTTCTGTTATACTTGGCTGTTCTACGATATTGGGATCAAAAGGAGTTTGAAACATTTGAAATCCAGCTAGATCAGATGTTTCACCACCTGCAGCAGAAACATAAGGACTGATTCTTTCTCTTGTACTTTTAAGGCTCTTAGTAGTATGAACTCTCATTTTACTTACTAACTCTCTTCTTTCCTTTTCATAAAGTTCTAGGTTTTTTTCAGCATTTTTTTTCTGATCAGAACCCTTCTCCATAACTCCCAGACCTCCTGCCGTAGCCTTTATATTTTTTTCTATAAGATCTAATTTATCTTTAGATTCACGACCAAGTGGGCCAAATACATCTTCCCACTTATCTGGAGGAACCAAACCACTCGGTACTTGAGCCATTCTAGCACCTAATTGATTTTTCATTTTTATAACATTGGTATAAGCAGGTGATGTTACTGTAAAATTTGGACTGTCCACATGCTTATTCATAAATTCTTCTACCGCTAATTGGCTGTTAGCAATTCCCCGTAGATCGCCAGCAGTATTTACACTCGTATATAAAGAACTAAGTTCAGCTTCAAAATCTTCATTCTGCTTTTGTAGACTTGTAAGCCTGCCAACATTGGCCCCATCCCCATCTAACTTAGCCTTGCTAATAGCATAAGATATATATCTAGGATCTCCTTTCTTATATGCACTTGCTACAAGAGTATCCAGATGCCGCTCGGCTTCTCTCTCTTCTTTAGCATTCGATCTTTTTTCAGCCCTTAAATACCTTTTTCGGTTTTCATCTACAGCATTTGCTTTTATTTTTTGTTCGGCTGTATATCTTGCATCTGCTAATTTATCTCTGTCCTTTATATACTCTTGCTCATCATCATATCTCTTATTTAAAAGCTGCATCTTGCCAAGTTCTAATTGGTTTTTTTGGAAGTCTTGAATATATCCGGGCAACTTATCTAAAAAATCTTCAACGGGAGTCGCATATGTCCCCGGTGCCATAGCCTGCCTACTACTATATATACTTCTAGGCATTATGCTATACGTTCAAAATCTACATCAACCTTACTGTAATCCACAGCAAGATATCCATCATCAGTTTTAACCGAAGCCCAAGGTACTTCCTGTGCCATAACCCCTCTATATACACCCTCACCATGTTTCTTATCTTTATATTCAAATGTATAGATATTAATACCGTTATCAGACTTACTAACTAGATCTATATTTTCTTTTAAATACATATCACTGGTGCCTAAAAGTTGAGATAGTGACATTCCTGATCCTACACCAGTCTCCTCTGCACCAACATCTATAAGACGTTGATATTGCCCCTCATGCCATGTATATTCTTCACCTTGAAATGTAATCAGACCCTGATCAACTGTTGGTAAGACTTCTACAGTTGGTGCATAGTGAGCAAACTCACCACCTCCAGCTACAATATCACCAGCAGTTCCTAATGTATCAGATAAAAAGTCAGTAGACGCTTTTTCCACACCTTGACCATAAGTCTCGGAAGTTGTTTTTCTAAGATCTGCTAATTGTTTTTTACCTGCTCCAGATCCAGCAAAGGACTGCTTTACAGTATCAGCTGCAACTGATTGAGTACCAGCTAATAAATTCTGACCTAGACCCTGTTGTAAGTTTGTTAGTTGAGAAGTATCAAAATCTTGAAATAATGCTAACTGTGTGTCAGTAGGCTCAAGACCCCTATCTCTTAATATATCTTGTGCTGTAAAACCACCATTTGACATTCCTATTAAACCACCATCAGCAGATGGTAATGGTAGCCGCCTTGACCTATCCATGCTTTTCCAAATGCTTTCTAAGTATGGAGAACTATCTGCACCTTTTAGCTTTGGGATATCCTGAACATAATCTGCAGAGGCAAAATCCCATAAACCCGCATCTCCACTATAACCACTTACGCCTAATCCTTTACCTATAGATTTTAAACCAAATCGACCCTCTGTAGTAAGTGGATTATATTGCCCATAAACCCCACCACCGGGAGTTAATGCAGCGGTACCAAAAGTTTCAAGACCAGATAATAATGATTCACCTAGAATATCTTCTTTATAATCACTACCAGCATCTTTAACATCCCTAAAAGCCTGTTGTCCATATACTGTTCCAGACGTATCACCATAATAAGGATTGTAAGCCATGCTTTTCCCTCCCCACTCACCAATAGACCTTCCAATTCCAGCGCCAGCAGAACCACCTACAGAACCACCAATTAAAGCACCAGCAGTACCTAAAACAGAACCCCAGAAACCACCTTCTTTTTGTTCCTTAGCTTCTCTTTTTTGAATTTTTTCAAGTCTGTCTTGATCGGATCTCATCTGCAGCGCTTGAGCAAATTTTGCCCCACCTGCTGTCCTGTTTAGACCAAAACTTCTCTTATATGCTGGTGAGATATCTCCACCAGTTTGCATTAAACCAAGTAAAGATCCAGAGTCACCCATATAATAACTGTGATTTGGGCCTGAAAACTTTGGTTCGTATCCTTGAGTTTCTTTAGAATTATAGTTCATATTACAAATCCTTTGAATTTAAGAAAAAAATATTAAATTACACATATTAAACTGGGCGTAGTACCATAATAATCTCATTTAATTTATATTGTAATTTCTGTTTCCCATACTGATGTTATCCACCAATGAAGACCATCAGCAATATCTGCACTAGCATCAACTGTAATGAAAGCCAAGTCACCAGCTTCTATTTTAGTAGAAGCATCAAAATCAGTTCTATTAACTGTGAATGGTGTTAATACTGCAAGACTAGCAGGGTCATATGTAGCTGTTGCAACACTATCTTCTGTTGAATCACCACTATCTATCTTACCTAACTTAACAACTATATTTGCATTTGCATCTAGTGACCCACTTTGTATTTTTAATCTAAATACAATTTTATGCAGTGTCATATCATATGGCGCAAGATAGCCAGTAAACCTGTCAACATCCGTTGATGCTACTGCGCCCTCAGTTGTTTCTCCCCAAGGGATATAATGCTCATCAGTATTAATATCGTCGTAAAAATTATGTTTAAAAAATTTATAATCAGTAAATTTTCTAGTAAATTTTAATTCTTCTGCTATTAATGCTTTATCTACATATAGATTACCATCAGTAGAAAATTTTGACTTCCACAATAGACCCTTATGTTTTTTATTTAGAACAAGATCTTTTCCCGAATGAGTAAATCTAAGATCTCCTTCAGGTATATTTCTAGGCGAATTGTTTTCAACATTAATTACGGATTGAGAATTATTTGCTATTCTCCTTAACTCTCTCTCAGTAACCACTAAGCAGCTCCCTTATTTAATACTCTATATTCAACAGTAATATCATTTATAGCAAACTTGCTAACTTCAGCTAGAGTATATAAACTGAGTTTAAAAGCTATACTTTGACAAGTAACAATAGTACCACCAGATGCAACTAATGGTAGCTTAACAACACTATAATTTTTATTTGTAGCATGAGTCTGAGTTATAGCATTAGTACTTCCAGCAAAACCAGTCCATGTTCCACTATTATTTATCATATACTCAATTTTTGTATCATCTATAGCAGTAGAACCACTATGTCTATAATGTAAATAGATAGCATAAACCTTTTTTGTTCTACCCGGATTGCCAAAATCATAATCTGCTGTTTGCAGAATATAATAAGTAAATCCAGTTTCAGCAGGTTCATAATAAGTAATTACAGCTTTATTTGCACCAGCATCTTCAAGGGCGGTGGCCTGAGTATCATATGCTACAACTAACCTACCTAAGCTATCATTAACCATATTTGACATAAGCGGACTAAAAGTTCCAGACAAATAAGCTGCTGGTGCAGCATATTTTCCATAATACCAAGCTCTATATCTAAAATCATAGTAATAAGCATTAAGTCCAGTACCAACTTTATCTATAAATATAGCTTGTTTTATATCTGGAATATATCCAACTGCTATTGTCCTATCAGATGAAAACCCACTCCAACTTTGTGCTGAATAAAAAGTGCTACCATCATCAGCTATTTTACCGTCAGTTATATTTGAAATTGATGAACCATCAAATAAATATGCTCCATTTTTATTCGCCCAAACAGTACCAAGTTCACACTCACAAACAGAATAAGGAAATTCTACACCAGCATAAGGAACTGTTTTTTCTAAAAACCAATTAGAAACAGAAGGAGAAGATATATTTATTATTTGTAGTGTTCTTTGCTTAAATGCTAATATTCTATCTGCAAAGTAAGCAAGCTTAACATATTCTTCACCATCTCCTAATACAACATCTATATAATTATGAGAGGGAAAAGTGTCAAATTTTCCTATCTCACTATACATAATCCTATCTCCAAAATGCTTAAATTCCGCAGAACCATCTGAACTTGCAGTGTTATCTTCATCATACAGCACGTTAGCAACAAATGTTCTACGACCAGCAACTACAGATGTTTTATATCCAGACCCCTTTTGACCAAAAGCTATTTGTTTTATCGTTGGGCTATATCCATTTATCGTTTCATAAGTGTCTAAATTCGGAGATTTTAATTTTAATTTCCAATAAGCATTACCCCGATTAGCTGCCGTAGAATTAGTTGTTACCCTATACTCACCAGCACCATCAGTTGTCCAAGCTTGATATTCAGAATCTAAACTTACTCTAACACCCTTTGTAATATCTATATCAGCTAATAAAAAATAAGCATCTCCAACAGCGGTAGCTTCAGCAGTATCCGATTCTTTTATATATATTCTACCCCCAGTTACTCTATTCGGATAATGTGTTGAACCGTCATCATATGCATAAACATTAACCAATAATGTACTTCCACTACCTGAAATTGCTTGAGTAGCATCAAATTCTTTTAATAGAGACTCTTGATTACCATCATATATAAAAGAACAAGCAAACTTATATGTTGCTGGGAACCAAGCACCACCGGTTTCAGTAGTATCCTCATAAATAGACAATCCCCATCCAACTCCAGTAGACGGAAATTCTGCACTACCATCTACACTTCCCTCTGCTGTATAGTTAGCACTCGTAGGAGCAGCTAAATCATTATTTTCTTCATAAAATCCAGCATTTATTTCGTGGGCATAAGTTGTGCCAGTAGCACCTAATCCAAGAGCAAGCTGTTTCCTATCTATAAATCCATACCATTTAGGAGTAGATTTATTTCTAAAATTACCATCTGCTACTCTTAAAACATTTTCTATGTAATGAAAAACAAACTCAGGTTTTTGATTAGTATCAGCAACACCTAAAAGCGTAATAGCATCTGTAGTCCAAGAACCATCACTATCAAAAAATATATCAACTTTACCATCATCTACATTTCCTAAAGCTAATGCATTGTCTCCAACAACGCCAGCCTCTTTAAAGGTAATTGCCCTATCTTCAGCAACATTTTCAGCTGTTAAAGAGGTCTCTGACAAAACAAGGACAGAACTTATTTTACTACTGTCCATTGTATGACTATTACTGCTTTCTACTGTAATTTGAGCACCATCAATCAAACTTAGAATATCAACAACAGTGAAAGTACCATTATTTGCCGATTCCTCAGCTCCAGATATTACAATTCTAAAAGGAACAACATCAGTATAGATACCATCTGAACTCGTATAAAAATTAGCAGTATCCCTCCAAAAATAATCATCATTTACAAATATCTTATTGGTATCATAAAAACATATTGTATATTCACTACTACCATCCGGGTCATCTGCTATTGTACCTGTAGCACCATTAGCAGTTATTGTAACGCCTCTAACACCTACAGGGTCATCTGATTCAAAATAAAATAACCCATGACCAGCATTTAAGGATGCAGTAGCTACATCTACATTTTGAGTTGTTAAACCATATGCAGTACCATTAGTTTTAACAATGAATCCTCCCCTTGGAACTAATTCACCATTCTTAGAAATATTCCAATTTTCACAATTAGCCATCTCTCCATTTTTTAAATCTCTAGGGTTTTTTACATTATTTATGCCTAAACCAAAATTATTAATATGTAGATGTTGTTTTGGCATTTACTTTTCCCATAGTTTCCATTTACTCTGGATAACAGCTTTGCCTATATCAAGAGCTTCTTTCATTATTAAGTCCTTCTCAGACTTACTCAACTCATTATCTTTATAACCAGCTTCTAACGCCTTAACTAAATCTCCAATCTCTTTTACTATCTGTCTGTTCTTAGCAGTAACTGTGGTTGCATACCCAGCTACAATAAGACCAATTAAGTAAAAGAAATTAGACCAACTTACCCAATCACTTACGAAGTCCATGTATTTCTCCTTTTATTTTTTCTAGTGTTTTTTTCATTTCAGCTATATCAGCAGTAATTACATCTAATTTATATGTAATTAAATTTCTATCTGCTATTAGCTCTCGTTTATCAACTTTTAAATCAATCTGTTCTTTTAAAATAATTATATCTGATTTCATATAACCATATGCTAATGTCATAGAACAAATAATAGCTACAACAGTTATAATATTTTCAAGTGATATATTAGTATTCAACTTCATTAGTGCTTACCATTAATTCTGCTAACACTCCCTTTAACTTCCATCATTACATCTGATAAATCATTTAATTCTCTAACCATTTCTTCTCTATGTCTTTGAGATATTTCATCAGACTTATTCCATCTATCTAACATCTTTAACACAATAGATTCAATATTAGAAATGTCATTACTTTGTCCTTTATTTTCAATCTTCAATGCTTCTAATGCCTCAGCTTGCTCATCGGCTCTATGCCCTTGCTTTATATAACCATAAACAAACAAAGCCACCACAACTCCCATTGCTCCATATTCAGCATAATATGACATAAATTCTTCCATTATTCTTCTTCCTCTTTACTAACATTTGCTATTGGCTGACAATCATCACACACACCGTTAAACATTACGTCAATAGGTTTATCACATTCAATACAATGAAACGGCATTGGCATTATTTAGCCTTCATTGTTAAATCTACGTAGACCTTTAAATCGGACTTAATCTCTGCATTCCACTTTTTTATCTTACCTAATTCATCCATAATAATATCCATCCTATGCTGTAAGTTTTCATGTTTTTCATCAAACCTCTTTAAAGTATCTTCTACTTTTTCTTTTAAAATAAATCTTACCACGCTATATAAAGCAAAAGCTAATCCAACACTAATAGCAACTGGAAATCCTAACTCTTGTATTAATGTTATAATATCAGAAGTCATTTCTTTTTTCTCTTCCAACTGAATGGATTTAAATTTAATTCACGTTCAAAGAATGATATACGTTCTTCCATTGCAACTCTTTCTTTTTCTTCTTTTATCATGTGTTTACTGACAAGTTCTTCAATGTTGGTATCAGAGAGTTCCACTCTTCGCTCAAGTTCTGCAATTCTATTTTCAATACGTAAGTAGCCCAGCACAATGAGAGTAACTCCAAAAATAATTTGCCCAAGCCACTTAATGTTAAGAGAAATCCTGAAATTATCATCAATTTTTGCCATCCCATATGACCTGTATGTCTTAGGTTTATCACTCATTTATCCAGAGAAACTAATTGCAATTATTAATACCCAAAACATAAGTATAAACCATCCACCTAATAATAACTTCTCATTCTTCTTCAAAATACCATCCACCAAGCAATAGCCGTTTCAACAAATAGATCTGATAATGTATTGATCATCCACTTATTTCTGGAGCCATAAGGTCGCCAATTCTCAACAACCCATTCAAATATTTCCCATAATACACCAATAATAAACACACCCATAACGCACCAGAAATCTGACCAGTTCATCCATTGGAATATCTTACATAAAAAAGCACCAGCGGCTATATGATAACTTGTCCAACCGTCTAATGCTCCCGTACTAACCTGCCACTGATAAAATGTAGCTAACGGATTTTTCATACTACCCCCTATAAGCTATTAAGGCTGCTGTGGAATCGGTATGATTTATAACACCGCTAAAATTTCCATACAATATATCACCCGGAATTAAAAAAAGATCAGCACTTGTATGGGAGTCCCCAACATTAGAACTGACTTTAATTTTACAGTATGTAGCAGCTGGACTAGAAGCAGATAATGAAACAGCTTGTAATGCTATCCAATTACCTGAATCAGGAGTCTGTGTATTTGAATTATGTTCTGCAACAACATCAAATCCATTTTGACCTAACTGAAGATTGAGTGCTTCTGAAGTTGTATATTTATTTATTTCCCTCATATTATTTCCTATTATGTTATTACTGTAGCAACACCATTTATTAATGTATGCTTACCAGCTTTAATTTTTCCAATCGTATCTGAATGTTCTTTCTTACATTCAACATCATAACTGGACTGAGCGGTAATAAAAGAATTAGTTCTCTTCACTACCGCCCCATCACTTGTAACTATGTAACTCTTGTTCTGTGCATCAAAACTAACTGTCTCATCATCACTAAATTTATAGGAGATGTTCTCTTTAGTTCTAGGTTTAAAGATATATATCTTATGCCCCTTGGTACACTTCCGAACAAGCATTATGCCTCCGCTTCGCCCTCTTCTTCTACAGGTTCAGCTTCGAGAGATTCCCTCAGTTTATTGATAAATGCTTCCTTACCAACTTCTAACTGGTCACGCATAAACTGATTAGTATTAATCTTGCTTTGCATGTCGTTAATGTGGTTTAATAGCATTTTCTCATCATCAGTCATCTCCTCGATGACATACTCTTTTTCATCAAGAGTGAGAACTGCGGGCTTTTCTTTTTCTTTTTTAGCCATTTTGTACTCCTATGTTGTTATTGTTAAAGTAATTTTAAATCTTAACCGGTTTTCTTCTTCTTCCACTTGGACTTCCACTTGCCCCATCCGCCTTTTTTACCTTTACCAGCTTTTCCTTTTAGTTTCTTACCCTTCTTCTTTTTCTTCTTTATCTCCTCCATACCATTACTACTATTTGCTTGTAATATAGGAATTGAACCAAATAATATAAAAGAAGAAAGTAAGATTTTTAATAAGTTTTTCATTTACTTACACCCCTATGTTATTGTTAAAGTGCTTTTAAATCTTTCTCTAGTTGCTCCATATCAGCTTGTTCATCTTGTAGTGAAGATATCTGTGCTTTTACACGACTGATATCACTAGCAAGACTACTTAAACTAATAGACTGAACTGAATCATCAAGAGCTTTACCACTATTTGAATCAAACTGCTTTTTAACTAGCTGTACTTCATTA
>Ga0209756_1004218_pt1 | contig 11276 bp, 15 predicted proteins | sample ETNvirenome_6_85_FD_184071 | JGI IMG/M metagenome (GOLD analysis project Ga0209756, IMG submission 184071) | Marine viral communities from the Pacific Ocean - ETNP_6_85 (SPAdes) (version 3) | ecosystem: Environmental > Aquatic > Marine > Oceanic | place: Pacific Ocean | collected 2013-06-19
ACCATGATACATACAAACACATTAACATATCACGATACACTAAAACATTATTTAAATTAAAAAAATTATTTTCAAAAAAGTATGGCACCCCCCCCCCTCCCCCCCCCCTCTCCCCAATAACGCACCTCTGTGTTAGTTATAAGGGGGTCTAAAAAATTTCAATACCTGTTACATTATTAATAACTTTTAACTTTTTGGGTGTTTCTGTAGGGGTAAAAACTATTTTACAGAAGAAAGTCCAAAAAATCGGCGGCTAGTTTTTTGGATATCTTCCTAGGTTTTTTGTTAAAAGTATTGGTGTAATTACAAATTATGTCTTAAAGAAAAAAGAACCTCTTCGAGGTTCTTTTTTTATTGGTTTGTATAAAAGTCTACTCGTAGTTGTACATTACTCCAATATAGATTATTTTTATCCATGTGATTTTTTAATAAATAAATAGCAGATATTCTATGAGCACCATCGTCCAGTTTGCCGTTTACTACTATAATAGGTGGAAGATTTTGTATTGATTCTGGATGAGATTTTAAGTAATTGGCGTATTCTATTACTTTATTGGTGACTTCCCAACTGTAATCATTATCAAGTATATCTGAAAGAACATTGTTATAATAAGGGATGTCTTTTATTTGTTCAAATATTTCATTGATATTGAGATATTTGGTGTTAACAAATAATCCTCTCGTATCCTCAATAGACGTTCCACTGGTTGGTCCCGGTTGCGGAACTTTTTCCATCGTGTTGATTGCTCGTTCTATCAGGTCATTTTGAGTGTAGGCTTCTTTTAACTCAATATATTCTAAGAATGATTTCATCATGGTTATATATGATATATGAAATCATTTAGAACATACTTAGAGGATAACTATCACGGGGGACAGCGGAAGGATTCGAAGGGAACCACAAACAATGAATGAGATCACATCAATTAAACTGCCCATCGCCATTGATTGGGAATCTAAGAGGAGAGAAGTAGAACAACACATCTCGCTCTTAGACCCCATGTTTGAAGAGCACAGAGACCTGCGGCTGTTTTATACAGGTGCCCTAGCTGAGCTGTACCCTGAACGATTCATACATGCACAGCGAGAGGCCGCAGAATATTGGACGCCTTATCTTACTGGTGATAAATCTTTGACCGACTTCTTCAAGGATTGGCTGACTTTCACACCGTATCCTGAGAATCCAGGTAAATACATCGTCTTCTGGGATATTCTGGTGAATACTCGCTCTGGTCTAGAACTGGCCAACCACGCAGTCTTCAAATCCTGGTTCAGTGCATTTCTCACTTATCATGGCGATTGGATCAACAGCACAGAGTCTACTCATACCCTCAAGGAGTGGTTCGAAGACAAGGGCACTGAGGCACACCCCTTCGATATTAAAAATTACAAAGTGCCGAAAGGTGGCTTCAAGTCATTTAACCAGTTTTTTCTGCGGAACCTGAAAGACCATGAGCGGCCTATGCGCCCGGAGGCCGAAGCAGAAGATGTAATCATTGCGCCCTGCGATGGCGGTGTCTTCTACCTTACCCGAGGAAATGAAGGTGGGGTCAATGGAGGAGTAGCCGGACAAAGCTATGACCTGCCGGGCAAGTCAGACCGTTTTGGTTTGATGGACGCACTGCCAGGCTTCGGAAAAGTATTCGAAGGCGGCCCATTGCTCGATATCCTGCTCTGGTTTACTGATTACCATCATCTCCATGCACCGGTCTCTGGCGAAGTCATTCACCAAGGCTTCTACCATGGGTCTTACAACTACGACTTCAACAACTACGACCCGGATCACTGTCATGCACCGGTGCTTCCGAGCGATAGCGATAGGGTCGGCTGGTATGAGAAGCTGGGCAAGCACCAGCGTTATGTATGGATTATCAGAACCAAAGAGTTGGGTCTAGTGGCTATGGTAGCCATTGGTTTCTGGGGAGTGGGTAGCATTATAAACGAGGTGGAACCTAGAGCCAAAATTAAGAAAGGAGAGTATATGGGACGCTTCGGTTATGGAGGGTCTTCCATCGTTCTGGCCTTCGAGCCCGGACTGGATCTGGAGTTTGTGGTAGACAACAAAGGAGTGGATTACCCAGTACAGGGACCAGACGAACCTACACTGATGGAGGTGAGGCAGTGTCTCGGCAAGCTCAGAAAGCCATTGAGCTGGAATAGCTAAAGTATAGATGCCATAGAATAAATATAATCATTCGTTATTCCCGGCGGGCTTTAAGAAAAAAGAAGGTTCAATAGCTTTTAGTTTATCTCTCTGTTCGGGGGTTATGAAACACTCAGCGTTCCTTTTCCACTCATATCTGCAAGGTCCAAACCCTCAGTGATTCCCACGAAAGTTCCATACAAAGTGCCGTGATGCTCGTTGAACAGTGAGAGGCTCACAGCCCCTTCAGCAACGTCTGCTGCCACAAGGACAAAGTAACAGTCGCCAGCTATCTCTGCCGGATTCACGAGAAATGTGCCTGCGACTGGAGCAGTGAACGCTCCAATATCCCAGCTTACGCCATGGGCATTAAAACTGACGGCACAGGAATACGTACCCGTCACAGCCAACGTACAATCAAGAACATAATAGATCGCTCCAGCACAGGTCAGTAGTCCTGCTCCCACGCCAAACCCACCAGCATCCAAATTGCCATCAAACAGGTGCTGGTTGGCCTTCACAATTAGAGAGTCCGACGGTGCGTCCTTTATCCTGCCGATCTGCTCCTTCAATACGATCTTTGCGGTTCGTTCTAACATTTCAAGATGGTTCATGCTTTCGTTCTCCTGATTAGAAATCCAAGCCCTCTTCGAGGTTCTTTTTTTATTGGGGATTTTGTGCTTCCTGTTCATCTTCAGCCTGTTGTGCTCTTACTTCTTTTCTGTGTTCTATATCATCCCACAGTCCACACTGGGCTAATTCATTATCTGACATCATGTTGATTGCTCGTTCTATTTGTGCCTCTATTCGAGTTATTTTTCTACTACTTGTCAGGTCATAGTCTATAGAGTTTTCTAATTTGTCAACTTGAGCCATCCATCGCATCACTTTTTCCACTTTTTGGGTAATTTTGGGACGATAGTAGGCTTCTTTTAACTCAATATATTGTAAGAATGATTTCATTATGATTATATATAGGTAGATGAAATCATTTAAAATATATTTAGAAGAACGTGAAGAGGAATATTATCACAAGTTGTTAGATAGAAGATTCGAATGGTTTGATACTATAGAAGAATTGATGATGAGTCTAAGAAAAAGTTTCCCTGAAGAGTCATTACCTTGGGATTCGAGTAAGGCGGGAGACACTTATGATGTTTTTGGCGTCCCATTACAAATACTTAAACATAACATCTTTTACAACATTGGTATAGTAAGAAATATGGATACAGGTCAATTCTCCAGATTAAAACTTTCTGAACTTGAACAATTAGGAAAAAAGTTGTAAATGAAGTTACAGTTTAGAACATTCTTGGAGATGTCGATGCGGTTTCCTCCGCACATGCCAGAAGTTTGGTGGAAAGAGACATTGAAGAAGGCTAAAGAATTCGAATATGAATTAGAGAATTTGCCTTCCATATTAGAAAAGGGTATTGAATTGGAGAAGGAATACACAAGCGCCAAACCTTTCCAGAATATGGAGTATAAAATTCCTTATTCTTTATTGAAGATATTCAAGAAAGATACTTACTTTAGTGAAGATTCCTTATCTAAATTAGTAAAAGACTTCTTAGATGCATCAGAGGTTGATAATATAGATGGTCGTACTATGAAGATGTATTTAAAGAGGGTAGGTCAGTTTTATTCTAATCTTTCTGGTCTTAAGGCGTTCTACAAGGAGTACAGGCGGGATTTTGAACAAGAGTATGATTATCTTTTGGATGAGTTGGAAGACAGTAAAGATGACATTCCTAATTATTCTGAAGTATTAAGTGCTATTAGGAAGGCTGAAAAGTCGGTAGATACATTAGTGAAGTACGTTAAGCTTGCTGCTCATGTAAATGACAAGGTTCAGGCATGGGAGGAAAGGATGTCTCTTAATGCCAAGAAGTATTATGGTGGTGAAGAGAGTAAGCCTAAGCACAGTAAGTTTGAGACCTTGTATCATGCGACTCCTTACGTTAGTGAAATATTAAGGTTTGGCTTTAAAACTAAGTCTGAATTGGGCAATCAGCAGGCATTAGGTGGTAGTACTCAGTTTTCTGACAAGGATTGGCGTAAGGAAGCATTATCTTTCACAGGTGACATACAGATAGCTAGAGCTATATCTAAGTCATTAGTTGAGGTGATTAGGATATCAAAGGGTCAGATGAAGTTAAAAGACGTAATACGTATGTTTAAAGGCGAGACACCTGATACAGACAAGTTTGGTACTGCGTTCAGGTCTAGGGTTTCTAATTGGATGATGGATTATCGTCAAGACCCATCGGGTAGTCCATCTCAGGTATTTGATTTATATAAGAGGTTCTTGGGTACTACTAAGTTGAGATATAATCCATTATTCTTTGGTGTAAGTATTGAGGACTTTTCTAATTTGGATGAGAAGAATGTAGGCGTTGTAGCTGCCGTGGTACAGATGGATAAAGTAGGAAAGTATTTACCATCTATGGAAGAGTTTCGTGTTCCGAAGGAAGCGATATTAAAGATAAAGCGGGTTTAATTAATAACTTGTCATAGACTGATTTCAGAGCATTATTTTATAAACCCAACGTTTAATATGGATTATCAGATAACGTTCTTCTTCTAGGTCTTTGTATCAAAGGTTTAATTTTTTCATATAACTCAGCAAAATCTTCTAGACTCATTGTGCCTTTGAAAGGTATGATGTTATCTCTTTCATCTGTATCTGCTGTTTGGCCTACGGCTGAATATGCTTTTTCTGCTATTACCCCGTTAAACTCAAATTCTACTTCATCACTCTCTGGATGGTATTCCTATTTATTTGGATGTTTATCAAAAACATGAGTATTGAATGATTTAGGGAATGGAAGTGGCGTACCTCCCTGTCTGTTCTTATTTATATATTCTAAAAATGATTTCATGATTTAGTAAAGTCATCATCGAAGAGTTTGTTTCCTGATTTAGTAAGATCATCGAAGAGTTTGTTGGACCATCCGGGCTTGCGAATGGAGGTTCGCTCTGGACGGCTTGGAGCCAGTTGCGCTCTATCGAATAATTCTTCAACAGCTTGGCCATATCGCTTATATATTTGTTGTAATAGTGAGATTTTTGATTGTTCATCTAAACCCGCCCGTGCTCGGTTCCCCCAGCGGTTCGGTCGGGGTATTTTGAATTGTTTTTGTATATCTTGAAGTTGATTTATGATTAAATCGAGTAATTTATCGACACTATATTCTTTGAAGTCCCAATCTTCATTAATTTTCCATTCTTTATATGATTTCATAACTTAGTCCTTCTTGTCCTTGTCTGGCTAGGCATCAATTTCGTTTATTTTTTTTTGTAGTAGCGTTCTGTAGCTGTGACTTACAGGTTACGAAGGCGATCAAGGGCGGCAGAGATGGCCGGTCGCTGTTCGGGCGGTCCGAACCGCACGGTCCTTCCGTCCCCCATGTTGCTCCGGGGTTCCACTGTAATATTATCTGGTCCAATTAAAGATTGTGTATTATTATCTTTAATGGCTAAATCTCTTCCACAATGTGGACATTGGTGTGTGTTCTTACCTTCGTTAATTTGCCATTCTTTATATGATTTCATAACTTATATATGAAATCATTCTTTTTTTTTTCTTGACAATTGTAATAGAGGATGATATAATTTTTATATTGTAAAATTTGCTATAGTTGGCTGCGGGTGAGATTGTTTCTCACCCGCTTTTTTATTCTTTACATTTGGTCCAAGTTTTATGAACAACACCTTCGAAGGTATTATCTGAGAACATATATGTTTTTGAAGATAATCCGCCTTCATCAATTTTTATAATGGATTCCCACTGGCTATCTGCTGACCCTTTATCGAATTTGATATACCAAGCTTTGGCATCAATTTCGTTTATTTTTTTTTGTAGTGTGGAAGTGTTAGAATTTCCGTTGGTGTTGCCGTTATCGGATGAAGGACACCCAAAAAACTCCGATGAATAGGACTATTAAAAGTTTCATAATTTCTCTTTTTATTAACTTAGTATATATGGATTCCGGCGAAATGTTTTGGATATTAACGGGCCGGGATTACTCTTTTTATGATATGAAACGTATTATTTTGAAGAGAACCCCTAAGAAAGTTGAGTTACCTTCTCCTTATCCATATACGATTCAACATCCGCCACACTTAAAAGCCTTTGGTGACAATTTGATGTGTGCTACATTTTGTGATATTTTGAATAATAATGGGATACCTTCTGTATTGAACAATGACCTTATTGGGGATTTAGTAGAATGTCCTATTTTCAATCCTTTTGAATCTGGTCCTATTTTTAGGACTAACAAGAATGATAATACTGTTAACATTTATTTGGATTTAGCTTCATCATTTGAGAGACGATTTAACATATCGGTTAAAGTTCCTGACAAGTATGTTGTTCCGACTAAGTTTATCCCTATGGACATTAATGCTGTTGATGTAGCTGTAACGACTAGTGTTGCTCAATATAGTGATAGTGTACACCAATATTCTAGGTACAAAGAATGGCCATATTTTGATGAATTATTTTCATTATTTGATAGACACAACATATCTTACATAGATTTGGATAGTAATGGTATTCGTAATTATTTATTTTTGAATTACATTAGGAAATGTAAAGTATATTTGGGATTGGACACGGGTTCTGCCCATTATGCATCTAAGGAGGGTGCTGGCAAGACATTGATACTACAAGGTGGTTTTTGTGATTTTGAGCATTGGGCTGGTAGGTATGATTTTGAAGCGATACAAGTACCTATAGATTGTGGTCCTTGTTGGAACATATACACTTCTTGCGAGAATAACAACAAATGTATGAAGGATATAAGTCCTGAAATGGTTTTAGAGTCTGTTATGAGGAAGTTGGAAAATTAGTATCGGCGTGAGAGCGTACTTTCCTATTATCAATGTTAAACACATTTGCGAAGCCATAGTATTTGGCTATTTCATTTTGTTCTGGATTTAGTTTTCCTTCTCTAGCTTTTTTCTTATAATAACGAAGCCAGTCATAATTTTTTTCTCCTTTCTTTGGAAATCTACCTATTTTTTTTGATTCTCTAAAGAATTCATGAGTTGTATAAATTATTTTTTGTTTTCTAGTTAGTAGGTTAGGTTTTTTAGTTGGTGGTGGGTTAAGCCAATTAGTTGTTTGTTTTATCTCTTTCATAAATTCTGAATATTCTTGACAACATATTTCATGTTTTTTGAAGTAGTAAAATCGCTTAATAAGTTTTGGTGGTGGTTTTGGGTCACCTCTTCTAGCTGCCTCTAGTAATAATTTGATATTATTTTTACTTTTGTCGGTGGGGGTTATAACCGTTGGGAATGGTTTTGGGGGTTTTGTTTTTATTCTTTTTTGAAGTTGTATGTTATCTAATATGAATTTTGCTCGTTTTGTTATATTATCTACTAAATTAAAGACACTTAAATCCAACGCATCTTGTACCATAGATTTAATATCACTATTTAGTTTATACCCTTTATCTAATATATGTTCCAATAAAGATTCTGTGACAAGTTGTGATACTTTAGGACTAATTACCAACTTAACTATGTGAGATTTCCTTATTTCGGGATATTTCGCATAATGTTCTTTATTGTAATTAGGTTTTGTTTTTCTCCATTCCTTACGATAGTCAGAGTGGCATCCTTTACACCAATAGCTACGTTTATTTTTTTTTGTATTGGTAAAGGGGAAATCTTCTACGTCTTTCATTCCTTCACATCTTGCACATTTCTTTTTGGCCATAGGTGCATTATAGGTGTAAAGACATTTCTTGTAAAGTGGTTTTTTGGAAATGGGGTTTAATCTGTAATATGTTCTAAACCCGCTAATTGATGACAGGAAGGTTCAAACCACAAAGCTTCTTTAAACGTGCCCCACCCTTTGCCATTATAATACTTATCTCCTTGACCAAGACGTAACGTGGGAATTCTTCTGAACCCACTTGTTTAGGTAGAAAAAAAATTTCAGCGGATTGTTTTGGAGATGAGGGCGGCGGGTTATGGGAGGTTCTCTGTACGAAAAGTGGAGTTTAATTATTTTTACAAGTGAAAAAGTTGATTTCATATCATTTATATGTTGTGGATTTTAAAGAATTTATACAACAAGAATATGCCCTACCTGAAGAGGGTGAAAAGTCTGTTTATATTGCACCAGAAGTCAGAAGGAAGATAATAAGCCTATATGATGAAGAAACATTAGACCATTTTTATAAGCGTTTGAAAGCGGTTAAGCCGGGGCAAAAAAGTGACAATTATATGATTAGCGTATACAAAGATTATTGGGGCGGCACGAGTTTTGGTTTTCAACGTTGTTTTAAAGTAGAAATTACACCTGATGAAATTAGAATTTTAAATACGTTAGCTTGTCCCACATTAGACAGACTTCCAAGGTTGAAAATGGATGATGAGAAAAAAAGTTTTTTACATAAAGCAACCTTTGGGTTTATTCCTTAAGTTTACTAAATAATATTATTATGAAGACATTTAAACAATATTTAGAATTTAAAAACTCTTATCGTCAAGGTTACAAAGAACATATTGATGAAAGCGTTCCTATTGGTGGTGGTTTAATAGCTTATGTAAAGTATTCTTATATAGTTAATCCACATGGTGGTAGTGATTTTGATGAATTTGATATTGATGATTTAAATATTGAGGAAATAGATGTTTATTCTGATGGTGGCGAAGAAGAAGTTCCAATGCGTCCAGAATATAAACAAATTGCCTTAAAGTATTTTAATACTCATTTAAGAGATGAAATAGTAAAAGATGAATATCAAAATATGATTAATGATTCTTAGTGTTAGGTTAAATTAAATTAAACCTACGCCAGCTTGCGTTTTTCCACGACGCAAACCACAAAGCGTCTTCAAACGCTTCTTCCCAACCATTACCGTGGCTCCCATCGCAATAAAATATCTCGCTATAATACTTACCCCCTTGGACTAATACGTACCTTGGATATTCTTCTGAACCTACACGTTTAATGGTAATAGTACTATCAAATTTTGGGTAATAATGTTTTTCGTCCATTTTATTTTTCCTTAACAAATCCCATATCCAAAAAATAAGAATGTAAAACAATTTCTAATTTGAATACGTCAGGAAGTTTCAGTTGTTTGGCAATATCATCATACTCTGCATACCAATTAACATGATTTTTGCCTACTTTTTTAGCATGTCTTCTAATCATACACCAATAATAATCATTTTTAGATATTATCTTTTTACTTTTAATTCTCTCAAAAACTTCTTTACACTTTTGTAAAGATTTTATTTTCATTAATTCTGCCTGACTTGTCTTTTTTAGGTGTGAAAATAAATATGGTTTATTTGTTATTACACTACTAAGCCCTCTGTGGCCATTTTTTTGTAACCACCTATGATTAGGAAGAATGTCGTTATTTTCACTGGCTAGTTTTTCTGCTTCTTTAACTCTTTCTTCTTCTGTTTTAATTTTTTTTATTTGTTGAATATGTGAAAAATTATTTGGATTACTATTTATTGCTTTCTCAATATAATTATATCCTAGTTTTCTCAAATCTCTCTGAGAGTGAAGAATGCCGCCATTCTTCTTAGCCAAAAGTTCAGCATCTTTTATAATTTCGCCAATAAGTCTTCGTGTAGTTTTTCTGTCTTGTTTTATGTGGGCAAATTTCTTTGGATATATCCTAATAGCCCTATTCAAAGAATGTTTGCCCATATTTGCCAAATGATAACAACAAGGAAGTATTCCATCATTGGAAGATGCAATTTGTTCAGCATCTTTTATTTGTTCTTCTATTGTTTTTTGTAACTGTTTGTGTTGTTTGATGTGGACAAATTTTTCAGGATACTTTAAAATTCTTTGTCTAAGATTATTATATTCATTTTTCCTAAGCCAACTGTTGGTTTGTAGTGTGCCGCCGTTTTCTAAAGCAAGTTTTTCAGCAAGAGAGATATAATATGATAAAGGTTTGGCAGGTTTTCGTGCGAGGGATTGTGCAAGAATCATCTCTCGGTAATCATCCACTCCTTCTAACGATTTCAGTTTTTCTCTTTGCCAGTTCTTCATTTGTTTTTAAACCAATCCGGTCTTAGTTTTCTTATTTGTTTGTCGAATACTAAGTCGTAAGAACTACCATTTTTATTAGTATAATTAGAAAGACAAGTTTTTTTGTTTGGTCTTGGTTCTTTATTTTTAGCCATTTCCAATAATTTTTTCTTATTTTCAACAGCAGTGTCTATGAACCAATCTGGTCTTAGTTTTCTTATTTTTTTGTCAAATATGGGGTCGTAATTTTGTTTATTTGTATAACTACAAAGACAAGCACCTAAAGAGTGTCTTTGTTTTGGTCTAGGTTCACCATTTCTAGCCATTTCCAATAATTTTTTCTTATTTTCATCGGAAGTTTTTATGAACCAATCTGGTCTTAGTTTTCTTATTTTTTTGTCAAATACTGAGTGGCAATTTTTGGTTTTAGTATAATTAGAAAAAGAATATCCCAAAGGATGTTTCCCAGCTACAGGTTTTGGTTCCCCATTTTCTGCCATTTCCAATAACTTTTTCTTATTCTCGATAGCAGTGTTTATGAACCAATCTGGTCTTAGTTTTCTTATTTCTTTGTCAAATACTGGGTCATAAGTATTCTCATTTTTATTAGTATAACGACCAAAAGAATGTTTTCCGTACATAGGTTTTGGCTCCCCATTTCTAGCCATTTCCAATAATTTTTTCTTATTCTCGATAGCAGTGTTTATGAACCAATCTGGTCTTAGTTTTATTATTTCTTTGTCAAATATTGGGTCATAAGATTCACTTTTTTTATTCGTATAATTAGAAATAGAATATCCTAAAGGATGTTTTCTAGCTATGGGTTTTGGTTCTCCATTTTTTGCCATTTCCAATAACTTTTTCTTATTTTCAGTGGCACAATTAACAAACCAATCTGGTCTTAGTTTTCTTATTTCTTTATCAAATACTGGGTCAAAAGATTTGTTATTTTTATTGGCATAATAACAAAGACAATTCCCCAAAGGATGTTTTCTTTGTTCAGGTCTTGGTTTCCCATTTTCAGCCATTTCCAATAATTTTTTCTTATTCTCGATAGCAGTGTTTATGAACCAATCTGGTCTTAGTTTTCTTATTTCTTTGTCAAATATTGGGTCA
>Ga0209756_1004220_pt1 | contig 11271 bp, 10 predicted proteins | sample ETNvirenome_6_85_FD_184071 | JGI IMG/M metagenome (GOLD analysis project Ga0209756, IMG submission 184071) | Marine viral communities from the Pacific Ocean - ETNP_6_85 (SPAdes) (version 3) | ecosystem: Environmental > Aquatic > Marine > Oceanic | place: Pacific Ocean | collected 2013-06-19
TGACAGACACACCGGCAAAGTCTGCGGCATCCTGCAAACTATCAAATACTTCTTCTGTATCCAGGTTTATAACTGACTTGGCAACTGCCTTTGATATTTTATCCCGTGTCTTATCTGAGCAAGGGTGGCCCAGGGTTCCCCCATCTCCTCCCAGAGTGACATTATACTCTGGTTTGATTTTATCAATCCAATATATCTCTCTAGCACTCCTAACTTCTTTACTACACTCTTCTAATACAATCCAATCAAACGCGTCTCTACCATACTTCCTGATGGCGTTACAGAAGGGTAAGTTATTACCACCGTGTAGCGCGTAGTGTATGTGTGTAGATATTCTACTACGTAATTTTTTATATGTTGTCTGACCGATATAGGATTTACCGTTCTTCTGATTTATTGCCTGATAGATAAACGCCACATTATTTTTAGCTTCTTAACTTATTTATATTATACCATAAAAAAAGGACCCTTGCGGGTCCTTGACAATGTAGATTGAAGGTGTACCATAACAGATAACCCCCAGTGTTTTCTACATTAAGTTCTTGACTGCAACGCGTCTGTAGTAGCGGTTGCTGTTGATTGTAAGAGCGCCAAGACCTGCGGTTGTTCCTTGTGCAAAGGGGTTCGCAACGATGCCGTAGCGCGTTTTGAAGCCGATTTTTGGTTGGAAAGTATTTTCTCCAACTGCACGAACCATCTGAAGCGGAACATATGGGCAGTAGAAGAGACCAGCGTCATAAGGTGAAGAACCTTTGTAGCCGATAACATAATACTGATTACCACCGTTGGTAGCAGTGTTGGCAGAAGCCAAGTTAGCCGAATATGGGTCAATGTAGACTCTGAACTTACCATTGATGGTACCAGCAAACGTGTTGCCAGTGTCGTCAACGTTCAGGTTAGCATTGAGGGCTGGGGTATAATCGAGGATACCGGCCATAGTCAGAGCGGATGCTACGTCTGCGGAGCAGAGGAGCATGTTGCCCTTCCCGCGACGAGTTCTTTGAGCGATCGCGTTAGCGTCTCTCTCAATTTGGAACAGAAGTCCTTTGAACTTCTCAACCGACCAACGACCATTACTGTCGATGTCTAGGTCGAATACACCAGCAGTTGCGGTGTTAGAAACAGCGCCTTGCTCAGCAGTCTTGTAGATAGTACGAATAACTTCTCTGTTGATTTCCGCAAGGATTTCAGTAGAGAGGATGTTAGCCAGTTCGGCTTCAGCGTTAAGGCCGTGAATAGCCTTAAGGTCTTGTGCCAGTTCCAGTGAGTACTCAGCTTTCAGAGCTCTGGACTTAGCAGTAACGGTGACTTTCTCAATCGAGAAGGCCATTTGGTTGAACTGATCGCCAGTACCATTGCCCAGGTTCTCAGAATCACCAGTAACCATGCCCTGACCTACGTCATATGACGTGGAGGTGGCGGTACCAACGGGGTTGAGGATAGAGGGGTTATCACCAGTCTGTGAAGTAGTACCCAGACCAGCGTTGACATCAGACATGCCAGCGGTCAGGTTCATGCCGTCATCCTGACCAGAGAAGGCGGTGTCGGCTTCGTTGTAGAATGCCTCGTCACCAGACTGGTTGGTGTAGCGTGATCTCATTGCGAAGATCAGGCCAGTAGGACCACTCATGGGTTGAACGCCAGCCAGGTCATATGCGACCAGGTTAGGCATTGCGCGTCTGATCAAGGAGATCAAAACGGGGTCGAAACCAGCAGTAGGACCAGCGGGTGCAGAGCTACCACCGAAACCACCACTTGCACCAGCCGCATTAGCTGCGTTGGTAGGGGTTTCCATCAGGTTCATACCTGAAGAGAATGCTGCTTCCTCGCGGAGGAATTTTTCTTGGTTTTCGAGCAGGACTGCGGTTACGCTTCTACGATGTGAATCCTTGATTGGATCAAGACCTTCGTAATCGAGAAGTGGACTCCACTTTTCCTGCAGATGTTCGGATTGAAACATTTGCTTTACTTAATAGGATTGGGTTTGAATGAATGTTAAGTTCACTTTTTGAAGGCACCCATGCTTCTGAGATATGCTTCCATGTTGGTTGCAACAGGAGCGGGTGTTGAATCAACACTCTCAGACAATGTTTGAGGTGCTTCAGATTTTGCAGCAGGAGCCTTGGAGAAATACGATTCCCTCAGGGTTTCCAGCTTTTCACGATATTCTTCTTCACTTTCAAACTCCACGCTTTCCGCGAGTGAAGCAAGCTTCTCTTTCTGAGTCTCGGCGAGACCTTCAGAGATACGATCAAGAATAACATCTGCAGTAGACTCGGCGAGTCTCTTATTCAGACCGATGTTCTTGTCGATTTGCTCGTTGAGTTTTGTCTCCATATCGTCAAGTTTCTCTACCATGTTCTCAAGTACATCATATTTTTCTTCAGGAATAGTTACATAATGTTCTTCAAAAAGACCCTTCATACCAGTGAGGAAGGATTCTGTCATTTCAGTCTTAAGACCATGATCGATAGCCAACTCATTCTCAGTCATCCACTCTTGGCAGACATACTCAAGATATGCGTCAACTCTTTCGGTAAGAGTTCCCTTAAGGGCTTCTCTTTCCTCTTCCAGACGCTCGGCGTGCTGGAGTTCCAGGGATTCCTGGATTTCTTTGATTTTAGAGGTTAATGCGGCTTCAAAGATGACTCTCGCCTTCTCTTTGAATTCTTCGGAAAGTTCTTCGCCACCGAGAAGAGCATTTACATCCTCTTCAATGTCGATTTCCTCAGTAACTTCGTCTTCGGAAACAACCTGATCTTCTTCCAGGACTTCCTCTTCGACTTCAGTTCCAGCTTCTTCTTTGGCTAGTTTCTTCATAGGATCAGCGGCCTTAGCACCCCTATTAACTATATCATTAACAGTAGCGATCTTAGGCTCTTTGAGCTTTGCAGAATCGTTATCTGGGGCATAATTCTCAGGGGTAGGACCACCAAGATCCTCATAAGAAGTTGACAGACCATCGCCTGGGCTGGAAAGCTTTTGCATAGGCTCAGCAGCTTTTGCGTTAGCGTTCACAGCAGTTTTAGATTGCTCCATTTCTTGTAAATCTCCACGAGACATTTGAGGGTACTCCGATTAACCTTTTTTAATCTATATTTATTTATAATTTAGGTATTTCAACTTTTTTCAAAGATTGTTTAAGAAATTGTTAAACAATCCAAGCTTCTGCTCGTCAAGTTGATTTTGATCAACCAAAGTGTTGATAGTTTTGTATGTCTTGGCAGCTCTTGATTCTCTCAAAATACCACCATCCCAGATCCACTCTTTACCTTCCATGATACCTTCTACGAAAGCATCAGGTGCAGAGGGGTCGGCTACAATGTCAGCTGCAGTAGCTAACATAAAGTCAGATCCAACAACATTGACACCTTCTTTGGTTTGCATCAGAGATCCGATACCTCTAGAAGAAACACCCAGTTTGACTCCTTCGCCAATGAGAGATTCAGCGATCTTACCCATTGGAGTTGAAAGGATTTTTGCCTTGCCAATAAAGTTTGTACCACTCTCCTTGAGTGACACAATTTTGTGGCTGACGCGATCCAGATTAACAGTTGGACCATCTGGGTGTCCAAGTTCTCCAAGGGCTCTACCCGCTTGAATATGGTTTTCATTATACCTTTGGACTTCCTTTCTCAAGGTGTCCATCTGATACATTCTTCCATTTCTATTACAGATATCTCCTTGAAGGAAGATTCCCTCAATGAACATATTCTTCTTACCGTTTTTTTCTTCAACGATAAAATCAACTGTTTCGATTTCTTCTCTGATTAGTTTCATTGTTCTCAGGATGCTTGTACTTGTTGGATGTATGCCTTGCCAGTACCGGATTCAGTCTTAACTGCAACTTTGAAAGACTTTCTCAATGTTGCATTAGAATCAGAGAATGTTCCAGATACTCCAGAGGAGTTATAACTTATAGTGATTCTAGTGTCGAAGTATCCTCCAACACCAGCTGATCTATTAACCCCAGTTACTGTTTGATGGGTGAAATCAAATGCAGATTGGCTAGGTGCCGTCAGTGATACAGTATCACCCACATCAAAAGGACTACCAGTTCCCTCGGGGAAATCAATAATTGTCGATGTACCCTTGGTAACATTTACAACTTTCTGTGCTGAAACAGGACCCAGAGAGATCTTTGCATCATCCTGTGTTGGGACATAGATGTTTTCATTTGTTGCTGTCGGATTAGCTCCGTAAGTCACATATACACCAGCAGATTCAGCAACAACTCTCAATGTATCAGATTGCTGCGGAATCGCAGAGGTCTGTACCGAGGATGTAGAAGTGCTTACAGTGCTATTAATTCCAACGGGTCTGGTAGCGCTCATTATTTTCAATAGTTCTATAATACTTATTTATTATTCTTCTTCCCCAACCTCATCCTCTACTTCAGTTTCAACCTCAGCAGTGGTCCCATCGAAAACTGATGCCGCTACATTGGGTCTGATTGCTTCGATGCTTTGAGCACTCTTTGCAAACATCATGTCCTTAATTTTATCACTGATTTGTGAAGCATTTGCGTCGTCCTTGACGAGCAAATCCATAAGTTCTTCCATAAAAATAGTTATTCTACAAATTTATTTAGATTTCACCACCGGGGGGTTTTGATTTCTTACCACTAACTCCAGGAGCTTCTGGATCTTTGGGTGATGAAGGAGCCTGCATAGGATCAGATGTTTGGCCTGGTGGTAAAGAGGCTCCATCATCTGGCAATGGCATTCCGGTCATAGGATCTACTATTGCATTAGGATCAGGAATTACACCATTCTCAATCTCTTTCTCGATCAATTTATCCTGATCAATAATCTCCTCATCAGTCTGACGGAGGATTTGTCTCCTTACATAGTCAGCAGAGTAATACTTACCAACATAAGGATCTGCAAGTTGTGCAAGGTTCAGTCTCTCAGTTGTGAGTTCTGCATCCTTAAGTTCTGCAAAATGATTGTCATATAGGAAGTCATACTGAATATGATCAGCCATATACTCCCAGTCTTCAGGAGTGATGACATTCTTAAGAAGTAATTGTGTCTTCAACATGTCGTTAAACATTGCTGAGAACCTTTTTCTCATTCTTCCAACAAACTTGGAGAACTTAATCTCGTCTCTCAAGATTTCAGAAGAACGACCCATCGAGAAACCAGTATCTCCTTGAATTCTAGTCTCAGGAACATTCAGTGCTCTATAGAGTTTCTGTTGGAAGTAATTAATATCGGTGATTTCACCAAGGTTCTGACCACCAGGTAGTGTAGTAATCTCAGTACCACGACCACCTTCACGACGAGGAAGCCAAAAGTCCTCCATCATAGACATAAACTTCTTGTCATCTCTCATCTCACCAGTGTTTGCGTCATAGACCATCTTGTTTCTATAACGCATCATGACATCACGCAGATATTGTTCTGCCTTTACCTTAGGAAGATTACCAACATCGATGTAGAAGATTCTTCTTTCTGGTGCTCTTGACAATCTGTAGATGACCAATGAGTCCTCAATCATCATCAACTGATTGATAGGTTTGATTGCTTTGTGCATCCAGGACAATGTAAGTCCTTTATTTCTATCTACCAGACCAGAAGTGCAATAGGTGACAGAATCCCTAGTCAATTTGATAGCTTTCTGTGGATTGCCACCATAACCACCGCGAGATGTTCCCATGTCAGGAGTGTACATGAAGAACTCTTCTACTTCAGGGAAGTTGTATGCATGATTAGACGCACCAAAGTCATCTCTAACAGATTGGATATTATCCTTACCTTCTTTCTTTAACTTACGAACATATCTACACTTGGATGCATCAATATATCTCAGTTCTTGAATACCCTCATGAGGATTTTTCTGATCAATAACTTTGTTGTAATATAGTCTCCCATCAATATACCAGTTACGGAAAATCTCGTGGGCCTTCTTATCAAAATCTAAAAGTTCTAAAATATATTTGAACTCTTCTCTTACAATTTTTTTAATATTGTCACTTGCATTGAGATTGGACAACTCAATTGCAACAGGCGAATCATTTGTATCAGCTACAATTGCCTCATTGACAATATCTTCGATAGCGCTATCACACTCAGGATAGAGTGCCATTATTCTATATCTTCTGATCAGATCTGTTTCATTTTTATACAGACCCTCAATGTCTAAATTATAACTACCAAAAAATCCACTACTGGCGAAGGCTTCCGATCCATCATTGTTAGTGGGTGGGATCGGAGAGACTACTCCAGGTGGATTCTTTTCGTTATCTTCAATTGAAAAACCAAATAATCTGGCCATTATGATTAATACTAGACTTCCTGTCTAGTTATTTATCATTCGATGAGAACCTGATCAGCGTTACCGCCGGTAGACTCCAGTGAGTTACCGATAGTATAGTACTGATAATCAAAGGTTACATCAAACTGTTCAAGTTGATCTGTGTTTTCATAGCTCAACTCAATTGCCGTAATAGCTGTCGGAACCAGATCATAGAACTTATAAGTTCTAAGTACAGCCGACCGACCACCCTCATTAGTCTTGGACTCGGCCTCAGCTCCTCTACCGAGTTGTTGAACATAACCATCACACATATAAGATGTGGGGTTAGTTACTCCAGTAGCATCATCAAGTTTGCTGATGATGTTCATCCACCGCTCGAATGCGGTTCTCATAGAAAAGTCTTCATCGTTGATGATAGAAACTGTCCATGGTTCAAATGTTCTGTCTCCAGCAACTTTCAGACTTCTACCTCTGAAAGGAACAGGAACAGCTGCAATTGTAGATCCGGGTAGTTGTGAAGCCTTACACATGAACTTGAAAGTTCCGTTTTGAGACTGATCGCCACTTCCCCATGCTTCAGTGATTGAAGCTGGGAAAGCCGGAATTGAGACTTCAAATAGATTGGGACGGGCCCCTCCGCCCGCCAGTCTTGACTTAAATTCCGATAGGGTTTTTGTTACTGCCATTGGTTAATCCTCCTAGTAATATTTAATAAAATCAAACAGTTCCAACAACTTCCTGGAAGTCAACACCTGTTCGGGTGGCGACAAATGTCAGGGTAATGAAGTTGATAGATTTGGTTGGCTTAAGGAAGATGTCAGCTCTGAACTCATTGTTGTCAATGATATCAGGTGTGTTGTTTGTCTCGTCGCAGACTACGAGGAAATCAAACAATCCTCTCTTAGCTTGAACATCGCGGAGGTAAGGCTCAACAATGTTAACAAAGTTGGCTCTCGTATTTGCGTCGTTGAGCTCAAAGAGTTGTGAGTTAGCAGCACCCTCAAGTGCTTGTTCCACTGTCAGGAACAATCTTCTAACATTGATTCTGTCAAACGCAGATGCATATTCCAGACCTGTCTTATCACCAAAGAGAACAATACCAGTACCCTTTTGGGTGATGATGGAGTTAATTCTTCCACCGTAAAGAACGTCTCTCTGTCCCTTAGATGGGTTGTATGCCATCTTAACAGCGTTGTTCAGAATACCTCTTTGTGTACCTGCGGGAGAGAACCATGGATAAGCTTCAATAGAAGTTCTGACACAAAGACCAGCAACGTCTCCGTTGGTAGGAATGTATCTAAACGTGTTGTTGAATCTATCGAAGGTGTACTTGTAACCCGTATCAAAGATAGCATAAGACGAAGACGATATAGGTGCATAGAACTGAAGTACGTTCTGTGTCTGTGTCGCAGAGCTTGTTACATTAACAACTGATGCTCTATGAGGGGAGATTGTAGCGATACAATCCTTTCTCTTTTGAGCGAGCGAGATAAGATAATTAGCCTTAGCTTGTGATTGATTTTCTACTTCTAGACCAGGGCCCATAATCAAGTAGTCAACTGAAATCTCATCTTTGTTTTCAAAGAGAGAATATCCATTTACCAAACTCGAAAGGTCAGCAGACATACCACCGTTGGTTTGATAATCCGCACCACCTAATAGTGTGTATGTTTTATTGCCAAGGGAAGAGAAGTGATTGTTAAGTGCTGGTTGATCCCAAAGACCTTCGGCTACAGTGTAAGGTGTAGAGCCAGAAGAGAATCCAGATGCAATAGGAATAGTTCCTTGATAAACGTCTTCTTTCTGTGAAGGGTTATAACCCGCAAAGGTCATATTGGAGTTCAGTGCAATGAAGTCCTTGTAGAATGTCTTGGTTGGATTGTCACCGTCTGCTTCACAATCGGAAGCCTTAGACAACGAGAGGAAAGTTTCAAGGACATTTCCTTGAACACCTGTAACAGAACCAGAATCATCAACAACCACAACATGCATAGCATCGTTACTACCATCTCTGGCGGTTACGTATTGATTATCAATAGGCTTAGGAGCAATGTTCTTCCAATATACAGCAGCTGAATCTAGGTTCAATGTCTGTTCATCATACCAATCTACTACAGAATCTGAGTTTACATCGCCACTAAAAGGAACTCCTGAAGCAGGAGTTATTATCATCGTATCATTGGCAAAAAACGAGTTAGCCTGACTGTACTGTTGATAGTTGATACTCGTCTCAGTACCAGCGGTAGCCACCATACTCTGATAAGTAACAGCAGTACCTACTGTAGTTATCGAGGATGCAACACCTGCTGCTAATGTAATTGAAGTGGTTCCAAAACCAACAATCTCAATAGTACCACTACCCTGAACGATAGCATAATTGCCAGTTGTAATACCTGAAGTACTGTTAACGAACACGGAAGTTCCACCAGCTGCAACAGTTGCAGATGTCGTGGTAAGACCAATTGTCGAGTAGTCGTTAGTAGCAGGAACTTGTCTGCTCAAAATTCTGATGTCAATCGAACTATTGCCGTTTATAGCATCAGTGGTTACACCAGTGATGATGGCATTCAATTGTCCACTAAAGCTGTTAACAGCACCAGCACCAGGGATTTGAGTAGCAGATCTTTCTACTGAAACACCATATCCAACCACAAGGTTTTCAACACCAGGATTAGTCGTGGCAACAGAAACTATTTGGTCTGCAATGTTGTCAATAGTACATACTTTAAGATTATTAGCCCACTGACCAGGGTTTCTTCCAGCCCAGTAGAAAGAGGTGTCAGTACCGTGATTGAGTTCGTAGTCATCTACGTTCTCGATTGCTACAGTTGTAGATGCACCACCTACTGCAGCATTAGAATTATTCAGGTTATTACCTGAGATTCTAACGACTTTAAGAATACCACCGTATGAGAGGAAGGAATTCGCAGTCATCCAGTATTCATACTGTCTGTCAGTTCCGATTGGCTGACCAAAAGTATCCAGGAATTGTTGTTGGGTCTCAATCGTAATTGATTCATTTACGGGTCCAAGTGGAAATGGTCCTGCAATTGCACCAATGTTGTCAAGCACGTTCTCAGCTCTTCCAACAGTTAAGTCAACTTCCCTGACTAATACTCCTGGAGATAATTGAGGAGTAGCCATGTTTTCTCTCTCCTATGGTCTCAATTTAACTAGTATTATTTAGAAATCTGACTGTTTTAAGGGGGTAAACATGACGAAACTACCAGTCTGGATACTCCCATCGAGACTTTGGAGACTTATCTTTTCTCTTTTCCCTAACATATACTATAAAACATTCTTTACAGACATAAGAATATGATGATGGAACTGGACCCCTATCCTTTCTTGTTCTGTAAAATTCATCGACAAGGTTCTTGATATCACCACAACTCTTACATTTCCTATCAGTAAGAAGAAGATGATTTAGTTCAATCTGTTCATCAAAATCCATCAATAGTTCCAGAGAGTCCAACCACCAGCATTAGCACCATACTCATCGTAAGGATTTGCTTTACTCCAAACCTCTCCTTCAGTATCTACAATTACATCATCATCTACACCATTCATGACAAAACCAAAAGGTGCCATGTCTTGTTCAATCTGGTTCTTCTGATCCTCATACAATCTTTTACGAACATCCTGATCAGTCAGTTCTTTGAAGTAGTCCTGTGCAACCAACCAAGCGTAGATAACCAGACACATGGCCAAGTCATCATTACAACCCTCTTCTGCTTCAAAGGAATTATTCTTCTGGATAAAGGTAGTCAGTTCAGATATGATTTCATAATCATTGAACGTAACTTTATCACCCTCAATCATTGACTTAAGATTAAGTGACCCTACCTTCTTAACAGTCTTTGACATCTTGACACCTAATTGTGTCTTTGTTCCAGAGAACCCTTGTCCAACCACCTGACCTGCTCTACCTCTCATAGCACACATCAATAGGTTTTGATACTCTAAGTCATATTGTAGGATAGATGCAACCTGATCACCAACATCATTGACCTCACATAAGACAAAGGCGTTGTTGTATTGTTTGACAACCTCCCAGATGACATTGGGGAACAGCATCGGTTTAATTTCATTATTCCTATACTTGGCTACAATCTTATGTGGGAATGTTGTAATATCTGCAACGATAAACGCCGAGTAGTCATTACCTACACCACGTGCAACGTCAACCGTACAAACATAGTCGTGTTCTTTCTCTGGTGGGACATATACATCTAATCCTGCATTACGTTTAAATGGGTTGTCATACACCATAGACTTTAACTTACTAGGTGCAATCAATGTATCAACGGACCCTAAGAACTCACAATTATGTGAAATTATTTTATTGGTAATGTATAGGTTTTCTTCCCCTACATCCAATAAATCATATAAGTATATTCCTTCCTCAACTATTTCATTATATACAACTTTTTTTCCTTGAATAATGTCATCAAGTTTTAGAGAAGATGCCTTTATCTTCTCACTCCCAAATGAATGATTATCAGAACATTTTATCTCACTTCCATCATCAAAAATAATCCAATGATAAAATGGTTTGAAAACTTTCTGTATGCCACTAAATGATTGAAATCCAGTTGGTGTCTTTACTTTTATATTGTTGTTTATTTTATACATTTACCCAACACTCCTTTAATATAATACGTTTCATTCCTTGTGGTGTTATATTATAATCACTACAGTATTTCTTACAAAATGCTTGAATATAAGACATTTTTCTTCCATTTTTCACTACATCTCCAACACCATCAACATGTGGTTGTTCTTGATACAAGTTTCTTATTTGTGTGATTTGTTTGTCAGTAAGTTTTCTGCTCCAAGCAATACCTTTTCTTGTATTACTAAACTTTTGGATAGTTTCTTCACTAAAACATCCCTTTTTACCTTTATTCCAAGGTACATTTCCTTTCTTTACTCCCCCAATACCCTTTCTTTCATAATCATCAAATCCTTCCCCACCAGAGGATTTATTCCATCCATTTCTATATGTAT
>Ga0209756_1004222_pt1 | contig 11266 bp, 8 predicted proteins | sample ETNvirenome_6_85_FD_184071 | JGI IMG/M metagenome (GOLD analysis project Ga0209756, IMG submission 184071) | Marine viral communities from the Pacific Ocean - ETNP_6_85 (SPAdes) (version 3) | ecosystem: Environmental > Aquatic > Marine > Oceanic | place: Pacific Ocean | collected 2013-06-19
CTTCGACCTCTCAGGGTTTTACTATCCAGAGATTATTGAGAATCTGATTCTGTGGGCTCGTGTAAATGTCCCTGAGCTGTCTAGTGAAGATCCACATGAGATTCACATTCAGCTTATGAGAGCATTTTCGCTTGTAGGCCACATGGTCAATTCCAACATTGATCACTCTGCACTTGAGTTGACTCTTCCAACGTCGAAGACGAGTGAAGGCGTCAGAAAGCTTGTTGCGCTGATTGACTATATCATGAGTGGATCAACTCCAGCGAGAGTTGATGCAATCTTTAAGATCCTGTCTGTCTTCGCTCCAATAACAACACTCGTAAGAAACGGCGACGTATTCCAGACACGTCCTGGATCTGGGGAGACTGCTGTTCCGTTCTCAGCAATTGAGGACTACTCGATCGCATCGATGAGCGTTATGGAATACGGCTTCTTCATCAATGCTGCTGGATTGAACATTGACGTTACAGCTGAGATTCAGTCAGCTGCTGCATCCACATTCATCTTTCTCGTAAATGCGAACCCAAACGCAGTACTCTACTTTGGCCATCGCGGCTTTATGTGGAATGAGTTTGACATGAACATCACCACTGCTCTCGTTGGAGCAGGCGGTGTCTGGGAGTACTACGACCCTGACTTCAGTGCAGCGCCATCGACTGCTGTCGTCAGTGGCAGTGGAATCGTCTTTGAGCTTGATACCATCTTTGATCTCGCGCAGGATTTTACTGGTGCCGAGGTTACTGTTAAGTGTGTGACGACTGGCAGAAAGCTGCTCATTGATTCTACATTTGTCGCATCAAACCAGATCTCAACTGTTGGCTCAACTGACCCATTTCTTGGCCAGCCTGCTCCATCGGGTGACGTGTCTGACTACATCGTCAGCATTGATTGGGTTGAGCCAGAGAATCTTGTTGATGGAACCACTGGCCTGACTGGAGTTGGTGTAGGCGTTGTCTCATTTGACCTTCCGCAATCATTGACGAGAAATTGGACTAGATTTGATGGCATCGTGTCGTCATTTGCTGATGACCCAATCTTCTTGCTGAGATTTAGAATCACGACAACTCCTGGCCCTATCACTGATCCTGTGTTCGAGGAGATTGGATTCACAGCAGACACTGAGTATACTGGCAAGGTCACAATGTCTCAGGGGCGCAGGAAGCTCAATTCAACGTTCGCTGTTGGAACTGGTGCCTCTGATCAAGAGTTTGCGCTTGCATTGTCTCCTGTGATCGATGGCACAGTCAAGATCACAGTAGATGGAAGTGATTGGCTTGAGAAGCCAAATTTGATTAGTTCAAGGTCAACCGATAAGCACTTCATTGTAGAAGTCACCACAGAAGGCGTTGGAACAGTTAAGTTTGGCGATGGACAGAATGGAAAGATTCCAGGGCTTGGTGAAGTCATTACTGCTGACTATAGATATGACTCAGATGAGCTTGGGAATGTCGGAGCAAATACCGTAACAACAAATGTAGCAGGCATTTCATTCATCTCAGACATCAGAAATCCAAGGCCAGCATATGGCTGGATTTCTGCTGAGTGGGCAGATGATGAGCGCCTTGCTGAAACAAAGACAGCTGCTCCCGCGTCGCTAAGAGCTTTGTCAAGAGGAATCACCCCAGTTGACATTGAGACGCTTGCGGTTGCATTTACTGCATCTGACGGAAGCAGTCCAGTCGCGAGAGCGATTGCCGTTGAAGAGCAATATGGCGCGAAGACAGTTGGACTCGTTGTTGTTGGTGCTGATGGTGTTGCACTTCCAGCAGCAGGCCTTACAGAAGTTGACGATTACTTCAATGGATCTCTCGATGATGAGATTGATGGAGTACTGATGCTCAACCATGAGCTGACAGCAGCGAACTATACACAGCGAGTTGTTCCAGTTACATTGACTGTTTATGGTGGAGGAAATCAGCTCTCCATCGAAACTGCACTTAGAAACTTCATCCATCCTCTGGCGAAGAAATCTGAAGACGGCTCTCAATTTCAACACAGCGCAAACGGACGAGTTGCTAGATCAAAAATTGATCAGATTGTTCACGACACCTCGACAGACATTGTCTATGTTGAGATTACTGCTCCAGCTGTTGATGTTGTCCTTCTTGACTTTGAGCTTCCGATGGCTGGCGCAATCTCAATCACATTCGTTGCGGTATAACAAATGAGCATTATTGCTAACCCACATGATCTCTACAGGTTTCTGATTGGGTCAGTTAGAAAAGAAGACGAAAGCGAAGTTCTTCTTAGATATCTGGCTCAACCGCAAGTTCTGTTTGATGATTGGTATGACTACGCAACTGTAAAGCTGCGAGCACTTACTGATCCAGAAAATGCTCAGCTGCGCGACAGTGAGGGTGGATATCTTCCATACTTGGCCTGGCTTGTTGGATTTGACCCATCATTCTTTGAGCTTACAAGGAGAATGTTTGGAGCGAGTGGAACAGACCTTGATGCAGTGCTTGATGATTTCTGGGTTCCAGCGTTTATCCAGGCTGGTGCAATCTCAACGTCAGCAACATTCTCACTTGAATTTCTCACATACCTTGCAACATATGACCCCCGAACACTCAAAAAGCTAATTAAACTTGGTGTCCCTCTCTGGAAGAATAAGGGTGTAAACGTTGGCGTAAGAGACATCGCCACGCTAATGACTGGCCAAGAACCATTTATCAGAGATTGGTTTTACCATAGATTTATCCTGGACGAGACAGCGTTTGGTGACTACGCATTCTTCATGGACTCGACAGTCGGCGTCGGAGTCGATGCACCTGAATACCAAGTTGACATTCGAGTTGAGAAGCCTGACACAGCAGAAGAAGTTGTCTTGATTCTTCAGCTGCTTGCACATCATCGCGGACTGAGCGAGCGATATAATGTTGCGTTTGTTGACTTTCTTGATAACTTCAGAGATGGAGTAATCAATAGATGGTCAACAGTACTGTTTGGCGTTAGCACTGGCACAATCTCTGAAGATGAGTTCACACTCAATACATTCACTCTGCAGAAGAGAGATTGTATTAAGCTTTTCTCTACAGCAGGTGGTGCAGGTGTATATCCAACTGATGGTGTTCAGCTTGTAACAGATCATCCTCTACAGTCTGACTGGGTTGCAAATAGGACTCTAATTTTTAGAGCATCATTTCAAGACAAGTCGCCTGGAATTTCAGCAGGATTCACAGTTAACAATGGAAAGGGAACTGCTAAGACTGCTGAGGTATTCTTTCAGTATGTACCATTCGATGGCCTTCCTGGCGCAGCATCAATTGACATTCTCCCATCTGGTGGAGCAGTAATCACAACAATTACTACTCCATTTGATCTTGTGCATGGTATTGACTATGTGTTTAGGATTGACTTCATTGTTAATGCTGACGGCTCTGGGTTTGTTAGGGTGTATATTGATGGCGACTTCATCGGAGCGTGTCCAGCTCAAGCTGCTGCCACATTTGTTAATGAGACGAATGAAAGCTTTTCTATCTATGACAGCGCAAATGGCGCAGTACTAACAATTGATGACGTTGAACTTTTCCAGCACCCTCTGACTGTTGTTAGAGTGGGGCTTCATAACTAGGAGCAATAGAGATGCCAACAACAGTCGGTAGTGAAGTTACCAACATTTTCAACAAGCGAGTTCTCGGATCAACTGACTTTGACACAAGACTTCTCACGTCTTTGCGTGCCATTGACCAGGAAACGCTTGAGTCAGTGTTTAAGAACGATGGCATGCTTCAATTTGGATTGATGGCTGGCACTGCAAACCCAAAGGAGTTGACCTTTGGGCTTCCAATGAGATTTGTCACTGCTATTGATGATATGGCAGTTGGTGAGTTTTCTGTTGCTGCTGGGAATAACGCTCTCGCCACATTCACATTTGAGAACACACACGCACAGCTATATGAGTTTGGTTGCAGACACGTTCGATTCCCAACAAGGATGACGACAAATCCAAGAACAGGCGCTGCTGAGTATGAGTCAAATGAGATTGGCTTTGGAGAGCAGGGTGATCCTGATAGCGTTGTTGATCTTGGTGGTGGTTCTATTGAGTTTGTAATTGACACTCTACTTGATGGAGCAGGTATTGACCTGTCAGGCGTGTCGTGTCTTATATATCTTAAGAACCCTCAGTCGGACCAAGACGCCACCGCACTAGTTACTGCTGTGTCAACGTATGGGGCACCCAACAACAAGGTCACAGTGCCCGCTAACGGCCTCGGACAGTCAACTGTGTCTGTTGTTGCTGCTGACTATGAAATCACAATTCTCGGAATTCAAGGAATTCAGTCTCCAGGAAGGTTTACTGCTCCAGCAGGTGGAGCTGATAAGTACATCTTTCTTGGACTCGTTACAGGAACTGGTCCTGGTAATCCAATTACTGGTCCTGACATTGACCAAAGTACTGTTACTGACTTCACACTGACATTTAGCGATCTATCTGTGCTCTTCAAGGACACGATGAACTCCTTGACAATTCCAGGTGTTTGCTCTGGTCTTGCAGCAACGAATGGTGCTGGCCCACTTGACATTGATGTTGCAACTGGATTCCTTCTTAGCGCTGGTGTCTCATTTGAGGTTACTGCTGCAACTATAGCAATTCCAGACACCAACGGCGTACACTATGTCTATTGGAACCCAACAACAGAGGCACTTGAAACTACGACAACTCTGGCGACTGTCTATGCAAATGACTGGCAGTTTAATCCAATCTGTCAGACTACAGTTTCTGGCGCACCTGGTGGTACTGCTGCAACTCCTGTTGATCTTAGACATTTTGTACTTGAGTCTGGTGGAAGTCGACATGTCTGGACAGTTGACGATACCAAGCCAGCAACATTTAAGTCGATTGAAGCTGCACTCCAGTCTTACGCACACTGGCTGACTATAGTTTTTCCACTTCCAGACAAGATCATCATCTCACAGGGACAGGCAGTAACGGCCAAGATTAATATCACCAATGCACACCAAGGTGTTGTTATTGAGGGTGCTGCAAGGGGTAGACATAATCAGGGAAGTAATCCTCACTTTAGCTGGGCATTTGACGGTCCACTTTTTGAGATTGATTCCACAGCAGGCACCGTCTATAATATTGCATTTAGAGGGCTTCATTGCAGAGCAGCTCCAACAGCAAATGCTGGAAATGAGATTTTCTGGCTGTTCTGTGATACTGGTGGCAATGCCATTGGATTGACTGTTGAGAATTGCATTATCTCCATGACAAATGGTGGTGCTGCTCCAAATGGATATATCTGGATTCAACATGCAGATGATCTTGATGGACTTATCATTGCTGATAATGCCTTTATTGGTGGTGCTGCTCGAGACGCTGGAATTCACATTGGATCAAACCTTGTGGCATCTGGTCTGCCTCATAAGATTTGTGGCAACAATGTTGTGATGGATAAGACCGGTAGACTCAATGGAGCAATTAGCTTTGATGAGACTGGTGGAATTGTTCTTTGGGGCGATACCATTGCAAGTGGTAATTCTATTGCTAATGTGCTTGTGAAGGATAATGTTATCTCAACTGCTCCAAACAATGGAATTATTGTAAGAGATGGCACTAACGTAAGAGTTGAGTCCAACACAATTGAAGATGTTGATGGTGACACAAGTAGAGGAATCTACTTTTCAGCTGCGACTGCCGGGTCTGTTACAGACTGTTGGGCAATTGGAAACACAGTTGACATGACCAGTGTGGCTACTGCAACAACTGATGGAATTGCAGCAAGCACAAATAGCGTTAATCTCCATATTCTTGATAATTTCATCTCAATGCCAGACGTTGAGAATGTTGTTGGAATTAATGCTAGAATTACAGCATCTATTGAGGTTAGTCGAAACAATATTAGATTTGCAGGAAATGTCAGTGCAGCAATTGACGCAATCTGGGTCTTGACATTAGCACAGCCTGGAGCTATTGTAGACAGTAATATAATTACTGCTCCAAAGAGATATGGAATTCGAGTTGGTCAGACAGCAGCTGTTGCTGATGGCCAGATTGTTAAAAACAATCAGATCGTGAACTGTCGAGGGATTGGTATTATTCTTGATACTGGCGCTGATAAGTTTCATACAGTAACTGGAAATGATATCAGAATGGCAGGTGCATCTCCAACTGCTGGTATCGATTCGCTAACTTGCACATACTCAAAATTTACAAACAATTCAATCGATGCTTCTGGTGCAACCAATACTAGTCACCAAGGGATTTTGCTTCGTGCTGGCAGTCATAACATGATTAAGGGGAACATGATTGACAATGCTGGTGGAACTGTGTCTGGTGATGGAATTGCAATTAATACTGGTGCTGATGTGCATTGTCAGATTATTGACAATCACATTAATGGTGGAGATAAGGGGATTCAGTTTGCTGCAGGGCCAGACCATTGTGTTGTCAAGGGCAACATGATCACTGGTGTTAACATTGGAATTGATGTTGCCAATGCAGCACTTGACTGTATCTTTGCTGAAAACATGATTGACTCTCCAGCAGTATCTGGAATCATTCCTGGAATTGCATCTAAGAGAAACATCCTCATTGCTAACCACATCAGAAACAGCGTGGCTGTTGCAGTCTACTTTGAAGATGGTGCTGGAACAGTTGATGAGAATGTTATTGTTGGAAACTATCTTCATGTGGATGATGGAAATTGCCTTCACCTTGAAGCTGCTCTCTCAAACCTCATTCTTGGAAATCTTGTTGATGGCGGTGATGGTGCGGCAAATGAGGATGGAATTCTGATTGACCTTGCCACAAGTGGTAGCAATACTATCATCGGGAATGTTGCTGCTGGAAACGGAACGGGTTCTGGAGTCGACACTAACCATGCCGGAACTGGCGATGTTGTTGTTGGAAACGTTAGCAATCCAAATGTTGACACCAAGGGTGGCGACTCAATTAACAACAACATCTAGGACTAGCAATAATGTCTGTAACGATTGTCATTGATCCTGGCCATGGCGGAGTAGACGCTAATGGTGAGTACCAGACTCCAGGAAAGCGATATGTCTTTGATGATGGTAAGATCATTTATGAAGGACAAAGGATGCGAGTTCTTGCATCCTTTCTTGCTGCTGAGTTAACACGACTTTGTGTTCCATGTCGTTCGTCATTGACAGGTAACACTGTGGCGCTCGGCTGGAGGCCTCAGACGGCCGACGTTTCCCTCAAGCATCGCGTGCGTAGTGCGAATGCGATTGACGGCGTAACGCTCTTCGTGTCCCTCCACAGCAACGCAATTTCATCCTCATCTGTTGGAGAGGGACAAACGAAGGCAAGTGGAATTAGTATCTACACATCAGTTGGAAGAACTGAATCTGATCTTGCCGCGTCATACATTTGGAAGTCACTGAAAGCTACCAATTTACTCAAGATGCGTTCACAGTCATATCAGGATGGCGATCCTGATTATGAAGCTGGTTTCTATGTCCTTAAGAACACAAGAGGATATGCAGTTCTCATTGAGCTTGGATTTCACGATAATCCAAGCGATGCTGACTGGCTGCTGGATGATGACAATCTTCTCAAAGCGGCAATCGCTATCGCCGCTGGGATCACTACCTGGGTCTCGTAGTTATAATAGTAAACATTGAATGGACTTAAAAATGAAGAATGAAAAGATTAAGCTTCCTAGTAAACGTGAGCGAATGGCTCTCCTTATGAACCTCACCACAACCCTCATTGCTCTTGGCGCTTATGCAGTGATGATGGTAACGAAAGATGCTGGCGTAGCTACTGCGGCTGCTGCTGTGTCTGCGGCTGCGTATGGTGCTCTCGGATGGGTTAAGAGCAAGTATATCACTGGCGAAACCGATCGTCCAAGCAGCGGGACTGGACTTGTAGATGCCAACAAAGATTAAGATTGCAATCGCTCTCGTCATAGTTGGAATAGCCATTGCGCTGTTCTTCAAATTTGGTTGGCAAGCACTTGTCGCAACCTTTGGCAGCTTGTTCGTTGTGGCTGCTGCCAACAAAGGCGCAAAGGTTGCGACGAAGGAGCACAAGGAAAAGACAGAAGCCAGAAATGAAAGAGTTGAAGCACGCAAGGAGGAGTCTGAGAAAGCTGTAGAGGATGCGAAGGACAGACCGCCTCCGCCGTCAACACCAGTCTCCGACAAAACTGAAGAGGGGGAACGACTTGACAGCCTTGGAGACGTGTGGTGAAACGAGCCCTGATAATTGTCTTGATTGTCTTTATGTCTGGCTGTGCAAGCTTCCTTGTCAGGCCAATTGAGTGGACTCCTGTTGCAGACTTTACTCCTCCAGCTCTCAGGAGTATCTTTAGCACTACGCCCGTTAAGGTTCTTGCAATGAAGGAGGTACCATTCGATGGCTTCCTTCTCTCTGGACCTGACTATCAAGCATGGAAAGCTAGAGACGCGAGATTGCTTGAAGAGATTGATGATCTAAAAGGACAGATCAGAGACGACAGAGATTTCTCAACACGACATCATTTGGAAGTTTCCTCAGCTCTCATTGAGTGTCGCAAAAGTCAACCTAGAACCTTCGCAGCTGGTGTTGGTACAGGCGCAGGTGGTTGTGCTCTCCTTGATATGACAATCAAAGAGATCTCCAATTAATATAACTGCAAGAAGGATAAAACATGACACTTGACCTCAATCTTGATGCGACCGCCCACGCGTCAGCTGACGGCTCCAGCCACACCTTCATCGATCAGGACGTCACGAGCGGGTCGTCGCCCACGTTCGACGGCACCAACTTCACGAACCTTCCCAGCTCTGGCGGCGCGTGGGCCGACTATCCGAACATGGTTCAGGTGACGCTGGCAGAGCAAGCGGACTCGATCAGCACGCCCCCGGCCGGTTTCGCGTGGGACAACGACGTGGGACACTCCAGCTCGATCGACGGGTCCGGGGTCTGGTCGGTGGACCACGACGCCACGTCTACGGGTGTGACCACGGGCCCTCGCTGCACCAAGACCGTCGCCCCGGTGCCGGGCAAGCGTAGGGCGGTGGCTGCGTTCGTGTCGACCGCCGACGGCGACGCCAACCACGAAGGCGTGGGGATTCTCATGACGGAGAACGCGACCACCAACTATCACCTTGCTGGAATCCAGTTCACGTCGGGGCAGGAGCGGGCGTTCGCCTACGCCAACGGGGGCTACAACGGGCCTGTCAATGGCGACATCATTGCTGGTGGCTCCATGGCGGCTGGAGTGTGGATCCTCCTTTGGGAGGAGTTCCTGGGGTCGACGCCTGCCCGAGGCGCGGCCTACGCGCTAGGTGGAGATAGAGACGCCCCTCCCTCAGATGACGAATGGGTAGTGATCGGGGATCAGGCCTATGCAACGGGTGGAGGCGGTCCCCTGGACTCGCTTGAGATCGGACCATGGGTGAAGTCCGGCAACGTGAGCAACACGATGACCGGCAAGATTGAGGCGCTGTGGATCGGGGAGATCTAGGAGGCCGCCTTGACGACGCTTGAACTGATATCGACGTACCTCCCCCTTCTTCGCCACCCTCGCGGCGCTTCTGGTCGGGGCCCTCTGGACTGGATACGTCTAGCGTCACGCTTGCTGGAGGTTTAACGTTTCTTCATCCAGCTATTCCTCTGCTTGACCCATAGAGGCATTAGCCTGTTGAGATCCTTATCTCCCCAGACCCTAGTTCTGACAACACGTCTCGCAGCATCGATATCATACCAAAACATCTTGTAGTCCCAGAAATAGAATGCAATCGGGTAAGACTTGAGCTCATCAGCTCCACCGCGCTTGCCGCGTTCTGCACGTCCTAATTTCTGATTGAACTTCTGTCTATTTGTGACGCCTCGCATCATGTGGAAGGTCATAGAGAGATTTGGAATGTTAATGCCAGCGTCACCTACTTGAGTACACAAAGCAACGCGCACGGCCCTCTGATTCATCTTCTCGATGAGCTCACGGCGGGCGACGTTGCTTTGTTTGCTGGTCAGCTCACCAACAACAATGCCAGCAGCTTCAATGATACTCTTAACGACTTTGATTTGCTCATGTCTGATTGAGTAAACCATCGCAACTGCATTTGGATCCTCTCCAAGCCTCTCGATAATGAACTCAGCCATGAACTGATTTCTATCAACATCAGTTGACCACTCCTCAGTAAATGATGGCCAATCAATCTCATATTTCTTGGCTGACTTGTCGAACGACTTCTCATGGTCGAATTCGATAGGGACCATATACATTACGTCTGTCAACTTCTTGTATTCAGCCACAACAGATGAGTTGATCTTGATACGCGGCCTGCCAACAGCATCATGGATGAGAAAGTGCATCTTGTCTTTTCTCGTCTCGTCAGCGCTCACAGAGTAGCGATACTTAGCTGGAAACTTCTCGAGTGTTTCCTTGAATGTCTTTGCAGCCCATCGCTGACTCTCATCTGCAAGCACCATACCCCTTGAGTTTGCGAGAATATTTATCCTGCCTTTTGCACTTTGAGGCGTTGAGATGATTAGTGGCGCTTGACGAATCTCGCTGTCAGTTGGCTTCTTCCTCTTTCCTCCAAGAGCAAGTGGTGTGAAGCCAAACAGTTTCTCAGTTCTGTCAATCCATTCATCGATGAGATCTGTTCCAGGAACGAGGACACAAGCAGGCTGCTTGAGATCAGCAAATAGTGCAAGGCCAATCCTTGTCTTTCCACTTCCAGTAGGAGAGATGAGCAATGCTTGCTGAAATCTTATCATCTGCTCAATCGACTTCTGCTGATATGTCCACATGTCGAAGTCTCTTTCGATCTCATGCGGGTCAACAGTTAGTCGATTGTCAACAAGCTCAGTGCATCTGTCAAGCTCTTTAAGCTCAGCCCTCAACTCGTGTAGTCTTCCACGAGGAAGCTTCACTTCAAACATTCCTCCTTGAGAAACTGCAGAAAAAGATTTTACTCTTCTTGGCTCAGTATGTCTGTTTCTATAGTACCGAGGATTTGAATGAGTAAACGCATCTCTTACGTCTCTCCAAACATCTTTTGGAAGACTGAACGTTAGCTCGTGATCTACAATGACGCGCGTGGAATTCATGACAATCATATGCTCGACGGAGGTGCTAAATCAATTGCACATTGACAAAGATGACAACTAGGCGTAACTGGTTGGTATTGTTGGGAATGTTAGTTACATACATACAAATCAATTGAATTCGATATAGGTCGACTGAGGACTGGAATGATTCTTAGTCAAGTTCATGTAAGGCCGCGCACGCACGCGCGAGGGGGTCTTCAGTTTTCTCCGGTTCGCTTAGCATTTCCAATGTGCATATGTGTTATGAACGAC
>Ga0209756_1004223_pt1 | contig 11264 bp, 7 predicted proteins | sample ETNvirenome_6_85_FD_184071 | JGI IMG/M metagenome (GOLD analysis project Ga0209756, IMG submission 184071) | Marine viral communities from the Pacific Ocean - ETNP_6_85 (SPAdes) (version 3) | ecosystem: Environmental > Aquatic > Marine > Oceanic | place: Pacific Ocean | collected 2013-06-19
CAAGTTGACAGATTTTGGAACACCGCACAACACCCTTTCATATTCGAGCGGGCCCAGAATGATCTTCATATTTCTAGTCTGTTCCTCGGCAAAGGCTACGTCAGGCACCCCCTCATTAAGGTCAGAACTCTTAAGATTGGACGGCTCAAACGCTATTTCCGCCAAAACCTCCACTAAATCACCAAAATAAAAAAATGGCACGGAATAAGAACTCTGATCGACCTCCAGCGGCTGGACGTGTCGGAGTTTTTCCTTTATTTCCTTCGATCTGGTGGCCTCAACCTCGCCCAGTTCGTTTTCCAAGATGGCGCCATATTCGACACCCTCTCGGAGCTGTGGGTCTGGTAGCTTTATATCCCCAGTGAATCCGCTGGCAGAAAACTGTCCTAGGGATTTAGTCGAGGCCATTATATTGTACAACTTACCGGCGGACTCCAGCCTCCCTATAATGCTGTGCAGCCTTCTAATCCTTAAACCATCTAACTCAGTGTTGTAATCTGACTGTAATTCTGCCACTTCTTCTTCATTCGGAATTTTCTTCTTCCTAGCTTTCTCTAACTTGTCGGACAAACGCTGAAGGGTGCCCTTATATTCGGCGGTCGCCAACACGTCAGCCTTGGCGTCGGTCAGAACAGCCTCAAGTCTTCCGCGGAAATGACAACTGATGTGTATCGTGCCATTCTCATTAACATCGATCTCGTGGTCGACCAGCTTAAGATAGAGATCTGTGTTTTGTGCGCGGACGGATTCGATCAGACCCTGCCTTCTGGCCGCGGCTTCTATGTCGCTGAAGGTCGAGCTAGCTATATTATATCCTGCTTTTAGCCTAATTTCGTAAAAACGAATATCGTCCAACACTCGGCCGGCCTTAAGTTCTTCCGAAAGAGTGGAGGCGTGACCAAATCCCAAGAGGTCTAAGTAGCTCCAATTAACAGTGTTGCCTCCTTTTCCTATGTCTGTGTGCCTATCAACAAGAGCATCAAAGCCTTGGAAATAAAAATCAATCTTTGCTTCAATATCATTTTTTACGGCGTCTGGCTGAACACCTTTGAACATCCACTGGACGCCGCTTATGCCGAAGTCGGTCCTAGAAGATTCTAGAATATCAGAATCGGCATTAAATAAGCTGTGGGCGGGAAAGGGCAAGCGCACTTCGTCAACATACTTCATCCCGTCCCCGTAAACTATTTTAGATATTTCAATTTTTGGTGAAAGTTCTGAAATTTCATGTGGTTTTATTTCTACAAATTCTGACATGTCTTTCCGGGCGTGTAATTTATTAATTAGCACGCGAGCCTGCCCTTCATCACCTGCGGCGCCGCCGAGCATATGCACTCTGTTATATGCATCATCTCCCGGGAACCTAGCCGGGTGGAGTTTGGCTAATTTATCCATCTGTGCCGCCAAGAAACACTGAGATCCCCACCTTTGGCGAGAGGCCGTCTCGGCTTGACTAAGATAGTCCCACTTATTAACTTCGCCTTTAGATAGAGCCGCTAGGTTATAGGCGGTGCCGCCCATCTCAAATAATTCTATACCCAATTGAGCCGCGAGTTCTTCATCTGGTGTAAGAACGGCCAATTGCGCCAAAAGAGTTTCTTGCAGCAAGGCGTCTGTCGTCGAGCCGAGGGCTTTGAGCAGGTCGTTTTCTAGTTCTAGTGCTTCCTTACCTACCGAACCATCGCCGGTCCATAGGCCGCGCTCGCCATCTTCAGCTATCTCATCCCTGATATCTTGGTTAATCTGTGAATTGATTAAATCGTCGGCCAAATCAGAGGAATAATCAAGCCAACTGTCGCCATTGTGTTGATATGAATTTCCGACAACAGTCTCTTCAAATTCGGAGGCCGATATAAGACCAGAGTCTACAATGGTGTCCCTGATAGAGTTCGCACTAGCAACGTCGCCGCCTCTATAGGCCTCATACCAATCATTTAATAAATTTTGCGTTGTTTCGGAACGTGCGTCGTAGTCGCCCATCTTAGATCCTTGGATTATTAAAGTAGTATAAAACTCTTTCTAGGGGCATCGGAATTTTAATAGTGTCCCCGACCTTCACATGAGTCTCTGTGGGAGTCGTATTGTACCAAGCTATAACCCACCATAACTTTGGATTACCGTAATATTGTTCTGCTAATTTATAAAAACGATCTCCGACGCCCCAAACATGTTCTATTCTCTTGAATTTGGATCGGACAGATGCGCTCAAGCCACCAAGGTGGGCCGTAGTGAAGTGAGGCATTCTGTTAACACCCCTTTCCTTTAACGTATCCCTATAAAGATCGTCTGTCAAGAAGCTTCTACTTCTATTGTCATATCTAATACCCATTATAAGCCTGCCGCCCTTTCGTTAAGTGCCTCGATTACTTCGGCACTACATTCCTCAAGGTTTGCCTGTGTTCGGTCTTCGGCGCCTTCGATCCCAGAACATATCACGGCATCGCCGCCGGTGTCTTCGAACAGGGTGCTCCCGGGGGTCGGAGAAGAGCCCGGCAACCAAGGGAATCCTTCGTCCCCAAGCCACCGGCCGGCTTCAGACCAGCCATTAGTGTCTCTATGAGTGACAGTATACTGAATGCCAAGAGACAATGTTTTTGGTAACAAGGCCACATTGCTGGAGAACCCATCGGGCGGAAGGCCGTCAAAGAAGCCGTCTTCGAAGACTGGTTGCCAAGTATAGTTAGTTATGATTCCATGTAACCCCGCTGTCGCCAGATTACTTGGCTCCTGACCGGGAAGGCCACCTCTTTTTATCAAGTTGGAAAAGCGCATAATGACCCTAGGGGGGGCACGCAATTCTGTCGCATCTTGAAAGGCTCCATAAAATTGGTCTGCTCCTTGGCCGGGGCCATATACAGGATACATCATCTTCGCCAGCTTCGAAGCATTTTGTAGGTTTAATAAGGCCTCTTCTTCAGAGGCTGCGGGGGCCGTCCAAGACAAATTAATAATTCTTCCAGTACTCTGAAAATGTGTGGTGGGATCCATCCTGCCGTATACGGGGACAATCTGATAATCACTGTTAAACGACTCATTATATTGCGTGATAAAGGCCTTAAAGGCAGCCGTTGCGCTCGTGTGTGGATAGAAAAACTCTATCTTAAACTTCTTAAATAAGTCGGCCTCGACATCCCTATACGGAGGGTTTTGCCCAAAATGCTTAGCCACATCATCAAAAGTTATATAGTCGCCCCAATCATATGGTCTTAAATTAAATATACCCATCTAGTCTCTCCCTATACCGGCCTCAAGTTGCGGAACACGCGGGATTCAATCTGTGCGCCATCTAAATAAATGTTTACTGGGACCGTGGTTCCGCCGGCCCCGCCGGGCCCATAACCGCCGGCCGAGGATGCTGCTGCTCTAGCCACCCCAATGGCCAAAGATGCCGGACCTGCGCCGGCGCTCGACACCTCTTCGGTTACCCTTCTCGTTTCTGACATAATCGTCTTAAACTGCGCCACTTTAATATCTGGTAATTCTGACATCGCCTGTGAAACGCCCTGAACGGATGCCCCGAGCATTCCCACGCCCTGTGCCGCACTTGCTGCGCCAGAAGCCATCGCGTTGAATCCGCTAGCAAGGTGGAAAGGCATTTCATAGAACTTCGGGGATCCCGATTTGGTGAAAACACCAAAGAGAGCGGCGGCGGACAAGGCGGCCGCGGCGAAGCCGGCGCGTGAGGCAAAGAGAGCGAGGCTCAAGGGCTTGAACCCGAACGACAACAGGGGCAGGATCGTCACAAGAGTTTGAAAGGCAGTGACGGTACCCATTGTAGCGGCGGTGATGGCTTTAAATACGCCCGGGTGTTCGGCTATGATGCTCAGCATATCGCCCAAACGGCGAACCAAAGGAAGCAGTTCTGCCGCGAGGGACCTAACTATCTGTTGATACTCTTCTAGAACTTGGTTATATTCTCTTTCTTGTCCGGCCAATGCTGCAAACTGGTCGCCCGTCTGCATAACAGAATTGTCCAACATTTTAAACTGCCCTCTCATAAGCATGGCAAGTTCCCCAACGTTTTGTAGTTTAAGGCCCTCGACCAAGCTAAGTCTTTCGAAATAGGCCAAATCGTCAAAAGATTTGCCAGCCCTATTAACAGCATCAGCTAACATCTGCATTCTTTCTACTGGGTTTGTTGTCATAACCATTTGGATGGTGCTTAGATATGGGCCGCCCAGTATTGCGTTAAGTCGGCCGACTGAATCTGCGGCCGTATCGAACCTATCAAAGCCGGTGGCCACGCCCACCAACCTCTCTATAGCAAATCCAGACTGCTTAGCAGCCATTTCAAGTTGCATGAAAACAAACTTAGATCGATCACCAAACACCGTTAATTGTGGCGCGAGGGCAGCGAAATCGTTAGCGACCTTTGTGGTCGAAATTCCAGACTGCTGGGCGAACGTATACAGTTGTGTACTAAGACCCGCGGCTTCGGTTGCTCCCATTCCCATTTGGGTGGTCATAATTTGCATATTTTGAGCGGTTACTTCCGCACCCACGCCAAACCGGTCGAGGATGGCCGTTGTTTGTGCCAACTCATTTCTCTCGCGGGCGGTCATATAAGTAAACTGCGTTACAACCGAAAATAACGCACTTTGAGTTTTCAAAGCGCCTTGTATAGAGACGCCGTATTGGAACATGCTTCTTTCAAGGCCGATCATCTCGGAGCGTAGGGCTCCAGTTTGCCCAGTCATCTTGGCAAAACCTGAGTAAGCGCTGTCTTGAGCCAGAGCCAAGTTCTTCGTAGCCAAAACGGCGGTACCCATCAAGGATCTCGCTGCTTCGGTCGCTTTCAGAAGCCCACTGGTCATGGCTAGTGATTTGCCTTCGGCTGTGGTGAACGTGTCCTCTAGTTCTCTAGCTACTCCCCGAAGTTGACCCACAACGTCTCTAGTGCGGATCATATTCGCAATAAAACGCTCCTTTGTACCTTCTTGGATTCCAGTGAGGCCCTTAAGAACTGATGTGACTTCTTTGGACAGGTTAAGGCGCTGCTTTTCTAAACCAACTATCTTCTGGAGCCTATCGATCTCCTGTTCTTGCTCGCGAGCAACTTGGCGTTGGGTAGCAAGCTGATCAGCCGTGATGTCGCCCTTTGATGTTTCAAAGGCTACTAGCCGGCTTTGTACCTCGATCGTGTTTCTTGCGATCGCAAGCTCGGCTTCGGCTACTTTTAAGGCATCGGTGCCGGCGGCGGCAAGCTCTGCCCTGAGGGAGCGCTCGTTTTCTAAAGAAGCGTTATACTGATTCTGTAACTGTAATTGCCTAGGTGTAAGCGCCATTCATTAAACTCCTACTTAAAAGGCCACTTCAGCCCTGTAATTCTCTCAAAGGAAGATACAGCCCCAGTGAGTTTCGCCTTGTCTCGGTAGGTTCTAGGGTCACCTAGGCCATATTTGGTGGCAGTCTCAATAAAATTCTTTTCACTGCCAACCGCATTCGCAAAAGCAGCAACGTCTTGGGGCTGCCCCGACACCGAGACATAATCAGGCGGCAACATAGAGCCGCCGAACATATTATTCAAAAGCAATTGAATTTGCATACCCAACTGAGCCGTGAAGCTCTCGTTTAGGTGCTGACTCTTCATTTTTTCTAGGTCGAAGTGAATCTTTTGGATATTATCCTCGTTTAATGCGATCATACTAGGGCCTCCATATACCATCTGGTAGTAAGTAGTATTTTACAACAAAAGAAGGCCGAAAGCCATAAACTTTCAGCCTCTTGAGGGTGATTCAGACTTCTTCATCTGTTTTTCTAGTTCTTCTTTTTCGTCTTTCAACTGTTTTACGAGACGTTCCACAAACCAATGTCGAATTTTAATTGGTAAATTGTAGGCCTCTGAGAAGCTCCATCCTCCTTGATATTTAAGAAAGAAGAACTGCTCATAAACATCTTTCATATAATCAGGTGGGAGGCCATAGAAACCCGGGGCCGAGCGGCACCTCCACCCGCGAATGGAGATTACACTTAGGGCAATCAAAACCAAACTTCATATCAACGTTGGGGACGATCTTACTGTATGCAGATCTCAAGTGTCTAGAGTCTCTAGCAGGCATATTATCAACAAACTTATCAACGGCTGCCTTGTTTCTGTGACCGTTAACAGAAATAATAACTCGCTTAAATTGGTCCGTTAAGGGAGTCTCGTTTAAGCCGCCTTTCTGTTTGTTGGCGGCAAGCTGAGCGAGGTACTTTTCGTCTTTGCCTAATAGCAAACGTACTTCTACTCTAACTTTGGACATTGGAAGGTCAATGTAAAATGTGCCTTCATCCGACTCTTCAATGTTGAAATCTTTATAATCACCCCCTTTGTATAAATTTATGTCATTTAAGCTGAAGGCGTGCTCCGAGCTGGAATAGCAGGATGGACATATCACCTGCGTATCGTATTCTGACCCATAGCCAGTAACACGAGTCGCTATAAGTAGAGCGTTTTTGTCACCAACAAATAACAGATCTGGATTGATCGTCTTGTCAACAAAAACGCTGTGTAATAGGCGATCAATCACCATATTATTCTTAATCAGCGTGGCCGAAGACAGAATATCTTCTTCCTTCGCAGTCATATAGCGAATTTCTACCGTTTTTTGGCCATGCAAAGGATGGCCCTCTGGGTAATACTTACCCTCTGTTGGAATTTCAACAAACTCAGTTGGAGTTACAAACTGGAACTCTGAGTTTCCTGTGGCCGCCGGCGGTGGGGATGTATCTTGTTTCTTATCCTCACCAAGCCCAAGACGGCTGGCATTATTTCTAGCCAATACTCACCTCTCAAAAATTAAAACACTAAATATTAAACACTAGCTATCCGGCGCGAAGAAAAACTCATTTGTTGGTCGGCCAGCGCGGATCGATAGATCTTCATTACCCTCTGCACTTATCGTGGCAACAGCATGAGTAGCTGTTGTACAAGAAGCAAAGTCATATCTGATTCCGAGCGAAATCTGGGACAGACCGTCGGATTCATAATTTAAGTCGCCTAGATTTACAGACTTAATGAATGGGTTTCTCAGTTCCCACGTCTCTAAAGCCTCCCCTGCTGAATCAATTTGCTTAATGATCACACCACCAAGAGCATTGACTGCTCTAACCTTGGAAATCGTCGTGGTTTGAGTCGGGGATCCCGGGATAACATATCCGGAGGCCTCAAGAATAGCCATAGTCTCGGCGGCGGCGTCGGGAGTGACGGGATCAACCAATACACAACTCACCTCACCCCAATCTACACGGCCGGGATAATAAAACTTATGATTCAAGTATGTGTGCGAAGTCTCAGAGATAGTAATGCTGGGTTTAGTGACGCTCTTGGCGTACCAAGTGGCAGCACTCTCCATATTCAGCAATGAAACTGTAAATCTATATTGTCTCTTTGGGTCGCGGCGGTCTGGGAGGCCATGACCGACGAGAGAATCTGTCCAAAAATTATAATCACCAGCAGGCATTTATTGGTTCTCCTTTAAAGCTCTCAACATTAAATAGTGGCGCAAAAGATAATTTACTGCTAATCATCAAAAGAAGCGCCGGTTCTTGTGATAATAAAATCAATCGCAATGAATTCAATTGATCTAGCAGGCTTAAGGAAGATCTTGGCATACAAGATGTTTCTATCGATAAGGTCCGGAGTAGTTGTCGTCTCGTCAAGAACGATCTTATAGGCCGTGATGCCAAGGGAAGATTTAACTGATGACAGGAAGCCATCGGTCTGTGCCTTAAACCTATCCCAAGTAACTTCAACGTTCTGGTCAAACAAGATTCGCGTGGAGATCTTAGAAATCTCTTTCTTAACATAGATCATCATTCTGCGGACATTAATTCTATCCAAAGCAGATTGGGTCATCTGAAGTGTCTTTTGGCCGAAGACCACGATGCCCTCATTCGGGAATTGTGCGATTGGGTTAATGTTCGCCGCGTAGAGACGATCCCTGTCCTTGGAAACAACTCTTTCGGTAACACGCATGACACGCATACCAGCCGTCATAGGATCACTAAGGCCACCTCTGTTGAAACCAGCGGGGGCGAACCAAACTGCCGACTTGGCATCTGAGCTTGCGAACGTTCCTAGGGCCACAACGGAAGGCGGCACCCAAACACGCTGACGATTAATCGGATCCTGAATCTGGACCCACGGATAGTAGGCGCAGGCATAGCTTGAATTGATGTCGCGGGTCGCAAGAGAACTAATCGCCGAAGTTACTGACCCCAACCGACTCTTAAACGATGTCGTGGCTTCGGTTCTTGGGGTATATACATTTTCAATATCAACAATTGCCAGAGCATCTGCTCTCTCTTCGGCAACATCAATTAACTTCTGTGTTAGTCCCTTGTTGGTGACGCCGGGCATTGTCAGAATATTGCCGGGGGCCGACTCTGGGTCTGCAACTGCTTCAATCGCGCGGTCAAGCGTATGATATGCGTACCAATTCGCGACGGTCTTGCCAGACAGGTCCGTGTTGTTGAGCGGTTCAGCCTCACGGATGTCAAAGCCGTCGTGGCCACCATAAAACGGAGCGGTAAACTTGTTGACTGCCGGGATCGCGGCGGATCCGGTGGGCCGAATAAGCTCTTTATAGCCGCCACTTAGCGCGGTGACTGAGGTGCCCGCGGCGCGGGATCCTGAAGTCCAGAAGGGTAGAGTATCGTCGCCATTGTCGGGGCCAATTTTGATATCGTCAAGCGAGAACATCCAAGAGTACTCTGTATTGGTGGGTGGGCCTGAAATTGAATCGAATCTAGAGTCTTCCGAGGCGCCATCAACAAGCGGCAACCCTCTCAGATAGTCGCCATAGCCGGGATCGAACCTATTCGAATAATTGGTAGAAGTTCCGGTATCAAGAATATCAAAGCCAATATCGGTAGAAAGACCAAAGTAAGCCTTCTCGTAACCAGTCTTTGAATCGTAGCCGCCTTCGGAAGCCGACATTCTCGTGCGAGGGGCCGGGTAACGATAGGAGCCAGTGAACTCCATCTCCCCGTCGCCTTCGCCTCCTCGGGTGTATACATTCAACAGCGCGGCTGAGGCGCCGTCTGTGTCCCCGCCATCAGCATCAAATATTCTCTGTCGAATCGACATCAACTCAAGGAAAGCGCTTTGGTAGCTGCCTGCGGCGCCGAGAGTGGTGACCGCTTCGGCCTTACCAAATGCTCCGGGGATAACTGACCCCGAGCAAAGTGAAAATCCAAGTGGTCGTGGGGGCCCAAAAACACCGAAGGGAAGAAGTTCCGGATCGGTGAGAGCGTTATCAATATCAGGGTTAACCTCTATGCGCACAAACTCAGAACGATTTCCATAGTTCCCATATTGACGGTTAACTTTGTGATTATTGTCCCACGCGGTATATACATCACCAATCTGTCTGGCAATATAATTTGTCGCATCAGGGTTGAGGGAAACCCCCGAATATCTCTCTAAGATCTGGGGTCTCTTATCGGTATCCTGCGCTGAGCGGAGGAGCACGTCAAAGGTGCCATACGGGTCGGCACTCGTGTTGGAAGCCTGAAGATTGGCAATAGAGACCTTAATATTGTTTTGAATCCACGATCCGTGGTCTAAGCCGTGGAAACGGAAAAGCTTGGTCATGTTCTTGGCGTCATAACTGGCATAATCGGTCGACATGTCCTGAGAGAAGAACCACGGGGTACGCGAGTTGGCGAAAGAGCCTTGGCGTTCGTCCCAACTAACTGAGCCGGATTCAAGAGCGGCAATAAACCCAAACTGTTCTCCGACACCACCAGTGACTTGGTTATTTACAAAAGTAGTGTAGGTTTCACCAAGCCAGTAAGTGTTTTCGCCTTGACTGAGGCCTGAACTGTCGACATACGACGAATTCGTCATCATCGGATTGGTATTAAACCGCTTACGAATATAATATTCACTGTTTCTACTAAAGTTAAATGCTGTCTTGTATGCAACATTCCCATCAGAATCGTGAATTTGCGCCGTAAATTGTTTTGCAGCGGATCCGGCGGCAGTCTCAGAATTGAAAAGGGCGGCGGAACCGGTGTGTGTCGAATCATCTTGTGCACGAAGGTTACCGGACAGCGTGATAGAGTTGCCCGCCTCTAAGTACCAAATGGCAGCCAAGGAGCCGGTGTTTGCAGCAGTGGCCTCGGGCGAGCGGCCGGTGGAGCCAGTGCGATCAATTATAAAGAGTCCATAGGCGCCTCCGTTATCAGCGGCGGTAGTGGAGGGCGTACCAGAGTTCTTCCAGCCGGCCTTACCAGCAGAAGTGGCACTAGAATTTTCTTCCCCAAGGAGCCTGAAAAATGTAACTGGTGCGGTTTCGGACGCCAGCCACGCGCGTGCGGCATAAGCAGCATAAGTGGGCCCAGCAAGGTTGCCTTCGCGCCATACATCTTCATTTTCGCCGCCGGCGACGGGTGCGCCGAAGACTCTCACAAACTCTTCAAATGAACTCACTTTGTAGGGGCGCATTGCGGGGCCCTTGCGAGAACGGCCAATAATTATGGGGCCGTCGGCTGTTGGTGCGGCTGGAAGCTGCGAATTATCTATTTCATTAAGGAAAATGCCGGGTGAGACAAATTTAAACTTCTTGGATGACATTAATGGGCTCTCCTAAAATTGTTGTCTATATCTATAACAACTCGTTTCATAATAAATAGTAAATTAAACTCGTAAAGGACAAATTACTCGCGATAAAGGCCCTTCTTCAGAAGCACTGATCGGGGTCGGGGGTGACCGAAGGTTTCAAGCTCATCCTGAGTCATCGCTCTTTCTCTCGGGAACTTGAATTCGACAGCATTCTCGCGGAACACTACTTTGGGTCTTTCTGCGTTGGCCCCTTCGCCTATTAGATAACCGAGTATCTTTATATCTATCTTGGTGTTGTATGTTCTTTCATCCTCCCCCAAAGAGGAGACGTTTGAGCCTTGAGCAAAATTGCCTTGTACAAATCCTTCAAATTTATGGCCTTCTTCGTGAATAAAGAAGTTATCTATTTGGCCCGTCTTAGTAATAAAGGGAGTCAATATTTCATTTACCTGTTGTTGGTATTCGGTTTTGACTCCAACAGAATACATAACGTTTACATAAGTTGGCATCTGCGTAGTGATTGTATTATAAACAATCTTATCGCTTGATGTTTTAAAATTTTGCTGGCCGTGTCCCACAGTTGGCTTGCCAATTGCGCCGTGTTTGCGGGCGGCGTCGGCATTCAGGAAATTTGAAGTCTTCTCCTGATTAATTGTCCTCGCTATTGTAATCGCCCCGCCCTTAGCGTCGTTCTTAGGAGGCAAATGGGCCC
>Ga0209756_1004227_pt1 | contig 11259 bp, 14 predicted proteins | sample ETNvirenome_6_85_FD_184071 | JGI IMG/M metagenome (GOLD analysis project Ga0209756, IMG submission 184071) | Marine viral communities from the Pacific Ocean - ETNP_6_85 (SPAdes) (version 3) | ecosystem: Environmental > Aquatic > Marine > Oceanic | place: Pacific Ocean | collected 2013-06-19
AGAATGCCTTCTCCAGGTGGTCTTCCAGGATTATTAGGCGAATGAACAATTTAAACAATATACGAGATTACCTAAAAGTATTTAATAATATAGACAAAAAACCTGAACCACGGTTCATGGCCCAGGGTGGAAGACTCGGGTATAAACCTGGCGGTATTGTAGAACCGGGTGTCACGCATTATGCGCAAAAAGACCCTTATCCAAAAAAGAAAGGATTTGTTTGGGATTTAGATAAAAAAGAATTTAGAAAACCTAAAAAAAGAACAGGAAGACCGGTTACTTCTCCCTTTGTTAGCGAAGCTTCTAACATTGTACAAGCATATAAGGATTATGTAATAGATGCTTTTAATAAAGGTGATATGTCCGCAACTAAACCATTTAATGGTTGGATTAATTCTGAATATCCTGAAAAATCAGGAAGCGTTAAAGATGCAGTATATAAACAAAAACTTCAGCCAGAGAAATTTGAGATTCAAAAGAAAAAAGAGCTTATAAAAAAATTAATTAGTGAAGCGAATGCTGGTGAAAAATTTGTTGAAATACAGGCGATTTCTAAAAAGATTTCTAATCGAAAATCGTTTAAAGATATAGAATGGGTCAATAAAAAAGACATAGTTGACTATGAAGGTAATTCTTTACAAACAAGAGAACAAAAGGTCTCTAAAGTTTTTGACAACATTAGGAACGAAGATTCTTTATTGTCCTTATCCAAAAAACCGGCAGCCGGTTTAAAACATAATGGCATATTTACTCAATTGATTGGAGAAAGATCCGGAGTTAATACGGCTTGGGTCATAAGGAGAGGGCTCGACCAAAATGCTTGGTACAAGGACAACGTAAAATCGATGAAATATTTAAGAGGTTACCATGCTGAGGATTTCATTGATATGCCTTTCAGTGAAGCTTTTGAATTTGCAGACGAGAGAGTAGGACATCGCGTAAACTATAAAGGACGTAGCAAACTTAGAATGTTTAAAGATCCAAATCATAATATCATGGGCTGGGCTTTAAGACATTGGGACGGAAATAATTTTGCAGGTAAAAAAACTTTAAAACAGGGCAATCGAATTCAATTTTTCGATAAAAAAGGGAATCCTATCGCGTGGGAAAAAGATTTAAAATTAAATATGGGGGATGTATCTTTTACTTATGATGGCAAACCTATGGAGTGGAATCTAAAGACCTTAAAAACTAAGGGTCCAAAATCAGGTTTATTTAATGAAGCGTACGATGCTACTAAAAATTATTTTACAACGATGAATAAAGAAGTTCTTTATAAAGGAAAGACAATGCCTTTTGGCGATTTAATGAAAAAAATATACGGTGATAGGCCAATATCTATTGGTCATGAAGGAATAGGCGGCGTTAGAGGAGAACCATTTAAAAAATTTAAAATCATGACTCAAAGCATGAACTCTGCTTTAGGCAGTGTAATGAAATCTATTCCTCAAAAAAGTTTGAGAAAGAAAATGATTACTGAAATTTTTGGTGACCTAAAAAGTTTAAAAGGACAAGCCTGGACAGATGCAATGGTCAATTTAGAGGTAAAGAAAGCAGGACAAACTATAAAAGGAGGATTAACACCCTATGTACAAGCGGCAAAAAATATTTTTGAACGAGAAGGACCGAAGTTACCTAAGCCAGCCGTCCAAAAGCTGACACAGATTTTAAAAAGAGGTGACCCTTTACACACAGAATTAATGAAATATTGCCCTAGGGGAAAACAACTTGCAAAAGCAGGAGGAGGTCGAATCGGTTTTTCTGGAAATTGTTCCATTGATGAAGCAGCTACTGGATTAAAGAATGAACTTTCAAAAGTAAAAAACCCTGCGCAGTTAGGAAAGTTTGGAAAAATTGGAAGACTTGCTGGAGGATTTGTTGGTTGGGTAGATGCACCTATAGAAATACTTTTTGCTTTACCTGGATTGTTAAAAGGAGACAAAAATGAAGCATTAAGAAATACTACATTTGGTTTATTTAACTTAGGTAAAACTGAACTGGAACAATTAGAACCTGGAACAGCTTTATATAACACAGCAAAAAATATTAAAGATGTTCAAGATTATACAAATAATTTATTTCAAGCTAAAGAGTTAGAAGCGTATACCACAAAATTAGAAGGCATGCTAAAAAAATACCCCAACGATCCAGCTATTGAAAATGATCTAGCGCAAACTAATTTACAAAAACAAAAAATTATAGACGACACAAAAACAATTATAAAAGATTTTAGACCTGTTGCCCTTGACGAAAGAACACAAGCAAGAAAAGAATTAAGAGCACAAGAAATAGCTTCAGCAAAAGAAGGGTTTGACATTACAGGTGTTCCCTTTGTAGGCGACGTTAAAATTGCTCCTTATGGAAAACCAAAAGATTTAAGTAATATAAAGGATTACATTGAAAATAAAGGAGACCCTTATTATGGAGCAATACGAGTGGCTGATGAAAACTTGGGAGGTGTTATGGGCTATGATGCAAATGCTAAAGACATTAGAGATAGATACACTGATCTTCCTCTTGAATTAGCTTCTCAATATGGAACGTTTGAAAAAAAAGAAGCAGATGAATTAGCAAGATTAAAAAAAGAAAAAGAACTATTAAGATATTCTGCAATTCCTTTCGCTGAGTATGGACCAAGTATACTAAGAGGAGCACCAAAATTTCTAGGTTTCAATCAAGGCGGCCGTGTACCTTTTGGAAAAGGAAAACTTGCTATAGAAGGCATCGACAAAGGTCGAAGAGCCTTTATGAAATGGCTCGCTGGAATTACCGGCGCTGGAGTTGCAGCAGGAACAGGAATTCTTAAATTAGGTACTAAAGCCGCACCCAAAGTTATTAAAGAAGCTGAAGTGATTACAAGAGGAGCCGATGGCATGCCTAAATATATTTATGACTTAATCGAAGTGGTCAAAGCTAAAGGAGCCAAAGATATTGTAGAAGGATTAAAGAAAAGTGATTACAGCGCCGTGCACTCTTACAAAGGAGTGGACGTGATAGAAGATGGAGCTGGAAATATTAAAATTAAAAGCGATCGTGGAGGAGTGGCTACCGATCCCTACACAGGGAAAACTCATGAGGGAATAGCTCAAGAACATCATATGCAAATTGAGAAAGGTGAATATGTGCGATCTGCAGATGAAGCTGCAGAAGGAACCATTAAAACTCCTGACGAATATATAGAAGGAACCGTGCGTCCTGATATGGATGGTAAAATGAAAGATTTTGAGGAAGGTCTTGATGAAGATGTTCACAAGTTCTTTAAAAAGATTGCCGATGAGATTGATGATGGTTATATGACAGGCTACACTAAGATTAAACCTGGTAAAGCCTCAGGTGGCCGTGTATCTTATTTTGATGGTGGAATTGTGAGTTTAAAAAAGAAATGGTAAAAGAAAATCCAACGCTTGTAAAAAACATGAAACATGTTAAATGGAAAGCAATACCCCCTTTGAAAGGACCTAATCCTCAGGGGTTGATTAAAGATAAAAAACAAGATAAACCAATACAGGAGAAAAAATATGGCAGATATTGATAAAGGTCTCCCTAACGTTAAACGACCCGAAGAAGAAGTTGTAGATCAGGTTGTTAATCTTACGGAAGAAACACCCAAAGGACCAGTAGAAATTACCGAAGACGAAACAGGTGCAACGATTGATTTTGATCCGAACGCCGTAACGATGCCAGAAGGTGGCGATCCTTTTGCCAATCTTAATGATTTATTACCCGCAGACATCACAGATAAAATTGGAAATCAATTACAAAACGATTACAGAGAATATAAATTTTCCCGTGGAGATTGGGAAAGAGCTTATATTGTAGGTTTAGATCTTTTAGGATTTAAATACGATAACAGAACTCAACCTTTTCAAGGAGCTAGTGGTGCAACTCACCCAGTGCTTGCGGAAGCCGTTACACAATTTCAAGCTTTAGCTTATAAAGAATTATTACCCGCAGATGGACCAGTAAGAACCATGGTCATGGGTGCGTCGAACCCGATGAAAGAACAACAGTCTCAAAGAGTGAAAAATTTCATGAACTATCAATTGATGGATCAAATGAAAGAATATGAGCCTGAGTTTGATCAAATGTTATTTTATTTACCTTTATCAGGTTCTACATTTAAAAAAGTTTATTATGACGACTTACTGGGACGAGCTGTATCGAAGTTTGTTCCTGCAGATGATCTCGTTGTTCCGTATACGGCTACCTCATTAGACGATGCGGAAGCGGTCATCCATGTATTAAAAATTTCCGAAAATGACTTGCGTAAGCAACAAGTCGCGGGATTTTATTCCGATATTGAACTCACTAAACCTCAAGGTACTATTACTAATGATCTTAAAGAAAAAGAGAGAGAAGTAGAAGGAATTACCAAATCCCAAAGAGTCGAACCTATGTATACCGTTCTAGAATGCCACGTTAATCTAGATCTAGAAGGATTCGAAGATGTTGGTCCCGACGGAGAACCAACCGGAATAAAATTACCTTACATCGTAACCATCGAGGAAGGTAGTAGGAAAGTTTTGTCGATTAGACGAAACTTTGCGCCCAATGATCCAAAAAAACTTAAAATCCAATATTTTGTCCATTTCAAATTTCTGCCTGGACTAGGATTTTATGGTCTTGGACTCATTCACATGATTGGCGGTTTGAGCAGAACTGCAACGGCTGCTCTCCGCCAATTACTAGACGCAGGTACACTATCCAACCTGCCAGCAGGATTTAAACAAAGAGGTGTCAGAGTAAAAGATGATGCCCAAAATATACAACCCGGAGAATTTAAAGATGTAGATACTCCAGGTGGTAATCTAAAAGATGCTTTTGTATTCTTACCTTACAAAGAACCATCGCAAACGTTATTGCAATTGATGGGGATTGTAGTTCAAGCAGGACAGAGATTCGCGTCCATTGCTGACATGCAGGTCGGGGACGGGAACCAGCAGGCCGCTGTTGGTACGACCGTGGCTCTTTTAGAACGTGGTTCAAGAGTAATGTCAGCAATCCATAAACGATTGTACGTTTCCCTTAAACAAGAATTTAAATTACTGGCCAATGTTTTTAAAACCTATCTGCCGCCTGAATATCCTTATGATGTCGTGGGTGCAGCTAGAAATGTTAAACAAACCGATTTTGATGATAGAGTAGATATTTTACCGGTAGCGGATCCTAATATCTTTTCAATGTCTCAAAGAATTTCAATGGCTCAAACTCAATTACAGTTAGCTCAAACGAGTCCACAAATGCATAATATGTATATGGCGTATAGAAATATGTATACAGCGATTGGTGTTAAAGATATTGATAGAATTTTACCACCACCTCCACCGAATCAACCTAAAGATCCCGCGATCGAACACATTGATGCTTTGGGGATGAAACCGTTTCAAGCGTTTCCAGGTCAAGATCATAGAGCTCATGTAACAGCTCACTTATATTTTATGGCAACTAATTTTGTAAGAAATAATCCAAGTGTAACCGCAGCCTTAGAAAAAAATGTTTTAGAACATATTTCTTTAATGGCTCAAGAACAAGTTCAATTAGAATTTCAACAAGAATTTCAAATGTTACCTCAATTACAACAAGCCGCTACTCAGAATCCACAGGTAAGACAACAACTTCAACAAATCTCTCAAAAGATTGAGGCTAGAAAAGCCGTATTGATTGCTGATATGACTGAAGAGTTCATGAAGGAAGAAAAAACAATTACCTCTCAGTTTGATCATGATCCATTACTTAAATTAAAACAAAGAGAAGTGGATCTTAAAGCTATGGAAGAAGAACGTAAAATTAAAGAAGATCAAAACAGAATTAATCTAGATAAAACTAAATTCTTACAAGGACAACAACTGGCTGAACAAAAACTTGAACAAAACGAAGAATTAGCTAATTTAAGAGCAGATACAGCTATTGAAAAATCATTAATATCTGCAGATGTTAAGTTGACTTCAGATAAAATGAAGGCTAAAGATGTTAAAACCTTGAAAGGACCTCGAAGTTAGGGTATAAAAAATTAGGAGAAACATATGGCAAAAGAAAAACAAGCACCATTAGGAAAATCTGTAAAAATCAAAATTCCTTCTCAAAATCTAATCATAGATCCGAGAGGAAAGACGAGTATCAGAGGAAGATCAGCTAGAATTGCTACTGGTGATAAGTGTACTGTAAAAGGCACTGGAGCTGCTAGAAAACAAACCGCAACTTGGTTCTAATATGGCTTGGTTCGGCTTAGCAAAAATTGCACTACAAGCTGGAAGCAAGATATATGCCAATCGTCAGAAGACGAAAATGGCAATGTCAGATGCACAGCTTATGCATGCACAGCGTATGGCCTCGGGTGAGGAATCTTACCAGGGCAAACTTTTAGAAGCCCGGCAAAACGATTACAAGGACGAAATCGTTCTTGCGATATTAACACTCCCGATAATTGTGCTCGCTTGGTCGGTGTGGACAGAGGATCCGGCAGCGATGGAGAAGATAGAAATCTTTTTTGAGTATTTTTCAAATTTGCCAAAATGGTTCACTAATCTTTGGATTTTGGTCGTAGCGAGTGTTTTTGGAATAAAAGGAACGCAGATATTCCGAAACGGTGGAAATAAGAAATAGATTGCGTTAGTTTAATAAATACGATAGGAATTAGATATGAGAAACGATTTCGGAACAAGACCTTACAAATCTAGATTCAATGGCAAAAGAGCTAAGAAATCTATAGGCGGCAAAAGTCAGGGCTATGATGATAGACTTGATGAATCTTTAGGTGCCCGTCATGGACATAAATCACAAAGCTTTAAAGCACGAAGAGATGAATCTAAAGGCGCTGAAAAAGCAGCTGGTCACAGAGCTTATTCTGCTGTTTCAACAATGGATAAAGCGTAAGGTTTAATTATGGTAAGCATACTGGGTGCTATTCTAAAAAGCAAAAAAGTTGCTGGCGCTATTAAGAGTGTTAAACCTGGAACTAAATTTAAAGGTCAACAAACAGTTGGCGAAGTTAAACTTAAAGCTAGTCTCAAGAAACTTAAAGATGTGTCTGAAGACTACAAAGACTCTATAAGAAAATGGGGTAAAACTGTAGATAAGGCAACAGAAACAATAAAAAAAATAAAAAAATGAACCGAAGATTTAGATCACCAAACGCAGGACAAACATCTTTAACTTTACAACATAGTACAAGTCCAGGTTCAGGTTATAAACCTGCTTTAGGTCATAATAGAGATGGTTATCCTACTGGAGGAATTCCTGTTCACGGATATAGATCAGGTGGAAGAGTTGGTCTTAAAAAAGGTGGTTCTGACAAGAATTGGATTCAAAAAGCTACGGCTTCAATCAAAAAACGTAAAACTAAAGGAAAGTGTACACCGATTACAAAAAAAGGTTGCACAGGAAGAGCAAAAGCGTTAGCAAAGACATTTAAGAAGATGGCTGAGAAAAGGAAATCGTAATGGCTGAGAAAAGGAAATCTGTAATGGCTGGACAGGATCACTGGAAAAAAGTAAAAGTAAAGGAGCAAGCTAGACCAAAATCCAAAGAAAACAGAAAAAGAGTTTCTCCTATCCTAAACCGAAAATTTGAATCAAGAGCCAAGGGTGGAAGAGCCGGTTTTCAACATGGTGGACGAACAAATTTATTAGAAGAACTAGGTCGTGTCGAAGGTGAACACTCAAACAGAAATAGAAGAGCTGAAGTATCAAGAATTCATGGTGAATTAAATAAAGGCTACTCTCTTGGTGGAAGAGTTGGTGCAGCTAAAAGAGGATTCAATAAGAAAATTTTAAGAAAAGATTAATGAATATATTAAAAAAATTATGGAACTTCCTATTTGGAAGTAAAGAAGAACCAGTAGTGGAAGCTGCTGCAGAAGAAGAAAAAGAATCAGTTCAACACTGCGGATCTCATTTGAGATTTAGAAAAAATTGCCCTGACTGCTTGAGAGTAGTCGCTGCCCTATAATATGGAACCAGAACAAATCCTTTACAAACTTTTAAGAGCATTAGAGAGACGCGTCAATCAATTGGCCATCTCCGTTACGTCTGGAGGGGTTGACAATATGGAAACGTATAAGTATATAATAGGACAAATTAATGCACTGGAATCAGTGCGTCAGGAAATCTCTAACCTGCAACATGATAAGGAGCTAAATGGAAAATCAGGAACCGTTATCGACCTCAACAAAGGTCTCAAAGATCCACCTACCAAATAAAGAATTAGTAGGAATAAAAAAACCCAAAGAAATTACAAAAGAAACTACAAAATTACCTAAACCTACCGGTTGGAGAATGTTAGTTTTACCTTTCAGAATGAAAGAAAAAACTGATGCAGGAATCTTAATCGGCACAGAAACTATAGATCGGCAACAAGTGGCCTCACAATGCGGAAACGTATTGGCGATGGGAGATGCTTGTTACAAGGATAAAGAGAGATATCCCGGTGGTCCGTGGTGCAAGGTCGGTGATTGGGTGGTCTTTGCACGTTATGCAGGATCACGTATTGAAATCGAAGGAGGAGAGGTTCGTCTTCTTAATGATGACGAAATTTTAGCAACCGTACAGGATCCAACAGATATCCTGCACAAATATTAACCATAGGAGGAAACTATGCCAGAACAAGAAAAAGTAAAAGCCAGTGAAAAACTGGTGGATATAGATACATCCGGTCCGGAAAAAGAGGTAGCAGTAGAAGAAGTTAAGGAAGAAGCTGTTGTCGAAACCAAGGAAGAAACACCACGGATCACGGAGGTTGAAAAAGAAGAACCAAAAAAAGAAGAACCAAAAAAAGAAGAAGATTCTAAATTAGAGGATTACAGTAAAAGCGTTCAATCTCGAATTGCTAAACTCACACGAAAAATGAGAGAAGCAGAACGTAGAGAAGCGGCTGCAACTGAATATGCTTCATCTTTAGAACAAGCAAGAAAATTAGATCAAGATCGATTTAACAAAGTTGATTCTGCTTATACGAAAAAATTTGAGGATAGTATTAAGACCGGAATGGAATCTGCGCAAACAGAGTTAGCGCGTGCTATTGAAGCCGGCGATGCTGCTGCTCAAGTTCAAGCAAATAAAAGAATTGCTTCCCTTGCATTTGATAATGCAAAACTAGAGCAACGAAAAGAAACGGCTTCTCAAGAGAAACCCGTTCAACTTGCGGATGGTGGAAATCTACCGAAAGAGACACCACGATCGCTTCCCGCAGCAGATCCTCAAGCTGAAGATTGGGCTAGTAAAAATACATGGTTTGGTAAAGATAGAGCCATGACTTTTACTGCGTTTGAAATTCATAAGGATTTAGTAGAAAAAGAAGGTTATGATCCTAAGTCCGATGAATATTATGTAGAAATCGATAAACGAATTAAAGTTGACTTTCCGCATAAATTTGGTACTAATGAGAATAACACGTCCAAACCCGTTCAGTCGGTGGCTTCTGCGAATAGAAGCGTAAAACAAGGACGCAAAACTGTGAGACTCACTTCTTCACAGGTGCACATTGCAAAAAAATTAGGAGTGCCACTCGAAGAGTATGCAAAACAATTAAAACTCACGGAAGGAGCATAAGCATATGAAAAAAGACGAAAAAATAACTTCTCGTGCGGCTACGACTCGGACAAAAACTGAACGTCCTAAAGAGTACAAGCCCCCATCCTCTCTGGATGCACCACCAGCGCCTGACGGTTTTAGACACCGTTGGATTAGAGCTGAATCACAGGGTTTCATCGACGGTAAAAATGTTTACGGAAGATTGAGATCTGGATATGAGTTAGTGAGAGCTGACGAATACAACGATTCGGATTATCCTGTCATCACTGACGGAAAATATGCTGGAGTCATTGGAGTAGGAGGCCTATTGTTGGCTAGGATACCTGAAGAACTCGCGAAAGCACGTGTTGATTATCAGAAAAAACAAACTGACGGTCAAGACGAAGCTATAGACAACGACTTGCTGAAGGAACAACATAAGAGTATGCCGATCAATGTTGATCGACAATCTCGCGTAACCTTCGGTGGTACAAAGAAATAATTTTTATTTCTACGGCGTAATGCCTATCATCGATTTAAATTAACCTGTTTATAGGAAACTATAAACTTTAAGGAGTAATACTATGGCAAATAGAAACACTAGTGGTTTTGGTTTGATCCCTGTTGGTACAATTGGCTCAACGCCAAGTACTCAAGGACAAGGCAAATACTACATAGATGCTGCGTACGATGCTGATCTCTTCCAAGGTTCTGCAGTGCAGAGCAAAGTGGGATATATCAAAACTGCGCAAGCTGCTATTACCAATACTTGTATTGGTACGTTGAATGGTATCTTTTATAACGCTGCGACGACTTTAAAACCGACGTGGGCGAACTGGTACAATCAACCAATTACTCCAGCAAACTCTGAAGATTTAACAGCGTTTGTATTAGACAATCCGTTCCAACTTTTTGTTGGTTCAATTGATGCAGCAGCAGCGCAAGCTGTCTACGGTTATACCCTAGGGTTAACTGTAACTGCAGCTGGTTCAGAAATTTCTGGACAGTCTAGTTCAACGTTAACAGAGACATCCAAGCATATAGCCAACAATCAGTGGAGATTGTTAAGATCGGCTGAGGATCCTGAGAATAATGAAAACGCAGCGTATAGAAGCGTTATTGTTGCTCACAACCTTAACCAATACTTACAAAACATAAGTACCACACCGGCTGGAATAACTTGGCAATAGGAGCAAATAGACATGGCAATATCACGAGCACAGCTAGTTAAAGAACTAGAACCAGGCCTAAATGCACTATTTGGGCTGGAGTACAAACGGTATGAAAATCAGCATGCTGAGATTTATACTACAGAATCATCTGACAGAGCTTTCGAAGAGGAAGTAATGTTATCTGGTTTTGCAAACGCAGACGTAAAAGCAGAAGGTCAAGGCATTTCATACGATGAAGCGCAAGAAACCTACACTGCACGTTACACAATGGAAACGATCGCGCTTGCTTTCGCTATAACTGAAGAAGCTATCGAAGATAATCTCTACGATAGACTAGCTTCTAGATATACAAAAGCATTAGCAAGATCTATGTCTAACGCAAAAGAAGTTAAAGGTGCATTACCTTTGAACAATGGTCTACCTTCAGTAGCTACGTTCAAAACAGGTGACGCAATAGCATTATTCAGTACAGCACACCCGTGCTCAACTGGACCTAATGTTGCAAACACTTTATCGACTCAAGCGGACCTTAACGAAACATCATTGGAGCAGTCTTTAATAGACATCGCTGCAATGACTGA
>Ga0209756_1004234_pt1 | contig 11246 bp, 10 predicted proteins | sample ETNvirenome_6_85_FD_184071 | JGI IMG/M metagenome (GOLD analysis project Ga0209756, IMG submission 184071) | Marine viral communities from the Pacific Ocean - ETNP_6_85 (SPAdes) (version 3) | ecosystem: Environmental > Aquatic > Marine > Oceanic | place: Pacific Ocean | collected 2013-06-19
CTTAATATGGTATCAAGAGCTGGTGCTATTGAAGGGGACACGGCAGGCAGGCTTACTCCTAATGAACAAATACTTAGTCCGTTTGAAGGGGCTAATGCTTATAATGCAATAAAGGAATTGCTTGAACACGGAGTTGTTCCAACTCACAGTGATATGACATTACTTGAAAGAGTGTTTGGTGATGGGATTGCTGATGAACTAATAAAAAGCAGAGTAGGCACAATAAGCAGGTCTGGGTTTACTCCACGTGAATTAATTCTTGATGTTATTAATATGCCACGTGCAAACATCTCATCTTTTGATTTGTCGTTCTTATTGAGACAGGGTGGAATGATGTTGCCCGGACAACTAAAAGAAGCAACTGCGGCAGCCGAGATAGCCATAAAAGCTATTGCTCCCGGAGGAGAGGGGGTAGCAAGAGCAACGCAACAGGTAATGATGGAGGCTGATAACGGTAAGTTATGGGATAAGTATGTGGGTAGAGGAGGATTATTTATACATGGTGTGGGTCGTACTGGAAGTTTAGTAGCAAGAGAGGAAGCTTTCCTCTCCTCGTTGGCAAGTAAGGCTTTCCCGTGGGTTCGAGCATCTGAGCGTGGATATGCTACATTCCTGAGTAAGCTGCGGTGGGATGTGTTGGATGACATGGTGAAGAAGTATGAGGCAACTCTTGGAAGAGAATTAGACGTTAGTAATGCTGATGACTTAGAGATTATTAAGGGAATGTCATCTTACATAAACTCCGCAACGGGTCGAGGCCCAATGTTCGAGAAGGGTTTTGAGACTATTAGTGCAATAATGAATGCAATGCTGTTCTCTCCAAGATTGTTTACGTCCAGGCTTGCCGCGCCTGTACAGGCTATCAGGCAGATGACAGGTATACGCCCGATAGCAGGTGGACGGGCAGTTTTTGAAGGGCGTCCAATTAATGAAGTTATTGCAGAACTTTATCCACGGGCTGTACAGGGAGATGAAGCGGCAAGAAATGCTTACAAGCAGATGAGCCGAACTGTTACAAAACAGATGGCAGCATGGTTTGGGACAGGTATGACAATTATGGCTCTTGCTAAAGGAGCGCAGGCATCAGGAGCGCCGATTGAAGTAGGTACAGACTGGCGGTCATCTGACTTTGGAAAGGTAAAGATTGGAAAGACACGTGTTGATATATGGTCTGGATATACCCAGATAGCAAGGGCTATAGGACAACTCAAGGAAGGGGAAAGTAAGTCAGCACAGACAGGACAGGTCAGACCAGTATCTCCAATAGATGTTCTATTTGCTTTTACCAGGTCTAAGTTTGCACCATCAGTAGGAATAGTAAGTGATTACAATGTATTTGGTTTACCCGGTATGGGAGAGAGATGGGGTAAGGGTACAGGGTTCTTTGGTGAGGATAGAGATATTTTAGAAGATGCGAAAAGGTTACCTGTACGGTTTAGTAACAATATTCCTATGTTGGATGAACAGAGTTTCTGGACACAGTTTATGGGACCGCTTGTGTTGCGTGACCTTGGTGATGCTATAGATGAATACATGCAACCTACATTGCCAAACGAGGTATTAAATAAAGTAGATGAGACAGGCAAGGAACCACCTGGGCTTGTCAGGCAGTGGGCAGAAAACGCGGGAGCTATTACTGCAGGGTTGGGCGTTGGAGCGGCAGCAGCGACAGGTTTAGGTATTACTACTTATACAACCAGGGATGAAATGGCACAGGAGTTTACTAAGGATTTACCCGGCGGACCTTATAAGTATTTACAACTACAGCCATTTGAACAGGATATGGTAGATGAAATGGCAGAAGCCCGTGAGGCTGAGTCTGGAGTTACACGTACACAGGGGATAGGGCCAAGGCTTGATGCAAGTGAAGCTAACGAATTACAGCAATATGAAAGCCTTGCATTAAGAGCCAGTGAAATGAAGTCCAGTGATGTACGTAATGAATACTATGATATTAAGAACAGGTTCCGTATCAGGCGTAACCAGATGCTTGAGGATGAGTTTGGAGCGAGGGATGAAGAGGAGTTACAACGGTTACGTGAGGAAGGGATGGGGCCGGTACGGCAGTTGGTTGAGGAGTTATATACCTTACAACGTAAAGCAGAAACTCGTAAGGGAGATGACCTTAACTATGAAGAATATGAATCAATATTAAATGACTGGGAAACCAGGATGACCCGGCCAGGTTATCCGTTGGGTCACGCGGCAGTAATAATGGTAAGGATGAATGCACATCGTACAGATTTGCCAGAAGAAGTGTTACGAAGATTGTCTAAAATGTCACAGTTACGTTATAGGACAGCACGGGAGTTAAGGGAACGATACAGGCGTGGAGAACTACGAAATGAATTGTACGGACAATAGTGATTGTGTATACTCAAATGGAATGGAGGTAACTTATGGTAACTGAAAGAGCGGATATGCCAGAACAGGGAGATACTCCTGCTGTAGAAACACAGGGTATTACGGACCTGACCCCACAGGGACAGGATTCACCTAATTTTGGTGTAGTGGACGATGCTCCCGTAGAACAAACAGCTACTCCTGTAGCAGATGATAGTGGGACGCAGGTTCCTGTAGAAGGACAGGCTCCGCCTGTTCCAACAGAACAACCTGTGAATCAGGAACAGGCGAAGACAGAGCCGTCTGAGCAGATTCCCCCACAGGACTTTACTCAATTAAAAGATGAAGTCAGAAAGCAACAGGAACAGCTACAGTACTACAACCAGTTGGAACAACGTGCCACGATACAGAACCAGGCACAACAGTACCAACAACAGTTACAACAACAGGGTTACTTACCAGAACAGGCGCAACAAATAGCACAGCAACGGGCCGCTCGTGCTACTGAATCGTTGCAAATGGAACAGCAGGCTGAAGGCTACAGAATGTTTCGGGAAGGGCAGAGAAATGCTGCCGTTCACTATGCTAAAGAATACAAGTTGGGAATTGATGACCTTGCGGCTCTTGAAAAGTTTAATACTCCACAAGAAATGGAAAAGGAAGCTGCGGATATGGCTAAGTACCGTGGTTTAGCGGCAGAGAATGCACGACTAAAACAACAACAGGTACCATCACAGCAGTTAGACAATAACCAACCGTCACCTTCTGCAACTGGAAACGAAGACCAGTTACTGGACAGGTATATAGGTGGTGACCGAAGTCCTGAAGCAGTATCAGCCGCTCAAAGATTATTGAATTTATCATAACTCTAACAGGGGGTTGAGATGGCGCAGACAGCTACAACAGGGAATCTTGAGAATGCGCAACGCATTATCATAGCTTCCGCAAGATATACAGAGGAGCATAACGCTCCTGCGTTGGCGCTTATAGAATCATTCACCCTGCCACGGGGAGCCAAACAGGTAACGGTTCCAAAGGTAGGGCAGATGACTATGAGTGACTTACAAGACGGCATAGATATAGTTGACGAGGAAGAAATAGGAATGACCACGGTAGACCTTACCGCAGCAGAAGTAGGGGCCAAGGTTATTCTTACTGACAAACTCGTCAGGCAATCAGCACCAAATGTTATGTCCATAGTAGGACGGCAGCTTGGTGATGGTATGGCACGAAAGAAAGACACAGATGTACATGCTTTGTATTCTGGTCTGAATGGTGGAACAACACTTGGTGTTGCGGGTGGAGCAGTAACACTGGCTAAGATTGCCGGTGCAATTGCTTATACTAAAGCTAACAAGTTTGGTTCTCAGGTATATATTCTTCATCACCCTAATGCGGTATACCAGATTGCTGCTACTGCTGTAACAGCATCTACTACATATCCTGTACCAAAGGGATGGACAGAAGATTTGCTTGGTGATTTCTTTAGTGGATTACGACCACTAAATGGAGTTCCAATATTTGAAGATGGAAATCTTTCAGTGGATAGCAGTGACGATGCTATTGGTGTTATAGCCGATAAGTCCGCACTTGCTGTACTGAAGTCTGTAGATACCAGGACTGAGAGGCAAAGAGACGCTTCTCTCAGGGCTACAGAACTTGTCATAACCAGCGACTACGGGGTATTTGAATTAGATGACAGCAGAGGAGCGCCGCTTACTTATGATGCTTCTGCACCTGCAACAAGCTAGTCTAGACAAGAAAACTTATGGGGGATAAATGGTTAATTTAAGCGACAGGCAGAGAACAAGGAACGAGCTGGTATCTATAGGGTATTCCTGGGACTACATTGATGAGTGGCAACCCAAGACAACACTGTACCGCCATGCTCCTGGTCTGAATGTTGACGGAAATGAGGTTTCCCCGGTTGGTTCATCCGTAGAAGGTGTGCCGGGAAGTCCTGATTATGTATTAAAGAAAGCCAGGATAGGAATGTTCCCATCCCCCCCTAGTGATACCTGTACATGCAGATGGTGTACAGGAAGAAAGATGGAAAAGCAGAAAGCTGAAGAGGTAGCGGAAGAGTACCGTTGTGATGAACAGGATTGTAATTTCTTTGCAGTCAGTGAATCACATTCAGGGAAACTCTCAAGTCTCAGAATGCATAAGCGGAGCGTTCACAAATAAGTATTTACTGTAACTGTAACGATTGACCGTGGTTACGGTAGATGATTATATATAACGGTTGGTCGCAGGGGTAAACCCTGTAAATAAGTAACCTTTAAGGAGGTTCGTTATGTCTTTTCCCTCAATTCAAGGTGGAAAGTATGGGTTTGAAAAGCAGACTCATGACAAGAAAAGAGCTACTTACGGAACAACAATGGCTTTCCCAGACGGAAGAATATACCGTTATGTTGAGAATGGTGGCACTGCAATAGGTGCAGGCTTGCTGGTAGCAAGTGAGGCTCCATCAGGTGACCACGATGAAGACCTGACAATTACAACCAGTCCTGCAGTAGGTGATACAACTATCGGTATTACTTTTGCTGGCAGTACCGATGGTGCGGCAAAAAACCTTTATGCAGAGGGGTATGTATTCTTTAATGAAGATGACACAACCCCACATGAGATGTACAAGATTAAGTCTCATCCTGCTGGAGCAGCAAGTGGTACAGTAGTATTTACGATAGACGAGTCAGACGGATTCCAGACTGCTATCACAGCAGGAACGGATAAGGCGGGTCTTATTAAGAGTCCATACAAGGATGTCGTAGTTGCTCCTGCTGCCGTTGCAGGAAGATTCGTAGGTGTTACCTGTGCTGACCTGGAAGCTAATTACTTTGGTTGGGTACAGGTTGCAGGGTTAGCATCTATTAAATGTGATACTACTCCTGCAATGGGTACGGTAGTTGGGGCAAGTTCAAACCACGCAGGTCAATTTCTTGTTGTTGGTGCGGATACCACATCTGCCGTGGCAAGAATACACGGTAAGGTTGGTGTGGATAACGAGTTCCATACAGCAATGCTGCTGAACTTATTCTAGAGTGAATCCGCAGGAACTAGACTTATGGGTCCCGGAGGGAGTAACGCATAGCGCTACTCACGTAGTGGGGCGTAATGCTGAAACTGGTGAACCGATATACGAGTACACATTTAAGGTACACGATGAGGTGACTGGTAGAAGTCATAAGTTCCAGGTTCTTGCGGATGATACTACCTCCGCGGCTCACGTTGAGGAGATGGTAGGGAATGCAATGGAGAGTTGGCTTGTTGAGGTTAGGAGAAAACACAGCAAGCCAGCTCCTACGCCAGAACAACGCAAGGAAATTGGCAAGATATTAAACGAAATCAAAAATTATGCAGGGCGGCGCAGTGACAGTAGTAATAATAAACTGTATTACTCAGGCACAAAGCGCTGAAAGGACACAAAGTGACAACTCAACCAACAGAGATTTCAATTACTGAAGAAGATATAAGAGCAGCATTACAACAGAAGGTAAATCAGGTTACCAACCTTGAGTTACAACTGGCTACTCTTAGTAGAGTTCTTGGTGAAAGAAATAGTAGAATAGAAGAGCTTGAGAAGCAGATAGAGCAAAAAGAACTGGAAGAGTAACATGCCTGATGTAGGTAAGAAAAAATTCAAGTCAGTTAAAAAAGCTAAGTCTTATGCCAAGAAAACTGGCAAGAAAATGGTACGCTCTAAAAGAAAATACACAGCTTAAATTGAGGTGTAGACATGGCAGTGATTCAGGGGCGTACCCGTAAGGAGATTCGCCAGTCTATAGGATATAACCTTGGTACTATCTACGTTAGTACGGCTACGGGAGGTAGTGATTCTACTGTAGTAGACACAAGTCTGACCACTGTAATAGGTGGAGATGATGACCATATTGGCAAGTGGATTGTATTTACGTCAGGGGCCTTGGATGGAACTATAGCCAGGGTTACTGACTATGATGCATCTGAAGTAACACTTACGTTTCAACCTACTGCAGGTTCTTCTGCGTCCGGGCTTACGTATGAATTGTGGGATGGAGATTATCCCCCGGCAAGAGTCCATGACTTTATAAACCAGTCTATTACTGAAGCCACGGGCTATACTTACGATATGGTTGAAGACCAGAGTCTGCACAGTGATGGGTATACTCTCAGGTTTGATATTCCTACCGGGTTATCTATGATTCAGGATATTTACTATCGTGACAAGGTAGAGTTTACGCAATTACATGGATGCAATACGGCATTTGATGAACAGTCAACATTAGTTGTTACTACTTTAAATGGTGCAATAACAGATGCAAGTGCTACCACAGTAACAGTTACAAGTGCTTCATCACTCAGAGCAGAACAATTAATTATGGTTGGTTCGGAGAAGATGACCATTAGTAGTATTTCTTCTAACACATTAACAGTTGGTAGAGGAGCAGGGGGGACTACTGCTGCTACTCACTCTGACGGGGTAAGTGTATTACTGTTTCCAATTGTAATTACTGAGAGTAAGAAACAAGGCACTGGAAGTAATCAGTTTATAATCCCTGCAGGAGCATCGGCGGACCAGATTGTCACAGACTCTATTACCAGTAAAGATATATCAAAATATAATTATCTGGAAGGCTGGGTTAAAATCACAAGAAGTAGCGGAACAGCAACTTCTGCTGGTGATTTAAGTATTCTTTTAGATGACACAGCTAACTGTGCGTCTCCGTTAGAAATTGTGAATTTACCTGCGTTAACTGATGATACCTGGACATTTTTCAGGGTGGCCTTAACTAATCCTGAGTTAAACACAGCAATTATTTCTGTAGGTTTAAAATATGATGTAGACCTTGGGGCCTGTACGGTATGGCTTGATGACTTATCAGTCACACGAAACGATACAGGTTACTGGAGACAGATACCACGCAATCTATGGCGTATAGATAAGCAATCCAGGGACATAGTATTCGATGAGTACTTTGACGGCTTTGCTCCTTACTCTTTATTAAAAATAGTAGGAGGAGATAAGCCATCTCTCCTGTCATCTGACAGTACTACTAATGAAATCAGTGATAGTTATATCATTGAGAGGACAACTGCACTTGCGTTCTCAGCCAGTTCAGGTGGCCCTAATACTGACCCTGATGCACGGAGACAACAGGCAGCGTTCTGGTTTGGAATGGCCCAGTCCAGTAAACGTAACTTTCCTCTTCTGACTAACGTGCGGACGGTTGATTAATGGCAAACAAGGTATCGGCAAAAAATGAGGTGTACCTCAATGGTGTTTATTATCCTCTGACACGCCCTGTACAGAGCGTACTGGCATCATTGTACCCAGCTAAAGTGGTTATAGGTGATACTACCCGTGACTCACAGATACGTTCATCTGTTATAGCCTGGTCTGACTGGAGAGGAGGGCTTGGTGTTAACAGGATGGAAGGCGCTGGTGAAACAGATAGAGCGTGGTGGTCAGAATGCCAGCTCAGATACAAGAACCACCTTGTTATGCCAGGCAAGGCAGAACTTACAGAGGCGGTATCGCATGGTCTTTCAAATGCAAAGATAGCAGCTATCGGAGAACTCAGTGATGCGGTGTATGCCGTATGGAACGGGACAGCTTCCGAGACTCCCAAGCTATACAAGTACAATAATACCTCTGATACATGGGGTTCAGTACTTACAGCAAGTGGTCTTGTGGACCAGGTCACAGATGTACTGAATTTTACTGACAGGGCAAGTACTACATTTCTGGTCTTTGCACATTATGACAGTAACGGTTCCGGGTACACTTATTCATCCGATGGTACCAACTGGTATTCAGATAATCAGGCTACACAGTATGTAGCGTTCTGGGATGAGAGATTGTGGGGCATATCATACGCGGGACAGTTATGGTATATCTCTACTGCTTTAAATACTGCAGGTAATAACAACAATACTGAAGTAACAGATGCCAAGTTGCCATTGCCTGACGGGTATGTAACAGGATTATTTGTAGCACGTGATGCGTCAGGTGAACCTATTCTATACGCATCAACCAAGAAGGGGTTGTGGGCACATGACGCGGCTAACTCACGGTTTGTTGAAACTCAGTTAGGGTTACCGTTTCACCCTGATGCGGGAAAAGGTACTTTAAGGTGGAGAGATTCTGTATATATTCCCAGTGGTCTTGGTATATATAAGTATATTAACGGCTCAAACCAGGCTGTAGTAACTATTACGGGGCCTGATAAGGATGATGGGCTACCCTCTGACAAGCGTGGTTCAATCAAGCATATGAGTGCTACTCATAATGAACTGCTTGCAGCGGTGGATGCCACTACATCACCTAATATCGCTTCCGGGGACTCAATTCCCTACCAGTGGACATCCCATCACGGGTCAGACGTTATAGATACAGATACAGGAAAAAGTACTATTCTTGGTTATAACGAGTTGGGCTGGGAAACCAAGTGGATAGCACCTACAGAGGGGCGGGGCATTGATGCTATAGATGTGAACAACTCTTATGATGACTACCGCATGTGGTGGGGCTTTAATGACCGTGTTTATTACATGACCATGCCGTCCAACATTATAAATCCCTCGGAGATTTCCAACTTTGCCTATACTTCAGGTACTGCAATCCATGAGACTCCGTGGTTTAACGCGGGGCAGTCAGAAGTAGACAAGCTGGCACTGCGTGTAAAGGTAGAAGCAAGTGATACTACATCAGACGCACTTGATGATGCTAATGACTACGTGCGTTCCGTGGGAGTTCAGTATGCCACGAATTACAGTACAAGTTACGATTCTCTCGGCACCATCACAACCGATGGGACAACTACTTATACTTTCGGGTCGAACCTGGGAACGGCTTTCCGTGCTATAAAGTTCAAACTGACATTTACCCGTACCGCGGGTGTAGATACAACTGATGAGAACCAGTTAAAGTTAAAGTCTCCCGATGTTGTTTCTACTACTCTTGAGTTTCGTAAGAAGCTGGAAGCCAAGTGGGGGCATCAGGTTCAGGTAGACTTAAATAAGCCCTATAAAGGACAAACTTCCAAGCAATTACGTGCTAATCTTGTGTCTGCCATTGAAAGCACTACTCTTGTGGAGTTTACTTTTAGAGATGATGATGGCGGTACACGTAATTATTATGTTGACGTAGCGTCTGCTACAGGACTTGAACATACTGGGTATGATGAAAGTGGTGTAAGTACCATAAGTCTTGTGGAGCCATAATGAAAGTAACAGCTAACAGAACAAGAGTATCAAGTGCTGGAACTGCTGTGCAGTTAAGTAATGTTACAGACCGAGTCCTTTATATTAAGGTAAGCGCCCGGACAGGAAACGGGAATGTTGTTTACTTTGGGACTTCAACTGTATCAAGTACGGTTGGTTATGAGTTGAGTGCTAATGACAGTCTTGAACTTAATCTTGGAGAACAGGGAGGTACCGTACCTCTCAGTACTTTCTGGGCTGATGCCGGGGGGAGTAACCAGGACCTGGACTGGGTCGCAATAACGGAGGACTAATGACTACTCAGCAGACAGAACTGCCAGCAGGATGGGAAGGTTCATTGCCTGAGTACATTGCGTATACTGAGTTTGTACGAGCTGGCAAGGTACCTGGTATAGATTTTAGTTACCAGTCTCCGTTGCTTGGGGGCCGTATGACAAAAGGTGGAATCGTGTTGGACTTTGAGTTTAACAACCCACCAGACCTTGCAGTGAATATACAGGGGGTCTATTACCACTATGAATTTGGCATAGAACAGAAGGCAAGAGATATAATGGCAAAAGCACAGATGGCTGGTCAGGGTATAACTCTGATATTTATAGATGAGGATGACTTATTGGAGGACCCGTCATATTATATTGATGAAGCATTAAACTATCGTGACCATTCTCGTATGGGACGGGGGTAAGATATGGCTATAACAGACATTACTGTAACAGGGTATGTGTTTCAGGACGATGGTGATGCACTTGCAGGTGCCACTGTTGAACTGCTGGAGACTGGAACATCCACAGTAGAGGCAACCTATAATAGTGGTACTGGTACTACTTCCGCGGGACTGTGGACATTTACTGAAACATCTCTCGATACAACCTATGACGTTAAGATTACACATGGTACCTCAGTTCGCAGGTCTAGGATGTGGGCTGATGAGATTACCCTTAAAGGTGTTGATGCCTCGTATATGAAGATAAGAGGAGCCGACACGGCTGCCGCACCACTATATTTCATTGCAGACAAGGGTGATAATAATATTGATATCTGGACGGTGCAGGCTGCGGATGGTGGGGCGTTTACCTTTGAGAGTTTCGCTTCCGGGTCAACGGTTGCCCAACTTACTATCACTCCCCATGCCACGGTAGCATCATCCACTGTTACCTTTCCTGGCATCCTTGATGTTAACGGCTCTGTTGACTGGGATGTTACCGATGTACAGGTAGATTCATCGGGAGACATTGACCTTGTATCCAGCAGTAATGCTGCTGCTGCTATATATCTTCATCAAAGTACAGGTACCAGCGGTACTATCAAGATTCATGCTGATACAGGAACAAGTGTTACTGAGGGAGCCGAGTCTGTAAACATCCTGTCCGATGTTGGCGGTGTGGGCATCAGGTCTACGGCTAACTTGGCAAAGGCTGTCAACATAACAAGTGACGGTGGAACTACAGGTTCGATTGCTATCTTTAATGACCAAGGAACTTCTGTTACAGAAGGAGCCGAATCTATTTCTTTACTCTCTGATGCTGGTGGAGTTGGTATACGCAGTACAGCTAACCTAGCTAATGCCGTAAATCTAACAGTAGATGGTGGAACTACTTCTACCATGACACTTTTCAATGACCAAGGTACAGCAGCTACAGAAGGTGCTGCTTCCATACAGCTACTGTCTGATGTCGGTGGCATCAATGTAAAGTCAG
>Ga0209756_1004235_pt1 | contig 11243 bp, 4 predicted proteins | sample ETNvirenome_6_85_FD_184071 | JGI IMG/M metagenome (GOLD analysis project Ga0209756, IMG submission 184071) | Marine viral communities from the Pacific Ocean - ETNP_6_85 (SPAdes) (version 3) | ecosystem: Environmental > Aquatic > Marine > Oceanic | place: Pacific Ocean | collected 2013-06-19
AGTAAACTGATCGTTTTCTCGTTTTCTGACTGGGGTTGCTACTTTTGCAATCCCGATGAGGTTCTTTTGATCGTCATAGATCCCTATTTTAGAAATATAAGTTTCCTTTCGAAAAGATCCCGTATCATTATTATACATGTATTTTGCTACATTTTTAATTTTAAAATCAGATCTTTCATAAAATCCTAGTGACCCAGTATCCGCCCTATAAGGATTAGTGGTGCCAATTGTTTGCCCATATTCAATATAGGTAGGATTATTGGAATGATTTAAATCTGCCTTATCAGCATGGGCAAGCATTGTAATTACTGGTAAATATTGTGTTCCACTCATGTCCATCTCATAACTGGACATCTCAGTATCAGTGTCTGATGCGCCTTCTGCGCCAAAATAAATCCATTTAGGGTTTACAAGACCGCCACCTATGTAGTCCTCAGAGTGTTCTGTTGTAATATCCCAGCTTCCAGTCAGCATCAGGAACCCTTCATTATAATAGGCAACTCCCCCGACACTACTAGATAAAGTTTCTTGCGCTCCCGATGGTTCTGTCTGGATCAAGTTGCCATCTCTATATTTATCTTGGAGGCGACCAATAAGAGTTCCCGTTACATAGAATTTTAAATCTACAGTTCCCTTTTTTATTGAGGCGCCATAGAAAATACTGGGGATGCTAAAGAGTCGTAGTGCTTGAGTTCCCTTGTCTCCCAAAGAGGAGGAGAAGGCATAATTATTGCTGAGTGGTGTATAGAGGTTGGACACGTTCTCAAGTGCGTCGACATGAGGGCGCTCATCGTTTAAAGCAAAATACTGATTTTGGATACTTGCTGTCATGGGGAGCGAAGCAGTCATAAGATCACCAAACTGGAGACTATTGAAAGAAGTAAGACTGACTGTTTTCCAACCTACTCTTGTCCCGTCTTTGGTGATAAACTGATGGGTATCGGCGCCGTTTGCTTTAAGAGTAGACAGTTCACTTAGAGCGATATTCCCATTCGGAATACCAAACTCATCCACATTATCATTATAAATTACAGAACTGGTGTGAAGAACAAATTTTACTCTTGGATTGGATTCTATCCTATTAAAAAGAACGTCTTCTGACTCAAATTTATATAATGACATAATCTCATTTTTCTAATAGTCTAGTCTCACCCTCAAGATGAGTTCGTTATTCGGATCCTTTTTGAGGGGTTCCGAAAGTTTGGCAACTGCCAACAATTCATTATCTGCCGAGTACATACCAACAGTAGTCATAAACGAGACAGGTGCGTCCGTTGTTTGTTGTTTCACAACAATCTGACTTTGACTCAAGTAAGTTGGATTGGAACTGTAATTAAATTCATTGTGATTAACTCGGCAGAAATAAATCGTTGAATTAAGTTCCGTAGTGTTGTTGAAATCCAAATTATAAAATCTATGTCGCAATGCGTTGGCATTATCAGTAATGCTCGAACCAGAAAGGACTGCGGATACAGTCTCAGCACCCGCGTTCATCTCGTCGGATTCAAAGACAGACGCAGTTAGAATAGCAACACCCGCCTGATAATAGAGAAGTCCTACTCCAGTGCCTTCGACTGCTTCGGATCCCGAATATAGAATTCCATACTCTCCCGCTGGTGAGTTGACGCGAAACTCATTTGTTGCACCATAATCACTAATTGTTTTTTGTGTAACATTGGCATCGGCATATGCAGTTGTCGCACCCAAATCAAGAACAAAAGTCTGCTTTTTAATTTCATCCTTAGTCAGAAGACGAGCAAAGTTTAAAACATAAATTTCTTTAAGTTTGGTTCCACCTGCTGAGATGTCTCCGTCCTGATCAAATGGTTGGATGGCGCCCGTAACATCATACCCCGAAAGAACCTTCGCCATCTCGTTGTACATGTTAATTTTATCCTTAATATCTTGCGCAGTCGTAATTCCATCTGCGGCAGCGGTACCCGATAGCGCTGAATTGGCAGAATAACCGCATGTAATATCAAAGATGTGATTGGCAGATGAACTCAAGTAAGGATAATCATAAACCCCCTCAAACAAATCCGCTGTGTATGTTTTAATATTGGCATCCGCATAGGTGCCCGAGACAATTGAACCCGTAATTGGTATCGCCTCGTGTAACAATGTTCGCGTCGTTGTAACGTCATTGTTTAAAAAAGTTTTATAAGTTGTAGCCATTGTTTAACCTCTTTTGGTAATTATACCTTCTTAACAAATCTAACAGGAACATCAATTCTGTATCCGGTAGTTGCGCCCGTAACTTTAATCGTTGTGTCTAATGTGTAGTAACTCTGATCAGCGCCAGTGGCGTCAGGGATTAGCATCGTACTTCCCAAAGTAGTAAATAGATAAGTGCTACCCTGTAAATCCACTGAAGTTTGAATTTTAAATGCTAACGAGGTGCCTCTCGGTCCTGTAATGATTTGATTGGCCTCTTGTGTGTCGCCCGTATCTCTGGGGAGATTAGTAATAAATCCCGCCGTTGTTGCACCTTGAGATATAAAATAACTTGCGATATTATCATCGTCCACAAAAGAGACATCGGCTGCGATTCCCGTCTGAGAGGCGAGAGAACCAAATCGGTTGTCCATCTCAACAATATATTGAGTTTCTTTTAAGTCCGCATCAATAGGATTGGTGGAGGATAGTTTTGTGGTATCCAGTCCCTGATCTAAGCGAATAAAATTACTAGAATTAGTAATCTGATCCCCCAATAAAATGCCCGTCGATGGATCAATGTCGGTTAAAGCAGTAGAGGTGGTATTGTCCGCCGCCACTAGAAAAGTGTTTAAAGTGCTATAAGTTGCATTCGATGGATCTCTAGTGTTGAGCATGATGACCGGCAAATATAAAAGATTAGTACGAGAAATAGAGATGAGTTTAGATTGCATTGTTGATGTGTTGTTAGTAAATGCTTCGAAGACGGGAGTCTTCATAATATCTAAATCATAATAAGAACTACCACTAGGATTAGTGGAATCATATTTACCATAATCTATCTCGTCGTCACCCAGCGCGAATTTCGCGATACGAAAGGAACCATCCCCTCTCGCTAGTCGCAACCTACCTGTATCAGTAAGTACCGCATCTAAGATGATGTCTCCGGAATTGTCTAAAAATGCCATAATAAGTCTCCTATCACAATAATTAGTATCAACTTTGCTTTAGTTGATGTTCTGCACGAAAATTAACATCCAAATCTATTTTTCTTCCTGTCTTTTTTGAAGTGAATCGAAATCTAAACTTTTTGCCCCACAACTTTTCATCGGCAACTCCCAGAACAACGCTTCTTACTCCCTTCACAGTTGTTGCTGATATGAGATTCGACGCTCCTACATTAAGTAGACCTTGAGGGGTGGTGGGAATGATCTGGACATACCTTCTCATTGATTTAAGTGGTTTTTTGTTTTTCATTTCCTCTTCTTTAAAATCAATGGTATTCAAAAGCAGGTAGGGAGGACCTGCGCTACTCTTCATCTCTACTTCATAAACCGGGGAAGGGTTGGAGATGTTACCATGAACATCTACAGATCTAAATATATAATAATACTTCACATCCGTCGTAATGTCATCTTTCATGGCTGCTGAAGTTGCCAACCCTCCAGTTGAAAGAACTCTAATCTTCGTGCCCTCAAAATCTTCATAAGAAGAGGGTCTTTTGGTGGTGCGAAATATCTCAAAGGATCCGGGCGTGTCATCACTTTTAAATCTTAATTTATTTCCCGTAGTTCGCTGAGATATCTTTTGGCGATTAAATTTCGCCTTGTCAGTTGCTTCGAGCACTATGGGAATCATATCCCTATCTCCAGTAGATCCATTCATATTGATCATTAACTTGTTGCCAATATTCTTAAAAGAGACAATAAGTGATTCGGGAGGGATTGGGGGTTTATCCAATACCAACATGTTTCTAATAGTGGCAGTGGGAATTTGAAACAATTTCATTTTCGGCGTTGTTCCCACTCCTATGTTAACTGTAACATCGTCTACTTGGTTGAAAGTATTATAAGAATATGCACTACCCACTACAAGAACAAAAGAGGTGATGGTATAGGCGTATTTGCTTCCATATTTCACTTGCGTATCCACAAAAGTACATTCTCTCATTTTAGATGAATTGGGAATATAATATGTAGAAATAGGTTTTTTTAAATTATCTTCTGAAAATTTTTGTATCTTATAAAAAACTGCTTCTGAGTAAGCCAACTTGCCACCAAACAGTTCTTTGAGTGTGCGATATTTATTTTGAGAAATCTTATTAATTTTTGCTGCCAATATTGCCTTAGTCGACAGTTCAGATGTAGTAACATTGTTGGGCGTCATAGGACTTCTAGTGGTCCCTATTAGTGGTCCCGGCAAACCGGCAGTCGCAAAAAGTTTCTCTTGGACCCATCTGGGTATATCCCACACATTCAATTTCGTAGCACCAAAAGCATATTTTTCTATTGGAGGGGTTGATCTCATTGGTGATCTACGGTATCCCTGTGCTGACGTGGCAAAATTCATAACACCCGGACGATCCCTGATAACTTGCGCGACGATCTCATCTCCTATTTGTAGTTCCCACAACAAATCAGCAAGCACAGATTTTGAATCCGTTGAAAATTCTATTTTATTATAAAAGGGGAATAGTTCCCCCTTGGATGCTTCAGTCGTAAAAACGGGCAGCGCGTCATTACTAAATGTAAATGTCTTATATGCAGTTGATAGCGCGCCAAGGGTTTTTGGACCATGCTTTCTTTTTACGAGGTTATTTGCTGATTGTCCAAAATCATTAAAATACTGTACAAAACTATCCTTTACAAAGTCCTCGGCGCTATTAAATGCGGAGAGAAATTTCTCTAGCGCACGCTTTTTAGATCTAAAGTTTCCGTTTAAAGAGTTTAAAGCTCCTACATTATTTTGCTTATAGGTGCCTTGCGCATATAGTGCATAAAAGTTGGGTAAAACATTTTCCGAAATTGTAGGATTATTCTGAACAAACTTCTCGTATCGAGATGCCATAAAATTATAATTGGTGGTGGCATTTATATACTCTACTCTTCCTGCCTTATTCATGTCTTTGGCGAGATCATATTTAATTGGTTTTTGGAACCGAAAGGCGTAATCATAAAAGACGCTCTTCATATCTATCTCCGCAGCTAGTCCAACCATACGCTTTTCAGTCGCTTCATCATCTTGTGCTGTGGATTGAAACTTGAACTGCAACACGCTAGTACCATCTGGTTTTGGCACCACCTGCAATGGCGACAAACCCTCTTGACCTTTCCCATGATATTGAATTGTGCCATCCGGTTGTGCCAGATAATATTTCCCCATCATTTGCCTAAGCGGATCGGATATCTTAGTAGAAACTCCTTTACCGCGAGAGGATATCAGACTCTGATTTACAAAAAGAGTGTTTTTCCCAAATGAATATGTCTTGTTATGTTTCATAAAAAATACCTACCATTCAAAACCGCCAAGAAAAATCTTCTATCAGTTCCTCGTCCTCTTCTTCGACTTGATCGGCATCGGAATCGCCATTGGGGCTGGAGTCAGACGCATCAGTATCATCACCTTCACTGATATTCCCGTAATCGCCGGCGCTTTCTTGGATAGTGGTATCGCCACCCTCTTCCACGTACCAAATTGGGCTGCCAACAAAATAAACGTACGTAAGTGTTATAGGCACCGAATTCCCGCTTCCAAACGAGCCGCCGCCCGGGGCATTGTCATCAAATATTTTTGTTACCGTCTTATCGGGCGCCCGATAACCCTCCATAAACCACGGCCATCCGTCGCTGGTAAGATTGTTGTTGGCAGCACTATACGTTATTCCCCCCAATTCTACGGGCGCCGTCCACTGCTCACGATTACCCCCGCCACCAATCGCGGCCGGTGCATTTACGGATAGGCATGGGGTACCGAGGGATCCACCCCCGTAAGGCACTCCAGCATAGTTCGTGATGCCCTGACCGACTTGTCTGAAACCTTTTGCAACATACTCCAATGGCTCGAACGGAATCGGTTGCCCACTGTCAGTTTCGGTCGTCGGGGCGTCTTCGTCTTTACCGTAAATCTCTACCGGAAAGGATAGTCCAAATTGGATGCTGGGGGAATAGGAAGTCAGCAGTGCTTCTCGGAGTTGATACTTTGTTCCCTCGGTTGTTTGACCGCTATCGGTGCCGGCAGTCTCTCCGGATGTCTCTCCGGATGTCTCTCCTCCACTTTCTTCTTCTTCTGGATTACCGTCTAACCATGCTTGAGAAAGGGGCTTGGCGATTTCCCATGCCGAAAGGTATATTATCGCCGCTAGTCTGGCCGACGGGTTGTCGTTTTCGCCGATTGCGGTTGTGCCTAAAAAGGGAAATGACGCTCTCACCCACTTAAGTGCTTTTGCTTGGACGAGGATCGCCAAATTAATTCTGTCCGCCGTGTCTTGGTTGTCCTGCATGTTTGCTCCTGGGTGGGTCAGCGCGGTTCTCAAATCAGCGTCCCAACTTATAGCAGCGTCCCAATTCAGTGATTCCAAAAGATCTTCTTCGAAGTTTTCCCAATAAAACGTCCCCATGGCGTCTTGTCCACCGATCCTTATCTCCGGATGTGATTTTTGCCAGGAAACCAATCCGTTTGCGAGTTCGGCGACCTTTTGGTCTATCTCCGACTTAAATGCGCCTTCTCGATTATCTATGTATGATCGTACTGCTTGCCTTCCCCTTGCTTCTTCACATATCTCCATACTAGTATTAAACATAGTTACTGCGTCTTGTCGCATCTCATTTGCTTGCTGCACACCGTCTGGTCCTAATGCTTCGAGTTCTGCTAATAAAAGATCAAACTCTGCGGCGTCTTCTTCGCTCATAAAGCTCTTAAGACGATTAAACTCTCCAATTTGCTCTTGCGTAATTGTATCTCCGGTCACATCTGGTGGTGGGGGTGGATCGCCACTGTGTGATCCTGGGTCTGGCATTCCTGCCGATCCTTCTTGTTGGAAAGGCAATGGACAATCCTCCCCGTCCAGAACGGATGTTTCGTAAAGTGAAGTATTAATTCTTGTTGTTTCGGTTTTAATCTGTAGGAGAATGTTATTTCTCTGATCCTCCAAGTCCGCCAACTTAGACTGAGACTCACCCACCGAAACTGTCATCGCAGCAAGAGTTCCGTTGAATTCATGTATTTGCGCCAAAAGCGAATCGCGTTGCTCATCAGTGCTTCCATTGAGCGATGTCTGCGCAGTTGCAAGTTGATTTTCATAGGTGCTCATCGAGGCATTTTTAGCCGCTATCTCGCTCTTAACTCCAGCAATAAGAACATTGATCTCTTGCAACTGCCTTCTTAAATCTGCCAAGTCAGTATATTGGGTTCCTGGGATCTCCAATGCCTCTGTCACTGGATTAGAATCCATCTTGGTGGCGAATCCCTGTAACTGTCCTGCCAGATTTTTCATTTCATCTGACTTGAGATAGGGCGCCACATGGGGCAAAAATGAAGTTCCAAACTCAGCAAGCAAAGCATATTCTTCTTCGGAAAGACCCCATCCAGCTGCTGCTACTGCTGCACCAATTCCCGCTGGCAACTCAGGATTTGCTCCTGCTATTGGTGTATCTGGTTGTATGATAAAATATTCATCGTAGATCAAAGTATCTAAAAGTCTGGGTCGAGTGATGCCCCACTCGGGAATCTCATATTTTCTAAGGCGGCAAAGAACTTTTTTGCCTGTGAATGTTGAAAAGGCATCGGCAGTCAATCTAGAAAATTTAGGAGCGGTCACAAGCAACTTCTTTCGGTTGTCCATGCTAGTTGTAGAGAATCCATTGAGGTACTGTACTTCCGTAATCAACTTATATTTCAAAGTGGCAGAGGCGGCATAGTCTGGATCATTAAAAACATCTTTTCTAGTTTGGGCACGAAATAGTGTATCGTTACCATTCCCCGAAGTTATGGAAATAAAAAGTGCTTTAAGTTGATTCGGCAAATTTGCTACCTTAGATTGCTCCAACCCTTTTAAGAAGTTCACATTCTGATCTAAATCAAAAAGGGAAATATTTTGTTGTTGAGCAACGGCAGAACCTTCCACTTCTTTATTAATAGCTCTTTTAAATATTCTTTCGAAGAAAGAAGATGGATACATTGATGGAAGGTTCATGGCACTTCCTGCCGAACTGTCACTCTCGCTCTCTACAGGAGGAGGTGGAGCAGCACCGGGAATTTTTGCCTCCGATAATGGAATTACCTTGGGAGAAGTAGGAAGTAAACTATAATTATCCGCAAGGTAATAGCGCTGCTCAGTGGGTGCTAGTTGGGCGGCATCCACATTATTCTGTGCTGCCAAGAAAGTGTTCGTCCTAAAGGCGGCATCATAGGCTGGTACTTCTCCATTTTGATCGCTTATTGTTTTATTAGAAATAAGTTTAGACTCGACAAACTTCATCAAAAGAGGGTTTTCTACTTGATCGGCGTTTAGTGTGTCTATCGCCATCTCATTAAACCTTATAACTGAGGGAGAGAAAAATGAAAATCCTGTGTTCTGTACCGAATCGCCTCCAGCATATTTGGTTCTCTGCCCACTTAGTCCCTGCGTTAAGTCCGGTTGCGTGTTGGTGAAAAATTTTAATATTTCTCTTACCACTCGCCCTCGATATTCCTTGCCGCCAAGAAGTCTCAACCCAATTTGAGTTGATGAATCTTCCTCGTTCTGTCCTATATCTACAGAGAGATAATCATACGCTCCCTTTCCGTGCATAGATAGGTCTAAGATATTCTTAAACCTCTTTTCTATTTTGATGGCCCCATGAGTAGCAAAAACCGACTCTCCAAATCCAACCACATAATTTGCTTTATTCTCTACGGGATCAGTTTTCCTAACATTCTCACCAATGTAATTAGACATCTTGCCAATTGCGTCTTGTACAAGTTGAATGGTAGATCCCACATTAGTAGGGTTGGTAACATTTGGACTAGTCATCATATTCAAATAATTGTCTAAATTTGTCTGCTGCTTCACAGTAAAATTTTTATCGTCGGAGAATATCTGCAACAATTCTATAAAAGATTCAATGCCAGACTTAAGAGCACCATTATATTTATTTCTCATCTTTGCTGCAAAGTTGGGAGTGAGATTCCCAAAACGAAAATCATACCCCCCTATCGATCTGTTGCGCGCCAGAGATCTTGCCTTATCTTTGATATAGGGGTTATCAGTATCTTGTTTCGGACGTATGGTGGAATTTAAAATATCGGACTGGAAATTTTCTAGAGTGTTAACGAAATTTCTTAACTTTCCTACTTCTTCCCGCAAGTACTTTAAAGTCTTATCCACTACCTGTATCTCTACTCTATATTGATATTGACTCGTATCTGCTCCTGTGAAGTTTCTATCTGTGACACTAAAGGCTCTTATCCCCACATCCGAAAAGGACATATTATTCTCTTCCCCCAAATTACTCACAGCCTCCACCGTCTTTTTGGTTCCCTTTTGAAAGGTACTAGCTATAAGAACTGGTGCCTCATCCATTTCTAAGTATTTTTCTGTCGCGTTCCCCAACGTGTTGGTGCCAACTACTTTTCTAACAGTCTGTCGATATATCTTAAGAGATTTAATTGCTGACCTGTCGAAAACCTTATCTCGTAAAGTTAAATCGCCCGTCCTAATCAATTTTCCAAAAAGAGAATTGTGACTAATAAGATCATCCATATTAATTAAAAACATGAATTTAGAAGATTTTCTAGATCCGGTCGAAATGAACAAGTCGCTTATGTAAGAGTCCTTGACATTGTTGTTTGGATTTAAAGATCTATTTTTTGGCTGAAACTTGCTTATTATATTTCTAACTGTTGTGCTTTCGTCTTGGAAATCATCCATTACTTCGATATTTGTTATCCCTTTGCGAACACGAAAGTCTTGAATTTTAACATTTTTAGTGCGTACCGTAGTTAAATATTTGGATCCAACACTATGACCGTTGCCTGTCATTATTTTCCCATCGGACATTTTATGGATGGCGCCTGTCCAAACTTTTCCTGCCTTGGTCTTATAGAAAAAAGAATCTCCTGATCGTTGTCCCCCGTCAAACACCGTATCATATTTAAGGGGTGTTGAAATTCTTCCGAGCATTTCAAAATCAGAAGCATTAAGTCCAAGACTAACAAAATCGCCCTCCTTTTCAGGAGTGCCGTTTACAGTTTCAACTGATGCGGCCAAAGACTCAAGATCTAGATAGGGGATAACAAAATAAGATAAATGCGCGGGGTTAAACTGATCGATAGTAAAATCAAAATTTAATGGAATGCTTTTTATTGGGAGCCCCGATCCATCAGTCTTCTCTAGAAGAGGACTATCAATGTTTTCAAAAAGTTTCTTAGTCTGGACATCCATAAAATTACGTTTAAAAACAGAGAGTTGATCTTTTGGAATATTTAATTTTGATAGAATATTACTAGAAATCATATCATTAAATTTCCTGTTTCCTCTCCATTGATTCAGCGGTCCAATATATTTAATAATATCGGCGCCCATCGATTTCAACACTCCAGTTAAATCTGAACTACGACTCTGTATGACGCAAAGTCTTAGGTGATCATTAAAATTTAATTCCGGAATGGAGGCAAAGGCGAGATTATCTGTCGAGGAGGTCTTATTATCCGCAGTCGTAATGGAGGTCGTCTTTACTCTTATGTCCAAAGTTTCTCCCAACTTACTAAAAAATATAGTAGTACCAATATTAACCGAATCATTAATAGCATCGGGCGCATTCAAAACAATGCCCTTAATATTAGCAACGGGGAGCAGTCCTCTTACTCTTTCAATGGATAACATTATCCTTCCCCCTCATCGGGACAGGGCGGTTCTGGACTGCAATCGTCTGGTTCGCCTTGTCCTGGTAAATCAGGACCATAAAGATTGACGGGAGGTATTTTTGGCAATGCTTCGGGACACTTAATGGGTGGCGTATAAAGTCCCTCTTCTCTTCTTTCCACAACCGCCTTGCACAAAGTCTCAGGATCTATTTCATCATCCACCCAAACATTAAAAAAATATTCCACGCATCCCGGCGTTAATTGCGCATACTGATTCAATTCAGGATCCTCGTCGTCCACCAGAACATCATCCACGACTGCCTCTTTCCCTTTTAAAAACTTAAGAGGTATCAACACTTCTTGACCTGTCTGTTGATTCTCTTCGTATTTAAAAACTTCAATATCTATATTCTCTTCCTCGAAGGGAGTATTTTTTTCTAAAAGTTCCATTAAAACATAGTCCTCTT
>Ga0209756_1004238_pt1 | contig 11242 bp, 9 predicted proteins | sample ETNvirenome_6_85_FD_184071 | JGI IMG/M metagenome (GOLD analysis project Ga0209756, IMG submission 184071) | Marine viral communities from the Pacific Ocean - ETNP_6_85 (SPAdes) (version 3) | ecosystem: Environmental > Aquatic > Marine > Oceanic | place: Pacific Ocean | collected 2013-06-19
ATGTCAACTACAAAGCTGTCCTGACGACAAGCGAACTGACGACACTCTATACGGTGGGGTCGGAGACAACGGCGATCATCAAGTCACTGCGTGTCACGAACGTCGATGAGGAAAATGACTGCAAGATCAGGGCTTTCATCGTGGACACGGATAGCGTGAGCTATACGCTAGAACATAATAGGAACGTTCAAAAAGGGACATCGGAAGAGCTGTTCAACAGCTACTCTTTTTCAACATCCCCAGTTGTTCTGAAGGAATCAGAAGTGCTGAAGGTGCAGGCAGAGAACGGTGGCGATTTGCACATGATCCTAAGCGTACTGGAGATAAGTTAATGATTGCATTAAGGAGAGAATATGGCTATAAAAGATGATATTACCGTGATGGCTGGGAAGACAACAATTCCTACGCCAGACGTGGAGACTAAATCCACGATCAAGCACGCCAATACAGGGGAGGTCTACGCCAGCGAAGAAGAGGCGAAGGCCGATGTTGATAACCCTGCGACTGACACGACAGAACAGGATATACAGAGGGACGTTGCAATCAGCGTGAACAAATTACCTGACATACTAGGAGGAACTTCATAATGAGTTGGTTATCTGATAGATGGGGAGATGTAAAGAGGGCATTTAGCAGTGATGAAGCAAAGCTAATGATGCTTGGAGGACTCGGAGGCTATGGGCTGTTTGGAAAAGCGGCAATGAATAAGTTCTTAACAAGCTCCATGCTTCAGAACATGGCAAAACGCTACGCAACTTCTTATTTAACAAGCACAGCAATGGGAAAGCCACACGCACACAAGGGCGCACTGTCGTCCGCACTGTGGTCACTGCCGTTTCAGGCATGGAAGAATTACGGAATGACGCAGGACCTTATGGGTGGAGACGAAGGAAAGGATGTTCTTCGTGCAGGAACTGATACACCTTGGTGGAAACTTATGTTAGGTCAAGGAAAAGAAAGTGATCCCGAACTGGATTTCATGGGCATGTTCACGAAGGATGTTCCAATTCGTGGAAAAAGTGGCGCTGATGAAGGTATTCTTGCTGCCCTTGGTTTAGGTTCTAAAGGACCAGTTACAGGATACAAGAAAGGATTTGACATGTTGGGGATGATGCCGGAGGTTATTGGTCATTCACAGGCAGGATGGACTCCTCGTGAATTGGAGGATCAAGGTGAAGAGAGAACAAGAAGGCAGCAGGCACTAATGGATGAAATAATGCAAAATCCATTATACGGTGATGAAAACATGTACAGGTGGCCTGGATGGGGACTAACACAAGCATCAAATAGAGGTGGAATTATGCAGGCGTTACAAGGAGGCGGAGATTTTCTTGAAGACCTAGTGTCGCAGGAAGATCCAGCAATACCAGATTTATCAGAAATGGAAATAACTCCGTTCGAGGCACAAGAGGATTATGGTCCAGTAGGAATGCCTGAAGGAGAATTCCCAACCTCGTCATCCATAGAAAATATACCACCAGAAATACTGGAAGGAATTGTCAACCAACGCGATCCATTAATGGAAAAAATAATGGAAATGATCATGAGAATGATTGCCCCTACTCTTGGCGAAGATGAACAAATGCCTATGATGGGCCCATCAGGAATGGGTGAGATGGGCGACTATCTTGGACCAAGTTCAGAGATGGGTGTTGAGGAGCAAGGAGATTTAGGATTGGGAATGCAATCCGGAGGGGACTATACACGCGGAGCACATGTCATGGGTCCAGGTACTGGAACATCGGATAGTGTGAACGCAAAATTATCAGACGGAGAATTCGTCGTGACGGCGAATGCCGTGAAAAACGCTGGAGGCGGCGATCGGAGGGAAGGAGCAAAGCGAATGTATAACATGATGAATCGTCTTGATCCGCAGTCCGCGCGACCGGGAGAGGAACCACAGATAGTTTAATGGAGTGGAAATTTATCGGGGAGAATGACCTCGACTGGATCATAAAGACAGCAAGGGAGTTGCACGCTGAATCGAACTGGTCCAAAAAAGTAAAGTTTCGTGAAGATAAGGTAAAAAAATATTTTCACATGGTGCTTACGAACCCAGATATATTTGGGATCATAGCACACGAGGATAATAAGAACATAGGTTTCATGACTGGAATCATAATGGAGTACAGTTTTGGAACTGCAAAGTTTGCAAAGGAAATGGATTTATATGTTAAAAAAGAACACCGCGGAAAGATGTCAGCCATAGTCATGATGAAAATGTTCAAGGCGTGGGCAAAGACTAGAGAAGCAAAAGAAATTATATTTGAGCCAGAAAGCGTTGATAATATTAATAAGTTTGACTCTATGGCAAAGCGATTGGGGATGAAGGAAGTTAGCAAGATTTACAGAGGAGATTTATAATGAGTTCAATTCCAGGAATACCGCAACCAGATCCATATCAACCGTCTGATCCACAGATATACCAGCAGTTTGAAAGGGAAGCACCTCAAATAGAGGCGCGTAAGCTTCAATTAATGGATATAACCGGCAAGCTTGCTGGGGAAGGGGCCGTTACTACACCTGGAACATTACAAATACCACAACAACAAATTGCAGGATTTGATCCGCTTCAAGAAACAGGTTTTACACGAACTACGCAAGGGCTTGGAAGCTATTTGCCGTACATGGGTGCCGCTACCAGTGCATTAAACATTGCTGGCGGCGCTCAATATGACCCATCATCATATCAACAATATATGAATCCTTACCAGGAATCAGTGACGCAATCCATTGAGGATCAATTTACAAAATTACAAAATGAAGCGGCGGCAAGAGCAGGTCAAACTGGGTCATTTGGTGGAGCACGAGAAGGAATTCAAACTGCGGAATTAGGACGACAGCGTGCACAGGCCGTAGGACAATCGCAGGCGCAAAACTTTGCGCAGGCGCAGCAGATGGCAACTGGCCGTTTCGACGAGCAAATGGGTCGATTGCAGAATGTTGCTGGAGGATATGGACAACAAGCACAGCAGGCACAGCAGCTTGGGCAGGGTGACCTTTCATCCTTATTTGCAGCTGGGTCTCAAAGGCAACAACGTGCGCAGCAAGTTTCTGACGCTCAATACAGACAGCAAATACAGCAAATGTATGAGCCATACCAAAGAATCGGTTTTGTCTCGGATATCTATCAAGGAATGCCAAGCAGCTCATCCGCATTAACAATGGGTTCTTCTCCAATGACTAATCCAATGGCACAGGCGGTTGGTGCGGGAATAACAGGACTAGGGGCTTACCAGGGATATCAGAACGCATTTGGACAGGGGTAGATATGCCTAGAAGAGTTTTAAACAGGCCTATGTTCGCCAGAGGTGGCGTTCCTGGACTGAAAAAAGGATTTTCCTTCAAAACAAAAGGAGATATAGATGTTTCCGATCAAATAAGAAAATTTGGATGGGAAGGATTGGCGTGGCTTCAACGTAAAATTTTAGGTGGATCAAGCATACCACAAAAAGGAGCGAAATTCCTAGCTGAACAGGAAAATATAAAAATTGATAAAAGCATAAGCAAGCTGAATGAACAGAAAGAGAAAATAGATATTGTAGGCCCAAGGTCAGAGCGTGAAGATGAAATAATCAAGAACCAACTTGATGACTTGAATAGTGCCATAAAAATACTTAATGAACAAAAATATGATACGAAAGATGTATCCGGACACGACTGGGGTGACGCCTACAAGTGGGGCAATGAAGGATGGTTCAATCCTCTTGGATGGGCTCCACATACATGGCCATTTAGAAGTGCGGCGTCAAGAGTAGACCCAGGAATTGGTGGCACTGCTAAGGAGATTATAGGAAAAGGATCAAAGATTATGACTGTTCCTGGATTTGCCCTACCATATGCATATGGCAAGGGAAGAGACTGGTGGATGGGATCAGAAGCAGTGGAAAAAAGAGAAGAAAAAGAGAAATTAAATGAATCCGGCGTGGATGAAGGATGGGCTGATATAGGTGACTTGCCACAGAAGACCATAACCAATGAAGTTTTAGAGAATCAAGTATTAAAAGAAAATGTCTTCGCAGATCCGTTTGTAGAGCATAAGGAAATAAAGAATGTCGTTGGCGATAATATTTCTGATGTAATTAGTTCTGAGGATGTTGCAGATGAAAAATCAAAATTAACAGGAGGAACCAGTGGTCCGGAAGTAGGTGGTGGAGTTGATGTTGTGGACATGAAGGATGCTAAAAAGAGACATGATACAAAGAAAGATATAAAAGGAGACGGTTTAAAGGAAGGTGACGGGGAAATTGATGTTTCCAGTCAGCAGGAATTGAATATCCTTAAGGATAGGGCGGCATTTGATGCGTCCATGGAGTTGGATGAAAATGATTTAAGCGACATACAGCAATACATAGGGTTTCTTAAAAACATAATGGGTGAGCGTGATCCCATGGTAGGTGCATCCCTTTTGATGCAACTAGGAACATCACTCATGAATGCAAAGACAACGAGAGGGGGAATCGAAGGATTTATTCAGGCCGCAGGACAGGCAGGGGCTGAAATCGCTCCAAAACTGATGCAGCTTGGACAGTTGAACGAACAGAAAAAACAGTCACTAGCGACCGCTGCGTTGCAAATGTACATGGACAAGATGAAGGAGTTGAAACCTAGTGGCGCACCTTACATGGTAGCAGAACTGCAGTACGGAAAGAACGCGGCTGGGGAAGTTGTTCCTACAGGCGTTAAAACAATGATGCCTTACCAGCTTAACAGCCCACAAATGAGAGATGTGTTTGCTGAAAATGACGCACACTTTGCGGCAACTGGGTTTCCAAAATATGACATTATACAGCCAGGTGACCCACGAGGATCACTTGTAGCGTCAGCTTGGGGGGCGGGTTCTGATGATTCCGGTGCGGCAATTACAGAATCAGGACAGGTTGCTCGTCATGACGCAGGTGAGTACTTACGTACTTCTCTTAATATAAGTGTTCCTTTCTGGACAACATTGATAGATGAGCCTGAACTTTTAGGAGCTATGGGGGAAGTACTTTCATGGGGGCTAGGTTATCATGCAACAGGAAGAGCTATAGTTGATTTGTTTAATCAGAGAAAGCCTGGATGGCACTCCCAAATGTCAGAAGATTTTTACGATTTTAGAGATCAATATTCGAAAGAAAACCCACCTGTAGATAGAGCTGGAAACCATACAGTTGAAATGGCAGGTGAAAATATAAGTGTTTTTGTAGACTGGAATAATGATTATGATTTGAATCCTGGTGGAGCGAAATTGGAAGCAGGGGAACCTAGGGACTTGAGAAATGCCGGAGAACATATGTATCGCATATACATGGTTGCCGGAAAAGAAGGATTTGACAAGTTTTTTAACCCTGTCAAAATGGGTAAAATGGATCTTATCCAACGAACAATCGGAACCGCATATGCGAGATCTCGTCAGCCTACCGGCCGTATGCTTGCGGATATTCTTGTGGGATCCTTGAATGATGCCTCATTCACTGGATTTGGAAAAGTAGCAAATGAATGGTCAGTTCTTGGTCGACATGTTCACATTATGAATGAAATATACAAGAAAGTGAATAGCTCATACAATCTTGCAAACATTTTCCTTGACGAAAGAAAATCAAATCCGGCATACAAGGGTGTTAAGGAAATGATTGGTGGCAGAGAGGTGGATATCTACAAGGAGGGGGCACGATTCCTTCCTGACTATATTGAATCATACGTTGATTCTAAAGGAAACAGGCAAAACATGTGGAAGATTGATGATATAAAGGAATTTGCTAACAAACTATATTCATTAAAGAAACTATATCCTGAGGAAATGAAAGACATTGAAGGTTTATATTTTTACACATACGCTGATTGGTTGAATGACACAAACATGCAGCTTCAAAATCAGGTTATAAAGGAATCAAACAAGGAAGGTAATGTCATAACAAATACTATAGAAGATTATTACAACAATTTAGGAAACTTTTTGAAATAACATGGCTGAGAACATATACTCTTTACAAGGAAACATACCATCAGGTTACAAAAAACCTGCTGACCCAGTTCTTACGACAAGAACGGAAGGTGACATTCCTATATCAGAAGCGGAAAGAATCATAAGGGAAAACCAGGAGAGAATGAAAGCGGTTACCGGACCAATAGGAAAGGTTCTTCGCTCTCTTTCACAGGTTTATGTAAATCCCCTTCTTCCAAAGAGTCTTGAAATTGATACGAATGAGGAAGCGGAAGCGAAACGAAACGCTGAAATGCAGAAAGCGAAAATATGGAGAGAAAAAAGGGATTCGGTGAAAAAAGATGTGGTGGGAATTCTGGCGTCTTCAACGGATATGTATGAAAAGACAGGAAACGAGGAAGTACTTCACTATGGAAAGGAGACAATAGAGAAACTGTTAAAAGAATCAAACTTGAGTTACTACGACCTTAATCCTCAGATAAGTCCTGCAGCATACATTCTTCGTGATGATGCTGGTTTATGGACAAGTTCTCCAAATCCTTACCCAATGGTTGAATATGTATCCGAGGCCCTTGGTGGTCTTTTCGGAATGAGCAAGGGTTATTCTTTTGGTGAAGCATTACTGACTAAGGATTTTATTAAAAATCTTAGCAAGGATATAACAACAACTCCTGTATCACGCAAAGGATTCACTACACCAAAAAAACTGACTAAAGGTATGGCATCAGGATTCATGAGAATGAAGGGACCTTGGTGGGCTAAAGTTGGCGGAGCGGTTGTAGGCGGAGCTGCAGCAGTTGGAGCGGCTGATTTTGGATATGAATTAATGCTTGACTTAATGAACGCTGCTGGAAAGGCAAAGGACACTTACAAAAGCAAGCCTGGATACGTGGAGGAAGACGGATTGGATGTATTAAAAAGAAAAGTTGCCTCAGTTGTTCCTGAAGCCCTTACCTTTGGACCGCGTGGAATCAACAGACCGAAGTTTGATGAGAGATGGGAAAGTGTTAAAAAGGACGCTATCCTTGATGCAACAATTTCAAGTGCATTCTTTGGAGCACGGCCATTGTATTACGGAATAAAGACTGGATTTGGACGTGGAGTATTTGGAATGGGTAAAAAAGGACCAGGAGCTGGTGCTATAGATCCAGAACAGTTAATTGAAGAGGAAATGAAACTGATGCAGAAGTTTGGTGGGGATGATTTGATGAAACAAGTTTCTCAAATGGAGCAGTTAAATATTCCTATGATTGGAGGTCCATTGACAAATCTACTTCGAAGCAGGTTTGCCAACGTATTGGGGCCAGCTGTTAACAGCAACGCTTTCGTTCAAGGAACAGGATTAGGAAAGCACCACATCAGTGCTGCAGGATTCGTGGGTGGCGTGGAACCAATGCTTGGAAGAATACCGTGGATTGGAAAATGGATTAAGCAACATCTTGGAGAGCGAGGAGCATTGTATGGAAAATTATCCGATAACATGCTTGGAAGATTTTTGCCATACAATTCAGTGGACGAGCTTAATGGTGCATATAGAGTTCTATCGCAGAAAAAATTTAAGTGGTTTCAGGACGAGGCATACAGACTGGAGCAGAATATTCTGGAGTCTGGAAATTCGTACGGTGATATCATTAGCAATCAGGAAGTCAGGAAAATGGCGCAAAGCATTCTTGGAAGAATGGAAAGCACATGGATGAGGGATGCGAAAGGAGCTTTAATAAAGCCGAATGCTACAAATGCAAGATGGGTTAAGCTGTTGAAAAATATTATTGCCGGTGAAAAAAATATGAATGTTCGTAAGATGTACGGACTTCGAAGGGAGATGGATGATTATCTAGGAAAGAAAGGATTGGGTTCCGTTGCAAGTGACCCTGCATCATTGGTGGATCCAGTGACAAAGGCTAAATACGGAATTGAAGGAAGCACGGACGATGTGTTGGATCTAATGAAAGCATGGGACACCGACATCGCACGTTTAGGAAGTGAGTACGAGGCACCGGAAGTTGTCAAGGCACTTACGGCTTATGATAGATTCATTAACAACGGCGCATTAATATGGGGAAGTGATGCAGGTGCTGTTGCCGGAAAGGTTAGTAAATATGGATACAAGCTCGCAATTGATCATGATTCAACACGTGCGGCACACTCCTTGTTTACAACAGCCATGAAAAGTGGTGATGTTGATGCCATTCGTAGAATAAAAAACATTGTAGGTGATGAAGCATACTACAGAGGTGTTGGAACATACATAAGAGATATTTTTGAGAAGAACATTGATGAAGTTGAAGGAATCATGAAACCCAACTACAAGGGAATTCGTGATGCATTAGGAATTTCAAGAAGAGCCGAGGAACTTGGTGTTAAGCCTTTCTGGGACGAGGCACTTAAAAAATCAACTGCCCCTGTTACATTGATTAACGGAAAAGAATTTAATGAAACATTATTCAAAGGCGCTATGCCTGCAGGAGCGATGAGAAGCGTTGAGCTTAGAAAATTACCGGAACTTAATGATTTCCGCGCGTTGCTGGATGTCATGGAAAGGGTCTTTAAAAACGGAATACCTTCCATGAGTGTATTCATGGCGCGTCGTGCAACAATTGGTGGCGTAAGAGCAGGTTTAAATGCGGCGCTTCCAACACAGGTTCTAGGAACTGGAATGAGAACTGGTGCCGGTACTGCTGGTGCTTTAAGTTTGATTGGTGGACAGTGGTTCTGGCCTTTGATGGGTGCATTCACATTAAGATATGGCGGAAAAATTATGACCAACCCTGTCAATATGCGTGTCTATAGAAACGCAATTGATACAAACCTTCCTGAAACTGTACGTGCATTAAACCTTGCACGATTCTTTACGCTTATGCCGGATGAATGGGAATCATTCGATCAAGATTTAGCTGAATTGGAAGGTGCACAAAAACAACTTGCTAAAACTAACGCCAACAAGTCCATGGTGGATAAATGGTCCAACCGTACGACTGATTATGCTGAAAGACTTATTAATTCGGCGTATGACTTTGGTAAGGGAATGATATCGGGTGAAACACCCATACCATTTACTGATAAAACTATTCCTCAAGCCCTGGAGCCAACCAATGTTCCTTTCAGTTACCTGAAAGGTAAGGAAGACCCTATTCAACAGCCAGTCTACGCGGATGAAGCGGAAGGTGTGGACACACCTGGATATGGTGGCGCTACTGGTTCCTCTATTTTTAATAATCCAACTTTGAACCCCGGAGCTGCTGGCAATTTATATGCCGGTGGATTAGACGCTGCACTTGCGGCGCAGTACGGTGGACAAAATAAAGGAGGAATGATTGAACCCATGAATGCCCCTCGAAGGATGGACAAGAAGGGAATAATTTCATTAGTGAGTTAATATGGCTATTACAGAAATGCTTCCTCTTCCTTATAGACTATACTTGGAACAATTTTTCACCGATTCTCCAATTGGAGAAGATTATTTTAGTGATGCACATAAAGAATCTATTTTGGATGCTGTTACAGCACAATATAACAAAACAGGGGATCTTAGTGGAATAGTTTCTTCTTTTGATGAAACCAATCCTGTAACCGGAGGAGGAGCTGGCCAAGATATTTTTGAATCCTTGAGTGGTTTTGAATATGATATTAATCCTTCTCGTGCTCCTGCATTCGATGACCCAACAGTTACAATAAGTGATAAATATGATTGGAATCCAGTTTATAGTGAACATGGATGGACTCCACCTAGTTTAAACCCTGACTGGAAATACCAAAATGTTACGGAAGGAGGGCAATATCCTGAACGCGTTGGTGATGTTGATACCTCTAAAATGGCCAAATACATGTGGAATGTAGCAAAACATATTGGAAAAGGATTTAATCCTTTTAAGGAATATTATAATCGTTGGCCTTACCAAAAAAAATATGGACGATATGGACTTGCTGAAATGGTTGGAAACTGGCTAGGACCGCGTGCGAGTGAGGGAGAAGGAAGGGATGTTAACTTGACACTTCCTTTTGACTTTAACAGATCAACAGAGGACATGTCTATGCATTCTCTACACGACCCAAATGTACAACGCAAGGTAGCCAATGATATATTTACCGGTTATAGGAACATAGAGAGAACAGCAAGCCGTGTTGACCCTTCAGGAAGGGTGAAGGCGTATGGTTTAAATAAAGGAGGGCTAATGAGTTTAATGTAATGGCCGAGGAAAAAATGATACAGAACCGTGAGGACATCATCAGGATTGAGGGGCAACTGAAGCTCATCAACCAGAAGCTTGACAACCACATCGCGCACCTTTCAGCAAGGGTTGACACGATCTTCAAGATCGTGTGGACAGTCTCGTTCGGTGTGATGGCTTTGATTTTACGCGCGGCTTACATGGGGATAATGGGATAAGGAGGAAATAATGGAAGGTGATATATTTAGCAAGTCCGGATTTATTTTCTTTGTTAAAGGAAATGATGTTGAAGTTATTAACACAATGTCACTTGGGAAGTTTAGTCCAGAGACTTCAACAATAGAGGGTGGTAAGTACAACAGTCCTACTCATCAAAAAATTAAAGAATTACTGGATGAAGGATATGAATTGGCAGTCGATGATGGTGGAGAAAAAGGTCGAGCGTTTAAAACAGTAATTGATAATTCAAATGAATTAAGAGGCACCCCTTTCATGAATTTTGACGAAGGAGAAACAACCAAAAAACTTTTAAGAAATATTAAATCAATAGGAAGCGGACTAGGAAAAGTTTTACCCAGTATAGCAGGATTTTCAACTCCGATAGGAGCTATCGCCAGTGGATTGCTTTATGCAGGAACTTCAAAACCAGCCGGTGCTGGTTCTACTCTTTGGAATGAAAGAGATATCTGGGACACTCCCATCACGCCAGCCAACAGAGATCTATATGATCAAGCAGGAGTTGATACGTCTTTGGGTCTTATGGACAGAGACAGTGGGTTTGATAGATACATGCAGGATAAAATACAAAATCAACGAAATAATCAAGGCATTATGGGAGTCAGGACTAAACCTCAAGCACCTCCAGGCCAACCAGTTACTGGGCGTCATATTGGATATAACGCTGGCGGAATTGTGAGCTTAAGACGATGAACTACGACAAACTTTTAGAGTCAGTCAAGAAACACGAGGGATTTCGGGACACCGTGTACCTCGATACATTGAACAAAAGGACCGTTGGGTTCGGCCATCTCTGCGTGGAGGACCACTGGGAAGACGGGAAAAAATACGACAAGGAATATTTAGAAGACATACTAGAAAAAGATTTACAGTCAGCAATTGATCAAACGCATGACATGTGTGCAAATTT
>Ga0209756_1004239_pt1 | contig 11241 bp, 15 predicted proteins | sample ETNvirenome_6_85_FD_184071 | JGI IMG/M metagenome (GOLD analysis project Ga0209756, IMG submission 184071) | Marine viral communities from the Pacific Ocean - ETNP_6_85 (SPAdes) (version 3) | ecosystem: Environmental > Aquatic > Marine > Oceanic | place: Pacific Ocean | collected 2013-06-19
GCGGAGGGGAGGCCCGGTCCTGGCGTAGAAGGCCATGCAGGAGGGGCGGAACTCAGGGAAGGTCTCCACGAACAGTGCGTCGAGCAGGGACTCGTAGCCCTCCGTCTCGACCTCGTAGTGCCAGAAGACCAGCCGTTCTATCTCTGTACGATGGAGGCGCTTGCGCACAGCCCCCAGGAGCGAGCGTGTAGCCCCCCCGGCAACCTGTACTTGCGCCAACGTAGGTATGAGTTCCAGCCTCATGGCACACGCACCTTCACGATGGGCTGGGGAAGCTCGACGTGCGTGTTGTCTTCCATGAGTGCATGGGTGACGACGGTAGGGTTCTGCGGGTCGGCCACCCACGCGAAGTAGTCCGCGAATGTCAGGGGCCGTGTTCCGTGGGTGCGGTGCTTGCGGATCGCTCCCATGCGCTTGCGCCACTCAGGAACAGTGCCGTCGTCGCTTCGCCCTTTCCCTTGTATGTGGGCGACTGCCTTTCGCAGTGTGTCGGGGTCCACCGTGAACCTCGCCACGTCTTCGAGGCGCAGCCCCAGGGACTCGACAGCAAGCTGCCACTCCATCTGGAAGCGAAGCTGCGCCATCTTCTCAGCCTGCTGGCGCTTCACCTCTTCCATGTGGTCGAGGTGCGCCAGGACAGCAGCGGCGTCGGGAACAGGTGCGTACTTCACAGCGCACCACCTTTGCCAGTTCCGGCGCAGTAGTGGCAGCGCCCTGCATGGGTAGCGAGGCCGCTCCCCTTGCAGTTCACGCAGGGGTCAGGAGCGAAGTCACTGGCCTTCACGTTCTCCGACACCATCCCCTTCGCCTCTCCATAAGGAGCGAAGATGTGCGGGTTGGCAAGACGCTCGCAGATTGCGTCCTTTTCCTTTTCGGTCAGGGGTGCGTACTTCATGGTTCATCCCCTTGGGGGTTGTTGGCGAAATACTCCCGCCACGCCTTCTGTTCGTCGGAGACTGCGATATGGAAGTGACGATGCGAGGGGGTGTCGGGGTCAATCGCTACGTCCCAGGCTTCGTTTGACGTGACACCAAGCTCATCCAGCAGCTTGATTGCAGCGCGCACAGCGGGGCTGCGCGCCAGTTCGGACTCGCAGTAGCTCACGAGAAGCTGCCACCGCTTAGGGTCTACCGTGTCGTATCCCGGCTCGCCCACATAGGCGTCTTCGACCTCCACGCAGATGCGGTCGCAAATCTCTCGTAAATCGAGCAGATGCCGCGCCGCCCATTCAGTGCGAATGTCCTTCGTTTCTTGATGGATGGAAGCTGTTGTGACTAGAGAGTTCATGGTCAGACCTTTTCTATGGGGTGTGGGGTGGTGACAGTCCAGCCGAAGCTGCGCCAGCGGGCGGGAGTGAGCGCCGAAGCGGGGGCGGTTTGCCGGGAGCCAGAGAAGTAGCGCACGAGTTCGACCTCGCGCTCTACTGAGCGGGAGGCGGGGTCAAGCGAGTCAGTGATGCTCGCTGCGTCGGCGCTGTTCCTGGGGAAGCAGCCGTCGTAGCGGAGCATATCGAGCGGGAACTGGCCGAAGCCCCTAACGGTGAAGCGAAGTCGGTACATCTTAGTTGCCCTCCAGGGCGGCGATGATCGCAAGCTGCTCGCGTTCACTGTCGGCGGCTCGTCGTTCTTGCAGCCCCTCACCGCGAACGGCGCGGGGGCTATGCGGAGTGCGGTCAACGGCATACATGCGCTCCAGACGTTCCACCTTCTCAGGTGAAACTATCCAGTGGTCGCTGGGGTCGTCGGCTCGATGCCGCCACACGTTTGCCACCAATCGGTGAGCGCGGCTCTTAGCTCGCTCTCGCTGTGCGCGGCGTTCGGCTCGGTTCGTTGGGTGCGTCATCGGAGCCGCCCTTCCACTCGGCGCAGAATGTCGCCACCCTTACGGGTCGGCTGCGCGTCTTTCTCAGTCAAAAGAACCTGAGTGGAATGCCAATCCACAGTCACCCCCGAAACGGGGTCCACACTGCGGTTATACTGGTCGCGGGCGCTGCTCTGCTGGCTCGCCTTCCGCTCATGGGCGGGGGCTCGCTTCGTTGCCTCTTTGCGGCGAACGCAGGCGGGGCAGAGTTTGCAGAAGGGGTCTGCGGCGTTTCGCCTAAAGTTGACGAAGCAAGTGTCGCAGTGTCGGTGGGTGCTTTTCATGTGTGTCTACTCCTTAGGTGTGGGGGGAGTCAGCCATGACCCTTTCCACCCCCCCACCTTAACAACCTTAACTAAGGTGTCAAGCATCGCCTTTGTTTTTCCTCAGTCCCTTCTGCGCGTCGCGGAGACTCGCCGCGCTTCCTGTCGCAGTCAGGTGAATGGGGAGCCGCCCTTCGGGAATCTCTCCGCGCTCCTGCTCTTCGCGCCACTGAGCAATGTTTTCCTCGGTGACGTCGAAGAGGTCGCAGATATTGGCGTCGGGGAGCGTGCTTGCGAACTGGAGCACAACAGGCTTGAGGTACTTCATGGAGTCTTCCTTGTTCCAGTGCTCGTAGACAAAGGGGTTCTCTGCCCGCACCCACGACAGGAAGGCAGGCTGCATGTACGCCTTCCCCACCATGAAGAGGGTGCTTACGAAGGCGCTCCCCTGGCTCTTCTCAGTGCAGGAGTGGTAGGTCAGAGTGCTCCCCTGGAGGATGTATGGCACTTCTTCAATCTGGCCCGCCTTCTTGCGCAGGGACAGGAGGACTTCCGCACAGGTCTTGAGCGCATCCATCCGCACCATCGCCTGCCCGAAAGGCGCGAGCTTCTTGCTCCTGGGCGTGAAGTAGCGGGTCTGTCCTGTGGGGTCTGCGAAGATTTTCACATCGAGGCCATTCCGCTGGCTCTCGTAGCAGAAGCGGCGGGCCTGATCCTCGCAGATACCTATGATGTGGGAGGCGTCGAAAGGACGGTCGTGGGAGCGGTCGAGGATGTGCTCATCCAGACGGTAGATGTGGTTAGGGTTCTTCCAGTCAGCGGTGGCATGCTTCCGCACAAAACGGAGGGCTTGCCTGCGCACAGGACGGGGAATCCCCTCAAAGAAGGCATCGCGCCACTTGTGCGTAGGCATTTCGCGGCCTTTCTGCATCGTCACAATGATGCAACCGGGCTTCTGGATGTTCTGCACGATGTCCGCGAAGGTGCGAATGTTCTCAGGCTTCAACCAGTTGCACCAATCTAGGTGCGCGTGGTTGAAGTAAATGAGCTTGCTCTCTGCGCCCGCTTCGCCGTGGTGCATGTGCGCGCCAGGGTAGACCTCGTTGCAGTAGTCGAGCCAGTCGTTGTCAAAGTCGCAGGCGTGGACCGTGCTCATGTCTGCGCCCAGCGACTTGAGGACGCCCAGGTCCCCGCCTTCACCTGCCAGGACGAGGGCTCCCTTGACGGGGGCGAAGTTTCCTTCGTCCCGCAGCGCCTTCATCCAGAGGCGAGCGCGAGCAATGCGCTTGCCAGGAGAGTCGCCCCGATAGCTGGAGTAGGAGCCGCTGGTCGTCCCGCTGGTCATGGCGTGCCCTCCGTCCCATCTGGAATGCGAGTCCAGTGCGGTTCCCCGGTAAGTCCAACGTGGTATTCAAGGCGGGCGGCGCACTTCGGACACTGGTACTTCGTGTCGTTATTCCCCCACCAGACGCTCTTTGCTTCCTGCGCTGCACGAAGCTGGCTGAACGCTACGCAGCAGGCAGGACAGGGCATAACCTCCAGTGCCTTCTCTAGCAGGAAGACCCCCTGCTCTACGAGGGGGTCTGAATACAGGTGGGAGGGCTGCGCCTGCCCGGTTTCCTGCTTTCGCTTGTACGCTGCGACTAGCTCTTGAAAGGTCATGCCGACTTCCTTTCACCACTCAGGTGCGGGAAGTGAGCCATGTAGTCGCCCAGGACGGCGCGGATCTCCCCGCTCTCAATCATCCTCGCGCGGGCATCCTCCTTACTAAAGGGGCACCCCAGGTATTCCCAGCCCTCGGGGATGGTGCCAATGATGCGGTTCCCCAGGCGTCCCTTGTGGTTCACCTTCTCGGTGCGCCACGTCAGGTCGATCACCTTGCCGTTGATGGTCGCCCACCCGTGGTGGACGGGGATGATGGCGTTGCCCTGGGCGATGCCCTCCATGTACTGCAACGAGTCGCTGTGGTCGTAGAGGCAGAGAAGCTGGCTGTTGTAGAAGCACTGCTTCTGCTGGAAGCGCCGCCCGAAGTTACCCACCGCCATCCAGAGAATCCCTTCCTCTTCGGGAGTCAGGGGGGCGCTCGTAGGAGCAACGCCCCGGTCGAGGACGTAATCCTCGACACAGGAGTAGCCCCAGCCCTCGGGGGTTGGCATCGAGCGACGCATCGTCACCATCTGCTCCATGTAGTGGCGCATGGTCATGGCAGGAGTCTCCTAGTAGGTCACAGAGCCCAGATGGGGCACGGAGTGGGAGCAGTGGGAGCAGTGGAAGGCGTAGGGTCCGGTGCTGTAGCGGTTGCGCCAGCCGGGAGCGAAGCGCCAGGAGACGGTATCGAAGGCTTGCCAGTCTTCGGAGGTGCTGATGCGGTTCTTCTCCCACAGGAACAGCGCCCTCTCCTGCTCGGGAGTCAGGTTGTCAGTAACGCGCTTGACCGCGCCCGCCCTCTCCCAGTGGTTGACGACTTCGGCCAGAGCCATAGCGATTTCCAGCGGGTCGTCGTAGGAGCCACAGCTTGCCTGCAGCGATTCGCCCACCTTCACAGCCTGCTGAGTCGCGGCGTGGACCGTAAGGGTGCCCCGCGCATAGAGGAGGCGAATGAAGAAGCGACTCAGGTTCTTGTAGTGTGCATGGCCCATCTTAGTTGCCCTCCAGGGCGGAGTTGATGGGGAGGTCGGCTGCGCCCGTCCAGTCCTGCTTCGCGAGACGGCGACGGCCCTTCGCGAGACGGCGAGCTTCCTTGCGTCCCTCCAGGGTGGCGTCTTCCAGGGTGGCGGCGATGCCGTAGGCGACGCGGACACCGCGCTCCCAGTGGAGCCAGCGGCGACCGGGCTCGCCTGGGGCTCGGTACATGACGCGCCACAGGTAGGGCACGTCGCTTTGGGTTCGGTGTTCTCCGTTGTCAAGACGCCACCGCTCCACGAAGGAAGTACCTGCGCCGCCCGTATGACGGATCTCGTCAACGGTGCGCGAGAGGGGAGTCCCCGCAGTCAGAATGTCTACGATTGCGTTTGCAGTGATCATGTTCTTGTCCTCCTGGGCCAGCGGGTCAGCGTTGCCAGCCACTCCCTTATCTTAGTTAAGGTTTAGTAAGAGTCAAGCATGGGACACAACTTTTCTTTTATTGCTGTATCGGCGCTGTGATCTTTGTGTGCTACAACAATGTCGAGGGCCGATCCGCCCTTCTCCTCCGCTTCAGCTTCTGCTGTGGCCCAGAGTCAGCCAGCAGGCCCAGGGGTTTCGGCTCCTGGGTCTTGCTGGTTCTGGGGGTCCATTCCAGCGAAAGGGCGTAGGATCGGGAGGGCAGCGAAAAAAATAATCGCTGTACGTCTCGCCAATTTTCCTTTTTTACCTGTCTTGCCTGTCAGATTCCCAGCTTTTCGGCGTCCTTATAGGTTTGGGGTGTGCTCTTCACATGGCATACACTGCGCACATGGCATCTCGTGGAATCCCTCCTGCACTCCTCTTCCTTCTCGCAGGAGGAGGTGCGCTCGCTCTGGCAACCCTCGGCAGGGAAACTCCCGGTCGAAGCCCGTCAGCCCCCGGAAGGTGCCCCCCGCCGAAAAAGAGCGGGCCTCGCAAGATCATGCTGGTAGGTGACAGTCATTGGCACGGAGCAGGAACTGTCAGCGACTACCTGGGACGGAAGCTCCGCGCCGAAGGCCACACCACAAGCAGTCGGCACGTCCTCGCTCGTTATGGCATGGGCGTCCTCGGCCCTCGACAGAAGGGTGTCGCTCGACGCTGGTTCACAGACGAGAACAGACGTCTTCTCGGCAAGCTCTGGGCTGAATGCCCCGATCTGGTCATTGTCGGGCTCGGCGGCAACGATGCCTGGGGCTACGGAACCGCGAACACTGCAACAGAGAGAACGCGCCGGAAGGCGGAATACCAACAGGCGCTCATCGATTTCGTCGGGCTCATTCGAGGGAACGGCGCAGACGTGATCTGGATCGGCCCTCCCACCGTAGAGGATGCCTCTTTCGAGCGCGCGCGCCAGCGCATCCGCTCCTATCAAGAGGAGACGATGGGCGCACTGGGCGTTCCCTGGGTCGATAGCACCGTTGAAACAGTGGATCTCCCACGCAAAGACGACGGAGCGCACATGAATGCGCAGGGCTATGCCCTCTGGGCGCATCGGATGATGGAAAGCCCACTCGCCCACTTGAAGCGGCGCGGTGCTGCAGTCTCGGGCTTCGGGGAACTCATGCCGATCTTCGAGCCCACACACAATATGCGGGAAGTATGCAAGCAGTTGTGCCTCCTCGAAGATCACTTGAACCAGCGAGACAAGCGGTGCGCAGACTGCATTCGCAAGCACTTCCTGACCATCGAGGGCCTCATCGAAGAGGGAATCGGACTCGACAAGGAAGGAAGGCACCACACAGACCTCCAGGGCGGGCTTGACCTCGTACGCGGAGCGCAGAAGTCGTGGAACGACGGGAAAGCCCCAGAGCCGCGCATCGCACAGGAACTCCGCGTACTGCGCAAGGAGTGGTCAGAAAAGACGTTCGGAGCCTCGTTGTGAACCTCGTTGCTGTACGCAAGAGCGAGCAATCTACTGCTCTCATCGATCCCTGGACTGCAGTGCATGGGGGGACCGGGCTCGCTGTAGGACTCCTGGGCGTTCACATGGGCGTCGCCCTGGCTGCAGCCATCGGCTACGAACTGCTAGAGCGCCGTCTGCAGCGCAACGAGAGCGGGCGTACCCTTTTCAACGCCAGCAATCCCGAATCACTCGGCAACCAGATCGTAGACGTTGCCGTGTTCGCGGGCGGCGTATACCTGGGCCACCGCTATAACGAAACCGGATGAGCTATTCCGTCTACGAAATGGGGGCCGTCGTTCTCGGCGGGCCGCGCAGAATGTCGCGCGCTGCGCTGCAGCACATGCTCGTCAACGAGGGGAAAGGCCCGTACCGCGACGGTCGGTACTGGATGTACAACGACCCCAGCGGGCACTGCACCATCGGCGTCGGGCACCTCGTTCACCTGGGACCGTGCGCAATGGGCCTGACAGACGCGGAACTTCAAGCCCACATTGACGCTGGACGCTGGGACACCACGGAGTTCTACGCCGAAGTCCCCTACCGCAACGGCTTGACCTTGCAGGAAGTAGAAGACCTCTTCGCACAGGATGTCGGAGGGATGGAGCGCGTCGCGTCCCGCAAGCTCGGAACGATGCCCGTCACACAGGACCAGTTCGATTCCCTCGTCTCCTTCCTCTACAACGTCGGCCCCGGCAGAGCGCAGGGGCTCGGACTCTGGGAGGCCACAGCATCGGGGAACCCGGCGCAGGTTGCCGAAGTGATCGCCACCGGGCCGACTGGAGGCGGGCATCCCGGTCTTGTGCGTCGTCGGCGCGAAGAAGCTGCACCCTGGCTCGTGTAGTTACGGACGGACGAGGAGCCGTCGCCCTCTTTCGAGCGCGGCCTGGACATGGAACCCTCGACTCAGGTACTTCTCTTCCGCGTCGTCATTGTGGACGATCACCTGTAGGAGTGGGACATGGAGTTCCTTCGCCAATGCTTCACGCGCCTCCCAGAGACCCGCGCCGACTCCGTTGCTCCGGTAGCTGGGATGCACCCAGCACCGACAGAGGACTCCTACGAGCCTGTTCTCATCGACGCTGAGACAGGCGAAGCCTACTCGCTCCCCCTCGACTTCGGAGACGAACCAGTGCCGATTGTGCGGGGGGAGATCGACTCGAACGCCAGGGTAGACCCCGGCGCGTAGTTCAATCTCCAGTTGACGCACTTCCAGCGCCAGCGCAGCCCGTGTCTTTCCCATAACTCATTCCAACTCATCCAGCCACACCTCAAGGATTCCTCCGTCCGGTAGTTCGATTGCAGCCATCTCCCAGTCCTCTCCTACGGAATGGAGGTAGCGTAGGAATATAACCACCTCGCCTTCGTAAATGACCTCATCGCCCGCATGGTAGCGGGGAGGTCGTTGAGAGTGATTGCTTCCCCGCGTCACTGTCTTCGGCGTGAAGGAGCCGTCAGCAGAATCGCGGAACATCGACAATAGTTCGTGTACTTCTTCGGGAGAATCGGCAGAGACGGACGTCTTGCTGGGCTTCCCTAGCTGCATGATATTGATAGGCCCCGTAGGAGAGCGCAGGAAGATTCCATCGGGATCACGCTGCCACACGCTCAGATACCACCGCGACCGTGCCTTCTTTGTCACCGTCGCCAGTCGGTCGAATACCGGGCCAGCTACCTGAGTCTTCTCGCCTACGCGCATACTCCTGATCATCGCAACGGTGGGGAGCGGATGAAGCGAGGAGACCCACGTTCCTGCGGCCTGCGCAGCCTTGTCGGCATCGTACTCCGCCTTCCTCTTCGCTTCTCGCGTGTCTGCCTTCCCCTTTGCAGCCCCGTAGCGAGCCGCCCACGCATCCGTCCGTGCCAGATCCCAGCCCAGGAGCGCAGCCGCCGCGTCGTAACCCGGCGTCTTCGGTTCCGTCTTGTAGTAGGAAGTACCCTGCTTGTAGGACTCGCCGGGGGCACCCCTCGCACCCACACGCCTAATGTGGATCTCTTCGGGATGGCGAGCAGAGACGTAGTAAACGCCCCCCCCGGTCTGCGCGTCAATGCGAGGGCCTATCGCGATAGTGCCAAAGTCGTCATAGGTGCTCTTCTTCGGCTTCGCCCAGCGACCCTTCCACTTCCGCTCTGTAACGAGGCGCGTCTCGGGGCTGTTCTTCTTGCGCTCGGCCCAGACCCGCAAGGCATTCCCTCTCTCATCGTCTGTGCCCCACGCGCTCCGCGCTGTTCCTATCCCTTCAAGCACTAGCGTCTCGGAGAGGGGAACGACTCCGCTGTATGCCTCCGCTGCCTCCGCTGCGGCTGCGACGGTGGGCGCTTCGATGATGGCTTCCAGCGTTTCTTCCGCCAGTTCACGCTCTGCCCTGCGACTCAGAAGCTCCTCGACCCCCACTGGCTTCTCTGCTGCGGGCGCTGCGAGCGGGTATGACTTGGCTTCCGCCCTCCCCTCCGCAAACTGGTCTGCTGCCTCCGCTGCCTCCAGGGCGCTCTCGTAGCCGTCGTAAAACTCCAGGGCTCCCGCCGATCCCAGGGGCTGATAGTAGAGGTCATAAACCCATGTGTCCAAAAGAGCGTCGAGAGGGACGCGCCGGATCTCAAACACTCCGTTTTCGGAGCGCAACACATCGAGGCCGTCACCGCGCCGTACAGACTCCCAGTTGTCGAGGTTGGCGTAATCAATCTGTGCAGGGGCGGGCACTGCGGGCGCTGCGGGTTTCGCAGGACCGGACAACCACTTGAGTACCTTTACTCTCCTCACCTGAGTAGACATTGTGGGTTGCCACAGAACGCCGGATTGTTCTCCGTAATCCTTGATCATTCCCCCTGCCGTCGCGCCACTACGCCGCTTCCCCTGGTAAGTCGCTTCGAGGGTCACACTCTTGTTGTTCGGGTCGTAGTCCGTAGCGACCACTCGCTGTTGTCGCTTCCCTTTGCTATCAGTCACTTCCACCGTGTCGCCCTTTTCCAACGTGGAAAGGACAACGCGGGGGTGGGCGACGATAGCAGGCGCTCCCATTGCCTGCTGGGCTCGGGAGGCAGCTTCAGGGGACAGCCTGCGAAGCATCTTCTGAATGGTGGCAGGCTGCATCGCCTCCAACCTTGAACGCAGTTCCTTCTCTGTCACCTTGACCGGATAGATGGGATCACCGGACCCTGCTTCAGCCTCTGCAATCGCGGTAAAGACCTTATCGGCGTGACCGCGACGGTAGGGACCTTCAAACTGGAGCCAGTCTCCGCTTGCGTCCTCGGCCCAGACGTACCACTCCTTCGTGGAGTCTGGGTGCGTACCTGCGGGCGCAGCAGGCGCGGGCGCTACTGCCTGCTGCACAGCCTGGATAGCTGCGGCGGCATCGGAGAAGTGGAAGTGGCCTATAGAGCCTGCGCCGTCACTTGATCTCGTCTCAGAAGGGAAACGGACGAACACAAGGAATGTCCCGTCCTCGTCGTGACGGATAGTGACCCTCTTCCCCAGGTAGGTGAAGGTGTTTGTCCTTTTCCCAGGAGAAGTGGGCTCGCCCGTTCTGCCGGGGGTAGTGAATGCGCCGTAGCTCCCGGCTACCATAAGATTACGGAACGCATCGACGGGATTCACACGCGCAGGCGCAGGCGCTGCGGGTGCGGGCACAGCCAACTGAGCCCCTACTAGACGATGCAACGCGCTTCCGTGCCCTGACACAATAATCGCAGCCTCTACGGGATCGTCGTAAGTGCCGAGATCGTCGTTCCCCATCCAGACGTTGTAGCGCCCGCCGCCAACATCAATGAGGCGACCGCCCGTCCGCGTAGGCTTGCCCGGTGATTGATACTCGAACAAGAGGTCTTCGGGATCAGTCCCTATGACGATCCCCTCCCCAGCAGGAATCCCCTCCTGGGTGCTCGCTTTCACCATCGCATCGAGGAACCGCCACCGGGTTGCGTACGTCCTCTCTCCGTGGATATTTAGCGGGGGCACTGCTCCTGGGAAGAGTTGCCCCTGCTTCGCGGAGAACTCGCGATTGTTGTCAACGAAGCCCGTCCAGTGCGCCCAGAGACGGGCACCGTCTGTAATGTCGGGCTCTGCAGAGAGCCTCTGGGTGCCAGTTGGTCCTGACAGCAAGTAGTAAGCATCGTTGTCGTCGTCCACTTCGATCATCAGAGAGCACATCCGCTCGCCGTGGAACTCGCCTGACGGGCCGCAGACTGTGGTGACTCCCACCTCTCCATCCAGGGGCACCGTCAGCATCCATTCTTCTAGTTCGTCCTCTGTCGTTCCGTATGATGCCGTTATCGCCTCTGTCGCAGGCGGCTGCGCTCTGAAGAGGTAACTGAGGCCGCTCTGCGGAAAGACGTTGGCTTCGATTAGCGATGCGAGCTTCTTGCGGCCCTCGTTGTTGATCGCCCTGTTCGCTATCGAGACGCTGGCGTAGGGACGAGCTTGATGACCCAACTGGTCTCCGAGAAACCCCTTAGCGACCAAAGAGGCGAGAGCCGCGTCATAGCGGGCTTTGTCCACACCGTGCTCCGCTGCCTCCTTACGCCGATAGGAGGACTTGAGCCTCTTTGTCTTTGCCAGGACAACCATTTCGTCTT
>Ga0209756_1004241_pt1 | contig 11231 bp, 11 predicted proteins | sample ETNvirenome_6_85_FD_184071 | JGI IMG/M metagenome (GOLD analysis project Ga0209756, IMG submission 184071) | Marine viral communities from the Pacific Ocean - ETNP_6_85 (SPAdes) (version 3) | ecosystem: Environmental > Aquatic > Marine > Oceanic | place: Pacific Ocean | collected 2013-06-19
CACAAGGGAAACGGAACATATTCAAGAAGCTGTGCGACATCTTCGTTGGGATGTTCCGTAAGCTCACTGGGAAAGAGAGCCGACAATATTCGGACGCCCTGCGCGACATCGTAGACCTTGGGAGGTCCACCTTCCGCTCGGGCACCACCAACATGAGGGCGATGGCCGCTAGTGTTTCACACAGCGCCGCTGTCAAACTCAAATCGGCAAACCGCCAGAGTAAGCTCGCTCAGTTTGACATTACGGTGCGCTCCCCTGTCGCGGAGGAGTCCGACGTTCGTGACGCCATTGAGGATGTTCTTGGGGAGGAAGTTGAAATCCTAGATGATCCTGTAGACGCGGAAACTTTTTATAAGTTGATGGACTTCCTCAAGTCCCGCGTCCCCTTCGGGATGGAACTTCGGGTGGACTTAGAGGCCACCGATGCTGTGGCTTATGTCCGTTCTGATGAGAACGCCATATACATCTCGCCACAGGCGATGCTGGATAGGGTGGCGGGCAAGGACCCCGTGTCCGCGCGCGTGGAGATTGCATCTATTATTAGTGAAGAGGTGGGGCACACGGCATCCTTCAACGCATTAGATTATGGGGAAATTTTGGCGGTGATTGAGTCCGTTAGCGATGAAGAATTTGAGGGTATAGCCCGCGAGTATTATGGGTCAGAGGCCACCGCTGAGGACTCGTTGGCCCGCTTACGTTCAGATGACCCCAACGAGGTCGCGCGCGAGAAGTATATCCTGATAGAGGAGAAACTTCGGATGAACCTCCAGAAAGTTCTTCGCGGTTACACTACTGAAGAGGACTATGAGTTTTGGTCCTCGCAGCCCAACGTGTTGCAAATGCTTCTCCGTTATCTGCGCGGGGCCATGCATAAGTTTGCTGCGAGTAGAACGCAGTTCGGGGGTCCGATGGACGCGGCCCTGAATAAACTGATCCATGAATACCGCGCTATCGAGATGGGTTTTGTCAGGCAACCTGCCGAACTGGTCCTTGATCTGGGCAACCCTGCATCATCGGTCACGACGTATGCTGATATAACCACCTATGATTACACAGCGGAGCTGCTGCATTCGGCAATCCGCACGGCGCATCAGGACAGGACTGCTGATAAGGCTCCGATGTCCGCCCACAATATCCTCTATTCCGATACCAGCGTCCCTGATCCTTCAGAGGGCATCAGGAAGAACGAGGACGTTGGGGACTACCTGAAGCAAGTGGCCTTGGAGTTCTGGGGGCAGAGAGTTGACAGCTCTAATATCAGCCCCGAACAACTGGAGACCATCACGCAATTGGCTACGGAGGAATTTGAAGCCGCTTTCCACGCGAGCGGGAAGAACGCATCGGACTGGTATTCAACTGCCATCGAGGTGGCCTTGGGGGTGGCTTCGGTCATCCACCCAGAACTTGCGGACAGCGATTTGGCGGGGGCTCTCCCCGCTTTCGAGAAGGCGGATAATCCTGCCGCCGCCGCAGATCTCACCATGCGGATGGCCCTCGCGATCACCTCGCAGAATTTGAGTGTCTCTTTGAATACGCGGTTTGCCAACGAGCAGTATACATTCTTCCGTGAGAATGGACGCTTCGATCCTACCAAGGTCTACGGCGAGAAGGCTGAGTCAATTTCCGCTAACCTCCAATTGGCCAATGAAGTAATTGGGGCATTTGGTTTTGAAGGTCTTAGTAAATTCTTGCAGAAAGACTTCAAGGTTTCTGAGTTGGAGACAGCCATCTCACGAACACTTGGCCGAAAGGTGAACATCTCAGGCACCAAGAATGAGGTGGTGCAAGGGGCCGCTATCTTCGGCCCGAAGATCGGGCAAGGGTTCCTTCAGAATATCATGGGGAACTACTTCCCTGTGACCATCGACCTATGGCTCCGCCGGACATGGGGGCGCTTGACTGGGGATGTTGTTGATAAAGGCGTGACGCCTGAGCGCCTCGCGGCGTTCCTCGACGCTGCCCGCGAGTCTGGTATTGGTGTTGGGCCTGCCCTGAAAACCATTCGGACAGTCACGAGGAAGAACAAGAGTGGCACCACATACAAGACGGTCTCTGCCGATGTAGTTAAGCGCCTTGAAACGAACAAGGCTTTCAGGGAGGAGATCATTGCGGTTGCCAAGGAGCTGAACTCGGTTGCGGAGGCTCACTACAAGATGACTCGCACTCCCGTCACGCCAGAGGTTGCGAGAAGATTGGGGGCGTCAGGCTTTATTGGCCCCGTGCAAGAGGTCAAACCCGACATGAGCCACAAGCAGTTCATCCGGTCGCAGGAATCCACGCGCGTGGCTATTGATAAAGCATTCGGTGCTGCCAGAGCAAAAAACAAAAAGGACAAAGCGGCGCACAAAAAGCGCCTGAAAGTTTGGGCTCCGAAGGAGGCTAGGATCAGGGCCGCCTTGGAGGCGGGCAAGATCACTGAGGAGGTGGCTGAGGTTCGTCTCCAGAAAGCCCCCAAGGAACCTGCACCTGTCCCGCCGAAGGCGGAGTTTGTCGAGCAGTGGTATGCCGACAACGGCAGGACCGTCAGGCTGACGAAAGAAGAGGTGAATGCCTTGAGACCAGAGTGGGCAAGGACCTCCAAGGTTATCGCGGATTCCCTGAAACCTATTGATGTCCCCAGTAATCAGGACCGCAGGGTCATCTCTGAGGTTATAAACGAGGTGCGGAATCGCCTTGAAAAGAAAGGATACACTGTTACAAATGCCGACGTTCAGGCCGTGTTGTGGTTTCCCGAAAAGGATATCTGGGCCAAACTCAGAGGAGAAAAAGAAAGCAGCCTTAAATCATCTTATGACGACGAATTCACAAAGCTCGCCCACGAACGAGGAGTCGGTGACGCCGCCGACGCCATCGCCCGAAGAATCAGAGACGATAGAAATCGCAGAGCCACACGAGATCGCTCAGTTGATGACACAGGAACAGTTGGGCCAGTTCGTGGAGAGACTGTTCAACTTGGAGCAGTCCGCCGAACCGGAAGAGTCACCAGAGCCAGAGTCCGATACCGTGACGGAAGAGGAACTGGATCAAATGATCGAGGAGAACATTTAACAGCAGAGGATTTCTCTGCTGTTGGCCAAGCCAACAAGGCGGCCCACAAGTTTGGCACTTCGGTGGATGTGTATCCAGCCGAAGAGTATGAGGGATATGAACTCATCTTGTTGGAAATGGATGGCGAGACGGCCACCATAAGTATCTCTCCACAGGGCGAGGTTGGCTCCGTCACCAAATCTGCGGGGGCTAACCCGAAGATGGTCACGGATGCTTTTGAGGTGGCCATTGAGACGGGCAAGGTGAAGTGGCTGAATGGCTTCGACACTATCCTGCCGAAGATCTACTCAGCTCTTGGCTTCAAGGCCGTCGCCCGCTTGAAGTTTGACCCCGAATATTCACCGGAAGGCTGGGACTACGAAGCGTATGAGAGGTTTAACAAGGGCAAGCCCGACGTTGTCTTCATGTCTTACGTTGGCCAGCCGTCGAGGTATGTTGAGGGAGAGGGCACGTATGTGGCAGATTATGACAGCGCGGTCGAGACGACCTTGAGTCAAACCCCTCCTGCCCTGCTCTCCCCCGCGCGGACGGGTCCTCCCTCTGGGACAGCTATAGACTTTGGCCCTGTCATTAAATTACTCGAAATGCCAATGGCAGAATACGGGGCATACAAAGCTCCTAAAGGGTGGTTCCGCAAGGTCTTTCAAGGTGAGGTTGACGAGCCCATCCGGCGGCTTATCGAGGCCCGTGATGAGTTCAAGAGGGCGTCTACCCTCGCGGCTAAAGCCTACAAAAAGAAGATGGACTTCATCATCAACAGAGATTTCGACGGCTACAAGAATGCTCCTATGGATGTTATTGCGGCGGCGCAGGGGCACATCGACGGGAACCTCGTCCCAGAGGAAACGTATGAGCGAATCGAAAAGGAACACGCTGAGAGGTTAGCTGAGATAAAAGAGGACAGCGCCGCGCTGGGTCGGGAGGAAACGCTAAACATGATAGCCCTTTCCAAGCAGCAACGCAGCGAGGAGATTGAAAAAGCTCACGGCGAAGCTATTGCCCAAGCTGAGGCCGCGCGTGATGAGGCTCTCTTGGAATTGGCCAAGTTGTCCCCTGACTTGGCCGCCCACATAATCGACATTCGCGAGAAGTTGATTAAGCCTATCCAGAAGAAGCTGATAGCTTCCGGCATCAGCCCGCAGATCGGCATCAAGATCGATGCAACAGGTGGCATCTACATCACGCGCGCCTACAAAATGTTTACCGACGCAGGCTACTTGCGGCGTATTCGGACAGACCCATCTGATGACTATGCTCTCAAGCGAGAGGCGGCGATGGAATTCTTTGAACAGGATTTTCTCCGTAAACAGGCAGCGCTTTTCGAGCGGCAGGGAGACAGCCCCCCGACAGCGAAGAGGAAGGCGGAGGACAAACTGCGCGCGGAAGATGCATCGGCCTCAACGTCCTACGCCCAAGATATGTTGGACTCATTCTTGAGTCGCTACGACGCGGGGTCTGGGGGCGCTTCCCTGAGCCCAACGTCTGTCAAGAACTACAAAATTCTGGAGGATAACCTCAAGCAGAGACACGACCTTCCGAAGCCTATCCGCGAGTTGCTGGGTGAATACGGCCCCGAAGTGGGGACAGACCTGTTGGTCAGGACACTGACCACTGTGTCTACCATAACCGCGCAGCAGACATTCCTTAGTAATTTGGCTGAGTATGGAGAGAAGGCAGGGATCATGGTGGATGGGAAAACAAGGGCGGCGGACCTTTCCAAGTATGGGAAGTGGGTTTCTATCAGGCGGAGAGGTGATGAGCGGGTCTCCCCCGATGTTGTGCGAGGGACAAACAGTGATCCGCTTGAGAACATGTATGTCCCCGCCGACCTCAAGGAGGCTCTAGATGCTACCCTCGGGGGCGTTTATGATGCGGGGCTCGTCGATACCGCAGAACATTCTGTTGGCAAGATAGCGGGCGTCCTCCGCAACCTCACGGGTAAGTCTATGGCCGCGAAGACCCTCGGGTCAGTCGGCTTCTTCATGCGTAATGCGCTGGGGAACATTCTGTTCTTCGGCCCCGCACAGGGGATCGGGGTGCGCGGGCTTGCCGACGCACTTAAACAGACGGCCCTCTACACGGGCGGACGGTTGAAGGACCCCGACAAGCTGGACGCTGAACTGGTTGAGTTGACGGGCTTGGGCATCATTGGTGATGAACTCCGCGCGGGGATCATGCGTGAACTCCTCGGCGGGGAAGAGACTGTCGAGGGGGCCATGAGTAGGCTCAACAGCATTGTCGAGCAGACCAAGCTAGCCAAGGGAAAGAAGGCGATTGAGTGGCTGGAGAAGAAAGCGATGGACCTGTCCGCTGGTATCGATGGCGCTTTCAAGATCGCCTATTACACGCATGAGCTTGAGGTGCTGAGGAAGGCTGCTCGTGCAGACAAAGAGGGCACCTACGGGCGGATGACTGAGACACAGTTGAAGCGCGCGGCTGCGAGGAAAGTCAAGATGACCGCGCAGTCCCTGAGCCAAGCTCCTCCCGCCGTCCATGCGTTGACGCAGTCAGGCTACGGCCTGCTCTTCGCTCCGTTCCTCCGGTTCAAGACAGAGGTCCCCCGTATCGTTATCAATACTTACAGGCTGGGCTTTGCTGAGATGGCGGATGAGAACCCCGTCATCAAGAGCAGGGGCAGGAAACGAGTAGCGATGATGTCCATATACATCGGGGCTATTTCCTCCGCTATCCCCGCAGTCTTGGCATACCTCTCGGGCATCGGGGACGACGAGGATGAAGCCCTGCGCTCTTCCATGCCTGAATATCTAAGGGGCCACACGTTCTTCTACGCGCGGGATCGCGATGGCACTCTGGTCTCGACAGACCTGACATACCTTAACCCCTTCTCCCTGCTCCTTGATCCTGTCATGCGGATGCTGGAGAATGTGAAGCGTGGAGAGTTTGCCGACGCTGCTTCCGCCTTCGCGCTGGGCTTCATCCGCGACCAGTATCTCGACGAGCAGATTCTGGCGGGCACTGTTTACAACGCCGCCAAGAACCACAACCCGACAACGGGTAAACCAATCTGGAACAAGGGCGCGGACGAGCCGATTGATGTTATGAACAAGCTGGTCGGGTTCGTCTTCAAGGATGCCTACCAGCCCCGCGTCTGGTCAGACATGGAGGACGCCTTGAAACAGAACGAGGTCTCTGCTGGCGTCAGTGAATTCTTGGAGGGCGTCTGGCCTGTCAGGCTGCACACGGTGGACACAGAGAAGCAGTTCCGGCGCTACCTACTGGACGCACGAAAGCGCATGGCCAACGTGAAGAGCCAGCGGAATAGAGTCCTGTGGGACAAGCCGATGACTGAGAAGGATATCCGCGAGGTATACGACAAGGATGTCGCAGACCGCCGCGCCCTGAACCACGAGATGTATCGTGTGGCCAGAGGGTTCGAAGGTCTCGGCATGACGCCGCAACAAATCTACTCGGTGATGACATCGAAGAACTCGGGCGTCGGTAAAGACAGGGCCAAGCTATTGCTCCACGGATACATGGACCGACCTGATATCTCAAATACTCTCCGCTCGCTGGCCGAAAAGGAATTCGGAGAGGAGCGGGCTCAGATCCTGATCAACCAGTTTGAAAACTACAACCGCTACCTTCCGATCATTGACGTTGATGACAACCGCTAGATTTCTCCTCGACCTCTAGCAGGAAAGCGCGGGCCAAGTTGGCCATCGCATCCCCCCGTTCCAACGGGAGTGGCTCCAATGCCCGCCCGTCGACATACGGGCAGACTTGGTATCGCCGCAGTGAGCGGTCGTAGAAGATACCGTGGAACATCAGCGGCAAACCTGCGGGCTCAACGATCTGGACATGGTGCCTCGTCATTCCTTGATGTCTTCTATCAACTTGTCAATCACCCGACGAGTCTGCCAGACCTGTCCGGCAAAGCTGTCAGGGCTCGCGTCGTGTTGGACTTGGCCTGTTGCCGACACAATGGCGTTCGCGAACTTCTCAAGCGCGCTGTCAACATCGCAATGCACACACCTCACTGAAATCTCAGGAGTGAACGCTATGATCGATGGCGTTTCGTAGCCCTCGTTCAGGGCCGCTTTCAATTCAACACCAGAGCCGCCGATCTGGAGATCGCGCGTCCTGATTTTTTTTGGCTTTGTCTTTTCCATTCTTCTTGGAGGTTGGGTGCCAATTATTAAAGCAGCCCCGCCTCTGGGGGGCGAGCGTAAAGGTGCAGGGATCAGGGCACAAAAAAAGGGCGCACCTGTTAAGGTGCGCCCTTGGGTTATGTGCCGTCCCGCCCTGTCCGCTTCCGGCGTAAGACCAGAAACAGGACTAGTGGGACAAGGATGAGGAACAATGTTACGTTCATAGAAAGTGTGCCCCCGTCGTGGTTAGCAACGGCTGGGGGCGGGCCGCCATAAGAGGTCGATAATAACCCCATGCTCATGGACACTCACGACTTATCCATTGCACTAAGCTAGTGCATAATTCAATACGGGTTGAGAGCGCCATACTTCTCCTCCATCCACGCCTCGTATTCGGGGTCGTCGTCGGTGCCAACATCTGGGCTGTTCTTGAGATGCTTGTTGTGCCTCTCCTCAGTCCAGTCGCTGTCCTCGATACCGTCAAGAACATAGTCCCAGTCCTTCGGGCCTGAGTGGGCGGCCAAGCCGCGAGAGTATGCCTCGCGGATCACTGGGTCCTCACTCATCCTCGCGGCTTGGGCGTAGCGCGGGGCCCCGAAGAACCCCGCCTGCCATGCTTGTGTCTCAGTCATAGTCGGTGCCTGTTGGTGGCTACTCTGGATATCCGCTCATACTCACGCCAGTCCTTCCGGCGGCGTGAGTTCCGACGCGCTGTCCTGATGACAGCGCAAGTAACGTAGGCCACCAGCCCCGCCACTGCAAACAGGGCGAGGACATGGAGGCCGTTCCATCCGGCCAGTATGTAGTTAGTATTGTTCATGCGCGCGGCAGGTCTTGGAGATGTCGGTGAATGACAGCGGGGTGAGCGTTCTGCTCAAAGCGAAGATCGCAACCTGCTTCTGCTCGAACTCATCCAGCTCTTCTAGCAGGAGGAAGATGCGTTCCTTGATGTCGTCATGTGTCAGTTCTTTGGTGTTCATGGTCATTGGTTCAGGAATCAGTTTCCCTGCTCAAGGAACACAGAGATCCTTCCGTCCCTGCGTCCAATCCTATATAATTTTATCAGACGCTCCTCAAAGAATTCTCGTTTCTCTGCGATCTCGTCTGCCGTGTATGTCCTTCGGGAAAAAGGAATCTGCATCACGATCTCTTTGATCAGGTCAATGTCGTGGTCGCTGGTCGGCGCTCGCAGACTTCGTTTTAATTTATCCTCGGTCATTGTTATTCAGGGTTCGGGGTTCGGGGTTCGGGGTTCGGGGTTCAATCGTGCAGAGAGACGCTCCTTTCGGCGTAACGCTGCCACGGCTATTTGATTCTGGGCATCTCGCAGACGTTCAGACTGTAGCTCCAACTCAGTGAGCATGTTGTCCAGCCAGTTATCCGCCGTCTCATGCTCTCCATTCTCAGAGAAGATCTCTGCTTTTCTTATGACTGATGTCACTCGGCTTTCTATCCAGTTATTCATTGTTCTATTTTTTCTTGGTTAGTTTCTCAATCACTGCGTCCCTTGCGGTGTTGCCAAGGGGGGAGCAGCATCCTGCGCCCGCGTGGATGGTGTCCTTGGGGATGACCCCGTCGTCAACGAGGCCGCAGGAATAACTCCCTGCGGACTCACCGCGTAGGAACTTGCACCGTCCTTCGGGGTCCGCGCCGTGCCCCACGCCCACAGCACATGTCGCCTTGAGACAACACATACCGGAGCGGAGGCACGGCCTGATGGGGAAGCCATCAATGGAGCCGGGACTGGGGGGCATGGACTTAATTATCATCGGTCGCGGGTTGCACCAGACGCGCCTTGCTGGGACGCCGGATGAAGCCGAAGTTCTCGTCGCGGTCTGAGACCTGCACGGTCGCAGTGAATGCGATCCGGTCCCCCCTGTCTGCCGAAGAAACCGCAGATGGCAGGGTGCCCCAGAGGACGTTGCCGTTGTCCATCTTGACGGTCATCTTGAACTGAATCCCCCAGTCGGAATCCCGCTCCTCGATCTTGAGGATGACGCCCTCAATTTCCTGCCGCCCCTCGACGAGCGCGGGGGCGTTGGCCTTCTCCTCCGCCCATTTGGCCTTCCGCTCGTCGTGAGCGAGAGACTGGCGGTGGAGGCGAACAAGCAGGCGGCCCTGCTTGTAGGACATGCTGCGGCCCTCGCCGTAGCGGGCGACAATGTCCCCCGCGATGTTGCCCTCGCCGCTGGTCTGAGCCCACTCGATGAAGGGAGCGAGACGCGGACGGTCGCGGATCAGGGCCGCGATGCGGTGCGTGGCTTGGGCGCGGCGCTTCAGGCTGAGGGCCTGAACGCTGTCCATCATGGCGAGGTTCTCGATGTGATGGGCACAGGTCCGACCAAGATAGAACCCGCGCATGGTGGCCAGCTCCACGGCCCTGCAGGCGTAGATGATGCGCGCGCCACAGCAGCCGCAGCGGTCGTCGCGCTCTGGCCAGCTCGCCTCGTCGATGAGGCGCTGATCGTAAACGTCGGCCTCAGTGATGGGCTCACCGTCAGGGTCGACATCCTTGTAGACCATGCAGGCGATGGCTACTTCGGCCCCAGTGAGGCGCTTGACTTGGGCATGGGTCAGGTCGTTCGTAATGTTCATGGTTCAGTGTGGTTTGGATCTCTATCGGACGGGCCAGTAGGGGGTAAACCCCCCAGCCCGTCAAACTTTTTTCAGCCTGTCTCTTCAGTGGGCGGGGGCTAATCCGCTCCAGACCCCCTCCGGTGAGGGGGTTTCGACTCCTGCTACGATTGCTTCGCAGATCTTCCTTCTTGGTAAGCGTTCCATGTATCACGGCCCCGAACCCAACTCTTACTGGGAGGGCCGCCATCATGCCCCCTCTGCCATGCCTTGCCCAGCCGACCGGGGGTTGCCCCGTCATCGTCGGCGTATGGGTTGGTAACCTTTGCCGTCTTTTCATCGACCAGCACAATGAGTCCGCAGTCGCGGCATTGCTTGTCGTCCCAGTTACCCGGTCGGCGTCCGTGGTGGTCGAGCATAGCGTTGCCACTGCCACACTCAGGACAGGTCGGGGCGTTGCCCCCGTTCCAAGGAAGGGGCGTTTCTATGGTGATTGATTTCATTGTAATGTTTCCTTTCGGTTATGTTGTGACCTGTCTCTTCAGCGGCGGGCGGTCAGTCCCTACCGGACGCGGGGTCGCCCCCGCGTTTCGACTATGCAACCCCCAGCTCGCGGCGGCGGTCGCGCTCCTCTTCCAACATGTCGAGGACCTCGTCCCAACTGAACCGACAGTGGCCTTCGCCCTCCTCCCACGGGTCCCCATGCTTCGCAGCAAACGCGTTGCTCACCCAGACCCAGAGCTGCTCCAAGTCGCGCCAGTCGTTGGTGTCGATGGTGACATCCAGCTTCTTGGCGAGTGCCCGTGCCTTGCGCCTCCACGAGGCGGCGGCGTTGCGCTCCTGCTTCAGCTTCTCCCCGCAGACCAGCTTGCGATTGATGTGAGTGGGGATCTCCACGCCGTCAGGGCAATGCAACCGGAAGGTCTCCTCGACCCTCCGCCGCTTGCCCTTCTTCAGGTCTTCGAAAGCGGTCAGCTCCTTGACCTGATTGTCCACGAACAGATCGCCAGTGATGATCTGGAAGTGGTTGCCCGCGACAACCAGAAAGGTGCCCCCTTGCGAGCGCCCGCTCTCGACCCACTGGTTAAGCGTGGGCTTCCTGCCTCCGCCGTAGTGTTCGACGCGGTTGGAATCGATCCCGCATTTGCGGAGCACGTTTCGGATGATGCACGTTGAGGTTCCGGTGCATGACCGCTTGCCAGTGATGGCGCGGATCATGCGTGATGCGTCATCGGTCGTGACGCCCGTCAGGATGGCAATGGCACCGGGGCCACACCATCGGTTAGATCCCCGATGGGGATGGAGTGTGATCTTCATTATGTTTGATCGGTTAGGTTGTGACCTGTCTCTTCAGTGGCGGGCGGTCAGTCCCTGCCAGACGCGGGGTTGCCCCCGCGTTTCGACTATAGCTTGGACTCGCGGTCCACGATCTCCTCATGGGCGCTCGCCCCCCAGCGGCGCTTCTCTTCCTGTCCGCGCCATGTCCGGCGGAGGAAGTAG
>Ga0209756_1004251_pt1 | contig 11218 bp, 6 predicted proteins | sample ETNvirenome_6_85_FD_184071 | JGI IMG/M metagenome (GOLD analysis project Ga0209756, IMG submission 184071) | Marine viral communities from the Pacific Ocean - ETNP_6_85 (SPAdes) (version 3) | ecosystem: Environmental > Aquatic > Marine > Oceanic | place: Pacific Ocean | collected 2013-06-19
TCAAGGAAGAAGTTGCCGAAGCCAAGGGTTATTTGGAAGGTTTAAAAAGTAAATATTATGAAGAGCTTAAGTTAAGACCTTCACTTACTAAAGACCAACAAAAAGCCACTGACTTTTTCAATAGATATAACGAAGAACAAGAGGTAGTTAAACAACGTCACGAACAGTTTAAAAACTCTACTAAAGATTATTTCACTAAGGATTTCAAAGGTTTTGATTTCGATCTTGGTGAAAAGAAATTTAGATATGGAGTTAATAATCCTAGTGATGTTGCAACTAATCAGTCTGATTTGAACGATTTTGTTAAGAAGTTCTTAGATGAAAAGGGAAATATATCAGATTATAAAGGTTATCACAAAGCTATTTACGCCGCTAGAAACGCTGATACAATTGCACAGCATTTTTATGAGCAAGGCAAAGCGGACGCTGTTAAAAATATTACTGCTAAATCTAAAAATATAAGTAATGAACCTAGAGATAATGCTCCAGGAGATATGTTTATAAATGGATTAAAAGTAAGGAGTATTTCCGGTGTTGATGGTTCTAAGTTAAAAATAAAACACAAAAAATAACTAAAAACTAAAAATTATGGGTTTTGCAACTAGTGGGAGTTTTCCCGCATCAATAACGCCTATGCCGAATAGAGTTACGCTTCCTGGAAACTATATAGATTTCCAAGACGCTGGCTTAGACGCATGGACGCAACAATACTTACCTGAACTCTACGAACAAGAAGTGGAGAGATATGGTAATAGAACCTTAAATGGTTTCCTAAGAATGGTTGGGGCAGAAATGCCAATGACCTCAGATCAAGTAATCTGGTCTGAACAAAATAGATTACACATTGCATACGAAAACGTAACAAGGACTGCTGGTTCTAACGTTCTTGGTAATATTACAGACGATGCTATAAGAGTAAATAGCACTATAGTTGTTTCAGATGGTTTTACAACTGCTAAATGTTTAGTATCAGTTGCTGCTGCTGGATCTAGTAATATAACTGCTTTGCCTTATACAGCTGCATCTTTAAATGCAATATTTGGTGCTGTAACTACAACTACTATGAAAGTGTTTGTATATGGTTCTGAATTTCCTAAAGGTCAAAGTGGCATGGATGTTGCTGTTGAACCTCAGGTTACTACTTTTACAAATAGTCCAGTTATTATCAAGGATTTTTATGAAGTATCAGGATCTGATGCTGCTCAAATTGGATGGATTGAAGTAGCTACTGAAGACGGAACTTCTGGATACCTTTGGTATTTAAAAGCTGAATCTGAAACAAGAATGAGATTTGAAGATTATCTTGAAATGACATGTATTGAAGGTGAATTAGCTGCTGCTGGTTCCGCTGCAATAGGTTTAAATTCTGGATCATGGAGTGCTACTGCTTTACCAAAAGGTACAAAAGGTTTATTTGCTGCTATCACAGATGATGGTAATGTATGGAATGATTTTGCTGGTGCTGCTGCTCCTGGAGCTGGTGCATTAGGTGATTTCGATGAAATACTTAAGCAATTAGATAAACAAGGAGCAATAGAAGAAAACATGTTATTCTTAAATAGAGCTACTGCTTTAGATTTTGATGATATGATTGCTGCTCAAGCTGGTGGAGGTTATGCTTCTACTGCTAGTGCTTCTTATGGTTTATTTGATAATGAAGCTGAAATGGCTATTAATTTTGGATTTTCAGGATTTAGAAGAGGTTCTTATGACTTCTACAAAACTGACTGGAAATACTTAAATGATGCTACTACTAGAGGTTTAACACAAGATATCGACGGTGTATTAGTTCCTGCTGGAACATCAACTGTTTATGATCAAATGTTAGGTCAAAATATTAGAAGACCATTTTTGCACGTAAGATACAGAGCGTCTGAAACAGAGGATAGAAGATTAAAATCTTGGATCACTGGTTCAGTTGGAGGTGCTTACACTTCTGATTTAGATGCTATGCAAATACATTTCTTATCTGAGAGATGCTTAGTAACTCAAGCTGCAAATAACTTCGTGTTATTTAAGTCTACTAGCTAATTATTAACATTTTAAAAATATAGAAATTATGGCAAAATATATAAAAATATATGTAACAAGTGGCGGTGGCGCTGAATTGACTGGATATAGATTAATAGATATAGATAATATTAAAGATATAATCCAAGTAAACACAACAACGTGTGTTGTACAATACGCAGACCCTGCTGGTGGTGGTGCTGTTGATAGAGTCGAACTAACAGTAGCTACTATGGCTGCTAATTCACCAAAATTAGTCGATAATATCGTTGCAACTATTGAAACAGCTCTAGGGCAAATATATCCAATACCAGCTGTCAGTTTGACAGGGATTGGTGCTGCAGATGCAGATGTAACTATCACAGCATACGAGTACAAAACATAAGAACAACTAACAATAAGATCCCACTTCGGTGGGGTCTTTTTTTAAAACAATTATATTATATTATATCATGAAAACAAAAGAAAAAGAAAAAACTACTACGGTAGAAATGACTCTTCCATTAGAGAAAAAGTGGGAGATAAAAAATAGAAATTACTATTTAAAAGGTAATAAATCACCTATAAGCTTTAAAATAGGATCTAGACATACTTCTAGACATTCTTTATTATGGTTTGATTCAGATAAAGGATATCAAAGAGAATTAAGATATGCAAGTAATCAGCAGTCTCCATTTGTTGATGAGCAAACTGGACCTGCTACTTTAGAGCACATTATATTCACAAATGGAACTTTAAATGTTCCTAAAGAAAAACAAGCTTTACAAAAACTATTATCTTTATATCATCCAGCAAAAGGACGTTTATATTTAGAGTTAGATGAAGAAGTACAAGCAGAAGATGAATTAGATGTTTTAAATTTAGAGTTACATGCTATGAACTCAGCAACAAACATGGATATTGATCAAGCTGAAGCTATTTTAAGAGTAGAAGAAGGATCTAAAGTATCTAATATGAGCTCTAAGGAGATTAAAAGAGATATAATGTTAATGGCTAGAAAAAATCCTGGAATGTTCTTAGAATTAGCAAATGATGATAATGTTCAATTAAGGAATTTTGCTATTAGAGCATGTGAAATGAATATAATTCGTTTGTCTCAAGATCAAAGAACCTTTCACTGGGGTAGTAATGATAGAAAACTTATGACTATACCATTTGATGAAAATCCATTTTCAGCTATGGCTGCATGGTTTAAAACAGATGAAGGAGTTGAAGTTTATAAGACAATAGATAAAAAACTTAAATAACAAGTGATTATAAAAGGGTGGCCTAGTCGCCACCTTTTTTTTTAAAAAAATATTAATATGGTTAATGTAGATACTGTTTATAAAACGGTCTTATATATCTTAAATAAAGAACAAAGAGGTTATATAACACCAGATGAATTTAACAGATTAGGAACGCAAGTTCAACTTGAAATATTTGAACAATATTTTGAAGAGTTGAATCAACACTTACGTATACCTCAAACTGATAGTGAATATGCTAATCGTATAAAAAATCTAGAAGAAAAAATTGATGTATTTAAAAAATATGATGATGCTACTTATGTAGGCCCTCATTTTACACTACCAACAGATTTACATCGATTAGGTACATTAATTTATAATGAAAAAGAAATTCAAGGAGTAAATAGGAATGAATACTTCCTTATAAATAAATCTCCTTTAGTTAAACCAACTGAATCAAATCCACTTTATGTACTAGAAGGCATAGGTCGTCCTTCAGCACCACCTAGTTTAGCATATATTTATCCAGATTCAATTATATCTGGAGTAGAGGCTTATTATATTAAAGCTCCTAGAGATCCTAAATGGGGGTATACTGTTGATCAAAACAATGGAGCATATATATACGATAATTCAGAAGAATATGCTTTAATAGCTGGTTGGGATATGATAGGATCTGTAACGCAAAATCCTCAACAAACTATATCTCGTGGTACTTATACTGGTGTTGTTGGTACTGATTTATATTATACTACGAGTGGTTTTGGGGAAGGTGCAGAAATAACAGTGACAACTGAATTAGATGTTAATCTTTCAACAAGTGTAAGTAAAAGTTTATTAAGTAGTATAACACAGGCTTTTGTTGGGGCTACAGATACTAGTTATACAAATCTAATACCTGGTATTACCGCTGGTGTAACAACTACAAGTGTGTCAGGAACTGGATTGAGTTTAGATCTTACAGTAGTTGGTGGTGTTGCTACAGCTCTTACAATTAATACGGCAGGATCAGGTTTTGTCAATGGTGATACTATCACATTTGCTAGTGGTACATTTGGCGGAAGTGCAAATATGATTGTTACTGTTGGAACAGGAGAAGTAACAAGTGTTGTTGTTGATAACACTTTAATAGGTACTGGATTTGGAGCAGGTGATACAATAACGGTAGATAGTTCAGTATTTAGTGGAACATCAGATTTAATAATAACTTTACGTCAATCTCCAATATCAGTATCAGATTTATACATAGACACAACAGCATACTCAACTGACTTTGAATTACATCCTTCTGAACAAACTAATATAATACTAAATATTTTAATGTATTCTGGTGTTATAATAAGAGATCCACAAGTAGTACAAACAGCTGCTAGAATGGTACAACAAGATGAAGCATTAGAAAAACAATAATAAGATATGGCATTATTAACTGAAACTAACGAACAGTATTACGGAGGTCAACAAGCTTTTGTAGCGACAACGTCACAAACTGAATTTACTTGGACAGGAGATACAACTTTAGTAGCAACAACGGGTACTACTAATACTAATTTTAGTGTATCAGTTGCAGGAACTGTTGTTACAACTTATAGTTTAACTTCTACTAATACTATAACAATGAATTCTGCTCCAGGTAATGGTGTTGTTGTTGTAATAGAATTAACAGATAATGCTAAATGGAATAATTATGGTGGATATGCTTATGTAACTATAGAAGATATAGTTAATAACTTTTTAGTAGCTTATGTTGGTGATGGTAAATTAATACCTAATGCTAAAAGAACCGATGTCATATTCCACGCTAAAAGAGGTTTACAAGAATTTAGTTATGATACTTTAAAAAGTATTAAATCTCAAGAGTTAACTATACCACCTAGCTTATCTTTAATAATTCCTCAAGATTATGTTAATTATGTAAAATTATCTTATGTAGATAGCGTAGGTGTTAAACATATAATATATCCAACAACATTAACTAGTAATCCATTTACAATACCTGTGCAAGATGCTGATGGTGTTCCTACACAAGACAATTTTGGAGAAAATAACCAAGGAACTTCTCAGATTAATGAAAATTGGGATAATAATAATTTATTTGGAAATAATGTTGATGGTTGGAATGATTTTTATTATAATTATCCTAATTGGCAAGATTTATCATATGGTCGTAGATATGGTTTAAGCCCGGAAGTATCTCAAAGAAATGGATGGTTTACTATAGACGAAAGAGAGGGTAAATTTTCTTTTAGTAGTAACCTAGCAAATCAATTGATTTTGTTAGAATATATATCTGATGGCTTATCAAGTGATTTAGATACTAAAGTTCCTAAAATGGCAGAAGAAGCTATGTATATGCATATTGCTTATTCTATATTAGCTGGTAGAGCTGGAGTTCAAGAGTATGTAGTTAGAAGATATAAAATAGATAGAAGAGCAGCTCTTAGAAATGCAAAGATTAGATTATCAAATATTAAATTAGAAGAATTCACTCAGATAATGAAGGGGAAATCTAAAATAATTAAAAACTAGAATTCAATGGCAGAAGTAAAACAAAATTTTCTAAAGTCTAAAATGAATAAAGATTTAGATGATAGATTAGTTCCTGTAGGAGAATACAGACACGCTCAAAATATTGCTGTTGCTAAATCTGAGGGTCAAGATGTTGGAGCTCTTGAAAACATTTTAGGTAATAATGCTGTTAGTAATTTCGCGTTACCTGATAATACATATGGTGTTGAGATTATTGGTCAATACATGGATGTTAAAAATGACCGTATAATAGTTTTTATGACTAATTATGTAGATACATCTGGTAGTGCTTTAAACAATTTCTCACCAGCTGATGCTTATCATGCTATAGGAATGTATGAGGTGTTAGGAGGAAATAGTACAATTCTAGTAACTGGAAGATTTTTAAATTTCTCTAAAACTCATGAAATATACGGGGTTAATGTGATAGATAATTTATTATTTTGGACAGATAATAGAAATCAACCTAGAAAAATAAATATTGCTAACGCTAATCCAGTTGACTTAGCAATACCTACTTATTATACAACAGAAGATACGATTTCAGTATCTAAATATTACCCATACAAAACTATAGATTTAGTAGCTGAAAGAGTTACTAGCGCTGTATTTTGGCCTCCTGTTAGTACGGGTTATAGCGGGCTTTCTCTTCCGGCTATGAATTTACCCTGCCATAACGTGTCTGGTAGTGGTAATGGATATGGATTAACCGTTGATGTAACAGCTGTAGATGTTACTGGGCAAGTGACTGCATTTAATATAAATAACCCAGGATTTGGTTATCAAAATGGGGACATAGTTGTAATTGGATTAATTCCAGGAGAAGTTCCCGTAGGTGGAGCATATTTATATCTTAGAACAAAAGTTCAAAGCACAATGCACGATGTTACTAGTGATTTTCTTCCTGATGGTACTACTGACAACCCTTATAGACAACCTTATGATAATAATCAGGATATAACGTGGAAAGGTGATCCTGAATATTTAAAAGAAAAATTTGTTAGATTTAGTTATAGATTTAAATTTGAAGATGGAGAATATTCTTTAATAGCACCTTTTACTCAAACATGTTTTATTCCGCGACAAGATGGTTACTTTATTGGTGATGATGACACTAGAACTTTTAAAAGTACTGAAGTTGAATTTATGCAAAACAAAGTTAATGATATAGATTTAATATTAACGTCACCAACTGGTAACTGGGATGATCTTAGAGATACAATGAAAATAGTAGAGGTTGACATATTATACAAAGAAGCTGGCCAAAATTCTATAAAAGTGCTTGATACTTTAACTCAAACTTATATTTCCGATTATCCTTCATCTATATTAACGTATAATTATGCATCATCTAAACCATGGAAAACATTACCAAGCAGTGAAGTATTAAGAGTGCATGATCAAGTTCCGGTTAGAGCATTAGCTCAAGAGATTATTGATAATAGAGTTGTTTACGGTAATTATATAGATAAACCAACTCCACCTGCTACTATAAATTATTCTGCTAATGTTATTCACAAAAATACAAATGATAAAATAGAATATCAAAATCAAAATCTCAAACAAAATAGAACTTATCAAGTTGGTGTTGTACTGTCTGATAGATATGGTAGACAATCAACTGTAATATTATCTACTATAGATGATTATAATATATCTTCTACTATAAAAGGTTCAACAATATTTAATAAATTTAAAACTTCACCTTTTTCAGATTATTCATCAAATGGATTGTTTAGCGCAACTGATGCTTGGGATGGAGATAATTTAAGCTTAACATTTTGGGCAGCTATTTCTTCAGGATTATCTCCTAATTCTTTACCAAATTATGACACTGGAGAACCTGGTTTATATAATGCAACTACAAATCCACTTGGTTGGTATAGTTATAAAATAGTAGTTAAACAAACAGAACAAGATTATTATAATATATATTTTCCTGGTATACTAAACGGATACGCTGATGGAGAAGCCATATCAACAGCGGCTACAGAAAAAGAACCTGTATGTCATTTTGCTTTACATGGAGATAATATAAATAAAGTTCCTAGAGATTTATCTTTAGTAGGACCTAATCAAAAAGTATTTAGAACTAGTAGACCTACTATAAAAGAAGATCCTAGTTACTATCAATTTGCTGGACAACAAATTGATCCTTATTCTGATGAGGGAGAAAGATTATTAAAAGAAAGAGATAGAGAAAGAGATTTAGATGCTGGTAGTCAAGTATCTAATGCTAATGTTAAATTATCATTAAGATTAAATAATATAGAACCACAAAGTATCACTGGTGGATCGACTCTTACAGCTATAGATACAACTACTGCTCAAGGATATCCAGGAATTAATTTAGATACTGTAAATACTATAGGTACCGGTGTGGAATTAGGATTATGGGATGCTGCAGGAAAACCTCCATTTAATACAGCTAATGTTTTCTATGGTTATAAAAACAATCCATATATTGCAAAAATAACTGTATCAGCACCTATTACCGCTGGTTCAGAAATACAAACAGGATTAACCGGACCACATCCACTTTCTGGAAAACTTAATCATTGGATTGAAGCGGATGGTGATTTTGATGGAGCTAGTTATGTTGCCGGTTCAAAAAATGTACTATGTACTATACCTGATAATCCTCCAGGTGTAGATGCTAGTACAGGAAGTGGTTTTAAGGTAAATATTGATAATGATGATAATACTCAGACCGGAATGGGAATGCCTACAGCGGTATCTGTAGCAGATATTGGTGGAGGATGGGATCCATTAATGAGCGCGGGTTATATTGGGACAGGCGGAGCGCCACATACTGATAATGTTAAAATAACTGGGGCTGGAGATGGCTTGGCACATTTTATATTGAAATGGAATAAAACTCCTTTTGAAGGAACTATGGCACCTTCATTAGCCGTATATGAAACTCAACCTTTAAAAAGTAAATTAGATATATATTGGGAAACCTCTACAAATGGATTGATTGGTGAATTAAACGATGCTATAGCTGAGGGAGATGTTGTAACTCCAGTAAAACTTACAGGACTTAGTGGAAGTCTACCAGAAATTAATCATGATGAAGGAATGCCTACAGGACAAGATATAACTGGTCCGCTCTTTCCAACTAATGGTTTTGGTTCTCCTTTATCAGGCCCAATAACTGCTTCTATAATTTCAGTTGATGATAATATGCCTGGAACTGGAGATCAATCTCATTTATTTACAATAAATAATTCTGTTCCAGGTTATAATGATGCTTTTTCCATAGAAACAAATGGATATTGGATGGTTGATATAGATAGTAGCACATTGCATAATTACACTTTTAAAATTAAAATTAATTGTCCTAGTAGTACATATGCAACTGGAGGTGGTTTTATAGATAGACAAATAACACTAGGTCCTTATACAGTTGGAAATCTACCACCATATTTTGTTTATGATGGTGATAATGTATACGATGGCACCTCAGGTTTTATTGCAAAAGATGATAATCCTACACAAACAGCTACTATAACAACGGTATATACTACTCCAGCAATAGATACTTCGTCGATGAGTTATCCAGCGCTTGGCGGTAATATTGGATGGTTAGATGTTCCATGGTATGGAGTTTCAAATCCTTGGCATCAGAATAATTATGCGTCTTCTACTAATTGGTTAAAAACAAGTAGTAGTTCAAGAATTTATACTGGGAAAGAGGAAACTGATATTGATAATGTATATAATATATCAAATGGAGTATTTACTGTTCCAAAAACTGGAATTTATAATCTTCATGCAACCGCTAAGTTTAACGCTAGGTGGTGGGTTGCTTGGTATAGAGATGGATCAAAACAATCTCAACCGGTTGATATGACCAGTTGTGTTGCTTATGTTTTTTGGATGTATAATATGACAACAAATACATACATCGGCAGAAATCAAGGTGCAATGTATCATTCGGGGGAAATTGCTAAGTGGAGTAATAATTTTGCGCCAAGTTACTGGATACCCGCAAATAATTTTACGGGGGTTCCAACTGCAAGGGGAGGATCAAATGGTTATATTGATACAACTTCCAGCGGGCAAGGGGTTAATAATGGTGAAAGAATTGCAACCACCCAAACACTAAATAAAAATGATGAAATAGCGATTGGAGTTTGGGCTTCGTGGCTTGGGAATAGAGAATATAATTGGAGAGATGCGAACGCATTTAATAGACCATTTGTAAATAAGAAATCAGTGTTATTGGGTGGAGGCGTACGTACCTATAGTGGTATAGCTCAAATTCAAGTTACTGAATCAGCATTTAGTGCAACAAATATTGAAGAAATTTATTATACAAACCAAACTGGAGACGTTTATACTTTTGAAGTTGAAAATGGATCTAATTTAAGTGGAGGCTTAGAAAAAGATAGTATTGTATTTGATACAAATATAACTGTATATGATGAAAATGGCGTTGACATTACAACACGAGCCGGAGCAAGTAATACCCACGTCAAAATATTTTCTTTACGTGATAATAATGACGGGTCTGCAACTTTAGTTAAAAATGCCTATTGTGCTGTGGGTAGTTATCATGTTCAAATAACAGCTCGAGATATGAGTGGCACAGGTAATTCTCCAACTACATTTGAAGCAGTAGTTGTAATAACATCAATTGAACCGTAAAATAATTAATAAATAAGTAATTATATTAATAATGAGTACAGAATTAAAAGTTAAATACTATAACTCCTTTATTTTAAAGAAGATTGTAAAAAAATCTGCAGATGCAACGCCAAATCAAGAAGGTAGTTGGCCTGGTTTACCATGGGATCCTACGGTTATTACATCTGATGGTAGCGTTGTAGATTATCCTCCTTATCCTTTTAATGATGACGCTGGTGCTGAAGAAACTGTTAATTGGTATTTAGAAGAATCTAGAATAAAAGGTGGTTTTAATAATGACATAATAGAACTTGGTGCTAGAGCTTATGCTGTAAATAAAAACTTTAAACAATCTGATAGAAGTAATAGTTTAATTTTTTCTGGAATTTATAATGATAGAACAGGTATAAATAATACTAATGTATTTTCTGTTGGGGAAAATATAGTTAAAGATGCAGATGCAATGTATGGTAGTATTCAAAAATTATATGCAGAAGATACTAATTTACTAATATTTCAAGAAAATAAAGTTCATAAAGCATTAATAAATAAAGATACTATATATTCTGGAGATCAAGGAGCACAAGAAGCTCTTGGTAGAACTAAAGTAATAGGACAGTTAGTACCCTTCCTAGGAGAATATGGTATTAGTAGAAATCCAGAATCTTTTGCTATTTATGGTTATAGAAAATATTTTGCAGATAAAGATCGATCTGCTGTTTTAAGATTATCTAGAGATGGTATAACAGAAATATCGTTTTATGGTATGCGTGATTATTTTAGAGATGAATTTATTAATATATCTGATTTAAGAACAA
>Ga0209756_1004252_pt1 | contig 11218 bp, 17 predicted proteins | sample ETNvirenome_6_85_FD_184071 | JGI IMG/M metagenome (GOLD analysis project Ga0209756, IMG submission 184071) | Marine viral communities from the Pacific Ocean - ETNP_6_85 (SPAdes) (version 3) | ecosystem: Environmental > Aquatic > Marine > Oceanic | place: Pacific Ocean | collected 2013-06-19
CCTGTTGGGGACCGTGGAGCAGGAGCAGGCCGGGCCGGCCGCGACCGCCCCCAGTCCTCAGGATGTCTTGGAGATTCTGAACGTAGCCTCGACGCTCGGTTTCGGGATCTTCTCGTCCATCTATGGAGCAGTCACCGCGATCAACCCCCAAACGGGCCAGATTGACACCGCCTCCGGGACGGTCGCCGCGGCCGAAGCCGGAACCATTTCGACGAGCCCCCCGGCTGCCTTGGGCGGCGGTCGAGCCGCGTCGACGCAGTTCCAGGTTCGGGAGCCGGGCTCGGGATGGATGTCCGACGAGTGGATCAACCCGACCAACATTGCCTTGGTAGTGGGGGGCGTTCTTTTGATTGCCCTGGTGACTCGACGATGAGCCGTTCCGAGGAAGTCTGCGAAGAAATCAACGACCAGTGCGAGCCGATCGATATCGAACTCTCGTCGGCCCTCTCGAAGACCTGGACCCCCGTCGTCGTTGGAAAGCCGATCGCGCTGTTCTATATGAACGACGAAAACTTCCTCGACGTGCATTTGTTCGGCTTTCCCGGCCTTAACGCAGACGACGTCCTGGTCGAACTTTCCAAAGCCGAACCCTCCTCAGAGGTCGTTGACCAGCTCGCGCAAACCAAGTCCTTGGTTTTGCACGATCCCGACGACGATTTTGCAGTAATTTCCAATCTAGAGTTTTCCGATTTGGGACTCGACGACGTGAAGGAAGAATAACCAATGGCAACCCGACGACGACGACGAACCGTACGCACGCGACGTAACCCGAAGCGCTCTACAAGGAAGGGCCAGGTCCGCAAGACAGCAAGGCGAGCCTATGCCCCCAAGCGTCGCGTGAGTCGTCGCCGCAACCCCCGAGGAATTATGCAAAGCCAGGCATTCCGTTACGCCACCGCGACCGCGGCCGGCGCCGCTGCAGAGGTCGTTGTCAATCAGACCGGCTTCCTTGCAAAGACCTTTCCCAACCGGCTCGCCCGCGGCGCCGTGTATGCGCTGTTGACTGTCATGATCGGCCGACAGGTTTTCAAGGGCAAGGCCCGCGAGAATGCGATCGCGCTCGGTGTCGGAATGATTATTCCGTCCCTGGTGGCCCAGGTCGGAACGTTCCAGCTGGGCTCGGGCCTGACGCAGAGCTTGGTGAACGGAAACGGCAACGGCAACGGCAACCGCCGGGTCGCTTCCATCCGCCGAGCTGCCCTTTCATCCCCCTATGCAGCTGCCCGCGCGCATGCTGTTCAGGACAGCGGCCTCAAGGCCATTTAAGGAGCATTGAACATGTCTCGTGAATTCCTTATGGCGGGTCCCCTGGAGGACACGCTCACGACCGATAATGACGAAACCAGCAAGATCGTGGCCAGTGAGCCGGGCGTATTGCACCTCGGTAGGCTTCTGTTTTTCGCCGGGATCGACATCGACTTGGTCGGCTACTCTGATTTGGATCTCTCCATGGGGATCCAGATTTCCAGCCTGCAGTACAACGGCGCAGAACAGCTGATCCGCGGCCGGAACACTCCGGCCCCCCCGGCCTCGGTGTTCTCCCCGTATCGCCTCGGGCGCGTCGTCGACTTGGGCGATTATTCCTTTGCAACCGGTGACACCCTCGCCGCGACCGTTCAGGCCCAGGGATCGAACGTGGCCGGCAATTTCGCCATGTGTGCCCCCTTCTCGCCTCGCAACCAGCGGAGCGGATACATTGGACCGGTGCCCAAGGGGCGGATTAGCTACGCGGGTTCCCCCACGTCTCAGGTCGCCGCGGGTGCTTCGACGGACCTTAGTCTCACGGCCGACGCTGACGGAATTCTCGATCTGAGTTCCATGGCGATCCGGGCGATGCTCGACCAGGCCGCGACCGGCGAGTATGGACCGTCGACCTTGGCGACAACCGTGATCACTCAGATTACGCTGCCCTCGGGCGACAACCTGATCCTTGGCCAGTCCCAAGGCGGCGTGGCCGGCTCGATCTTCCGAGCTGACCGCGCGGGTAACTGGGTGGACTTTGGCAAGGAGTGGGTCGCGGCCGGCTCCGTGGTCAAGGTCTCAGTGACGAACACGGGCGCCGATATCGCAAACTTCAGTTGGGGCTGCCCGTTCGTTCCGGCTGACGGTGAGTCGCCCTGCTAGAAAGTTGAGGGCGTCTCATGGAAACGCGCGTGCGCCGGTTTGCGATCGACGTCCTAGACGACGGCAACACCAGTTCGGCAGTGGAGGTCAACGACCCGAACTGCCTTGGCTGGGAGTTGTCCTGGAACGTCGAAGCCGCGGCCAAGGCTATCGTCGGCGCAACGATCAAGTGTAAGGATATCTGGGAAGACGGACCGGCTTCTCTCGAATACGGCGAGTTCCAGGTGGGAGTGGGCGGAAAACTCTACATCCCGTATCCGGCGTTCTCGATCTCCGGAATCGACATGGCGGCGAACGACGACGGCGTAACGTCGGTGATTCGCATCGTCGCTCGCACCGTCGAATGCAGCGGTCACACGATCGCCAGCTCCGAGTTGATAGCATTCGACAATGACGAAGTGGGAGCTTCCTCGGCAACCGAATTTACGGTGCCCAAGCAAGCGATCGCTTACAAAGTGACCGGCAAGAAAGCCGGCGGCCCGTTGTCGGTAACTTTGTCTTTCACCCCACCGAGTGGATCAGAAGAAGTCCTTTCGCAATGGATTATCAAGAACGACGAAGTGAACCCCCTTTCGACCGGGGGCCAGCTCTGGAGAGACCTCCCACAAACGCCCGTTGGAAAGGTGACTATCGCGAATGCGGACGCCGGTAACGCGGCCGAGGTTTGCGTCTGGTGGCGATTTGATCTGCGCCGGGTGAAGTAATGCCCCGGTGGTCGACGGCCCCGCCGCTCTGCAGTCCCACCGAGGGAGGGACGGAGTACACAACCGCCCTCTTCCTCGAAGGCACGTTGCGCCCGGTCGGAATGACCGATCGGGAGTTCCAGGAACGCAAACGGCTGTACGAGGCCTTACGCGCCTATTCCGCGGAAACCGGCCGACACCAAGAGTGGGTTTCGACACTCCCCGCGGCGCAACAGGAATCTTACTATCAGCTACTCACCCTGTTCATAGAATATTGGGTGCGGGTCGAGTACCTGATCGACTCCGTTCCGTACCCTGGCAAGGTTTGGAGTTCGGGCGGCTTTGGCACCGGATCCGGCTTTGTTCCCCGCCCCTACAATGCGACCGACTATGACCCCGAGGTAACGTCCGGGTGTGCTGACCTTTGCACCGATTGGGCTCAGCGCGAATACGTCAAAGCCGGGGGCAAGGGATGCACCGTGAAGTGGCAGAACGACTGTTTCTTTGTCACGAGGCCCCCGCACACTTGGGCAAAGAAGCTTGCAGCTCGCGAGTTTGGGTGCGCCGGATGGAACGCCGAACTAAATCAAGCGATCCGGGACCTTTCCGAAACGGTCCAGGCGATCGACGAGCTGCACGGGGAGGCCATCTACATCGACCCCAAGACCGGCCTTTCTACCGCGGAAATGCTCGACGCCCTGGTCGACTACAACGAGACGGCCCAGGACAACACGGAGTCGGCCTATGAGTGGCCCGGCCTCGGCCCCCTGGGGACCGAGTGGCGCACCTGGGCAGCCCTGGGGATCGGCGCGATCGTCGTTGCGATCGTTGTGAAGTAATGATTATCCACGAAGACCTGCAGGAAGACGGATGGATCGGATCCCTCGGGGTCTGGCGGCTCGATCCGATCGACGAGGGCTCGTGCCAGCTCATCCCGTTTATCAATCTGCTCTATGATTACTACGTCGGTTGGGACGGGGCGCCGATCAGCTCGATCGGGGCCAGGGAACAGAAACTGCAGGATCTCCCTGTGGACCTCCCCGCCCAGTGGAGTGGGATCGCCATCGCCGCCGGGGCCAATGATGACGAGTGGGTCGACCTCGACAACCTGTTTCAGGACATCCACCGATCCTATGTCGACTTCGTCTTATACGGGGAGGCCTGGCAGCTCGACCAGCTAGGCCAAGAGCTGAAGGTTCTCGGGGCGGTGCTGCAGGACTGGCAAAGCCGATCGGATCCCGAGGTGATTCCGGAGTGGAACTCCGAGACCGAGCCGAACTCCTATTGGTGGCCGAGCTGGCCCGAACTCATGCCTCCGCGGGATCAGTGGGATTCTGATCCGCTGTACTTTGCCGAGGTCTCGGAGCTGCTTGGGGCTTGGGGGCAGAACCTCGAGGAGCGCGCCCGAGCCCTCGATTTGAGGCCAAACGGGGCCAAACCTGGACCCGAGACCGCCGCTCTGGTGTGTTTTTCGACCGTTGCCCCGGCCCAGGGGCCAAGAACGTCAATTTTTCCGATCGCCCTCGTGGGCCTGGTTCTGTGGGGGGTGCTCAGTGCCTAGCGAAGAAGAAACACTGCAGTCCAGTACCGCAAGCGATTCAGCGATCGCTGATGCCGTGGCGACGGTCGCGGCCTCGGTTTACGGGATCGCCCAAACGATCGCCGCAACCGAGCTTGAGTTTGCAACGAACCCCTGCGCCCGTGAGACCGTGCTGTTTTCCGATCTTCTGGCCGCCGACGCAAAGATCGACACCCTGATCTCAGGTGTCGAATTCTGGGCAGCCCGAAATCAAAGCGCCGTCGACCGGGCGATCGACAACTGGGGCTTTGGGGCCACCGGAGCGATCGGAGGGATCGCGTTTTCGGCTTACCTGTTTAACAACAACTACACGGGGCTCTTGGTCCCCCGCGCGGCGATGCCCTCGGGTCCTGGCGACCGCAAGCCTTCGAGCGCCAACGAAGGAGATTGGATCGGCGCCGGGGTCTACCTAAAAAACGGGCGGCTCCAAGGGTCCCGCCTGGTCGACGCTTGGTATCATTGGATCGACCGGATGCGCTACAGCGTGTATGCCCCCTGGATCGGTCGCCCAGCTTGGCGGGAACGCCTGCATTCGTGGGTGGGGACCTCTCAGCCGGGAAATTGGCGGAAGTGGGTCCCGGGCGATCCGATCGCCGCGAACTCAACGGTGGGCCGGGCGATCGCCCGGCGCGATCAGATCCAGGCCGCATACGACGACGCCCACTCCGACTGCACGCAGGGGCGCGCGGCCTCGCGGGCCGCCGGGACCGCCCTTCTCGACGTGCTCGGAGCCGGGGCTGCCACCGGGCTTCCGGTCCTTCAACTCCCGCCGGCCGACGACGCCGACGGCGGCGGCGCAACCGATATACCTGTCCCCCTGCTTATTGGTCTCGGGGTCGCCGCCGCCGTTCTTATCAGGATGAGACGATGAACGAAACAAAGGGAACAGGATCGGAGCTGGCAATCGCGGCCGTCGTAAACGTCGTCGCCTATCGAACGCTATTCAGCGCGCTGAGCCTGCCTGGCTGGTGGGGCGGAATGATAGCGGCCGCGTCGATGGCGGTCGCCTCCGATCCCTCGGCGGGCGAACGTGCGCGCCAGATCGCCGGAGGCCTTAGTGCACCGGGGGCAATTGCGGTCCAGGCGTTCCGGAACAGTAAACCTACCCAAGCCGCCTGTTGCGCTCCCTGCGCCGCAGGCACCGAATGTGAGGCAAAGAATGGCTCTTGTTAATGTGGTCCCCCTCCAAGTTGAACAGCTCACCGGGCGCCTAGCTTGGGAACAGCGGGTTTCAGCCGTCGACGATCCCGCACTCTTACCCGGCGCGACAAACTACGCCTTGGGCGGAAACCTGAACGCGTTCATTGACGCGATCGACCAGCTGTTCCAGCAAGGCCAGGACCTCGGGCTCACCGACTTCACCTTTAAGCCCGAGGACCTTGGCGGATACCTTGGAAGCCTGGTGGATATCTCCGACTTTGTTCGGGTAAACGATGTCGACCCGAATCCCGCCGAAGGGACGGCGAGCGGCGCCGAGCTGGGCGACCGGATCTACATCCCCGTGGGGGCCCTGTCCTGGGATCCCGAGGGAAACCCGCATGCACCGGGGTGGATCGTCGCGCTCTATAACGGCTTCTGGTACGAGGTCCCGGCCGGTCATGGGCCGATAAATGCTAGCGATCCTTGGGCGAGCCCGACGAGCACTGTTCCGCATATCGCCGGGTATAGGCGGATCGACATCCCCGCCGGGGTGATTCCAATGCCGCTGGGAGAGGACTCGGTCGTTTGGCGTCCCGGCCTGGTGCCCGAGCTCGAGCCGGCCGGGGTGATTCTTCCCCGGCCTGACTTTCCGGGCGACGACGACGATTTGTGCATTGGCTGCGCCGGTCCCCCCACGACCGACTATTCCGCCCCCCCCCCCAAGGTTGCAACGAACTGGATGCCGCTTGCGCTTGGCGCCGCTGCTTTGTACTTCCTTATGGATTAAGGGGTGTTAAAAAGGGCGTTCACCGTCTGGCCCGGTGAACGCCCCTAGGGCCAGAAAGGAAAGGCTAACCGAAATGACCCCAAACGAAACTACCAGAAATCTTAACCCCTTGAGGCACCTGCTTCAAGACACGCACAAGGCCGACGTAGATCTGTATATGGTCCTGATCGGCCTGCGTGATGCTTTGCTTGGTTTTCGCCGCAACAGCTGGAAGCAGGGAAGTTATCAGCGGGCCTATGATGCAGCAAACCAGGCCGGGCTTGGGGGGCTTTGCTCCAGCTCCGATCACCCCCTGTCGCCAATGTGCGTTCTGCTTGGGTGTGAGCACGGGGGCGAACCCGAAAACTCGGGACGGTTGTCATAATACTTATTATCGGACGTTGGCCCGGCGACCCGAGCCGGGGTGCATAAGGTCTGCATAAGCCGAACTCGCCCCAAAGCAGGCCCAGGACATCCCAACAACCCTGGAGCTCCGTCGGTCGCCTGAACGCGATCCGGGTGACCGACGCCTTTCCGGGTCGGTCTTGGTATAGTTTTCGGGACATGAACAAAGGTGGCGCGCGCCGCGTCTTATTTGTGAACCCCAAAGTGAAAGGCACTCACGATGAAAAACGAATACTGGAAAGACAGCTTCCGCCTGTACACCGAACGCAAGTTCGCGGTGACGGGGGGCGAGTGATGGACTACCCGATCGCCCCCAGCTCGCACCCCCTGGTTAAGCAGCTCCAGGCGGAGATCCGAGAACTCGTTTCCGCGCTCCACGCACTGGTCAACGCGACCGGCGACGAGACTTACGACGAAGGCGAGAAGATTTGGGACCGCGCGGCCGAGCTGGTCGCGCTTCACGATGACGACCTCGACGAGCTGGTCGACCCCGAGCCCTTGCCCCGCCAGTATCGAGGGACCTGGGCTCACGAGACGAACGAAACAAACAAGGAACAAACGTGAAACAAACAACCGACGAACAGGCCACCGATCCAAGGTATCGACCAACAGGGGTCGAGATCTTAGAGGCGCTCTTGGTGATCTACGCCGAGGACATGTTGGTCGACGATTACGGACCGTGGGACGAAGTTCTCTACTTCCTGTTTTCCCGAGAGAACAAACTAGTTCAGCACTTCTTCGAGAAGCTGGACCAGGCCGGTTGTTCTTTTGACGAGTTCTTCGAGAAGTCTAAGGCCAGGCGAGGGAGCGGGATCAAGGCCTTTAGTAATTGGCTGTGCGAGGGACACTTTGATCCGATCGTTCCCTATGCCCTGGCGCCCGACCTCAGGGTTATCGAATGAGCCTGTGGATAACTCGGCGCTTGCCTGTGGATAACTCGAATTCCAGCACGATCTATATAGGTAGACGCGTGTGCGCGCGTCTTTCGCTTCGCTCAATTGTCTTACAAATTTTAGATCATGATCCGCGCGTGCGCGCGAGGAGGAACCCCAATGAAACACAATGACCCGGCTTCGCCGGGACCCCAGAGGACCCGAATTAGTAGGTCGGAGTGCGGAGTCTGGATCAATTACAAAGGCCAGCCGAGCGGGTTTGAACTGCCCTTGGTTCGCTTGTTGGAACTTCCCAGGATTGTTCGGCTCGAAGCCGCGGTCCAGGCCCGGGCGATTGTCGCGGACCTTATGAACGACGGAGAGGTTGTCGGAGATCTATACGGCGACGTTCCGATCGAATGGATCGAAGTACTCGGAACCCTGGCGACCGCTCCAGAGCGGGTGAAGACGCCCGACGGTTACCAGCTGCAGCTCGGGCGATGGGATGCCACTCTGCGTTACGTCCGGGTCGGCCTGAGGTCCTATGCTCGGGACGGCTGGGAAGGGTGGCGGAAGAAGCTGGCCCGCCGGCCGCGCTACGCGCTCCGAGCAAACTTCCTCCGAGCGATGCAGCTTGGATGGGGCGTCCGGGGTGAGCACCGCTGGAATCAACAGCCGTACTGGGAACCGACTCAGGACGAATACAAAGCCGGGTGGAAAGCCTGGCTTCGAGGAGACGCTCCCGAGCCCCACCCGGTCAACGTGGTGAACGTCCAGGGGGGCTCGAATGATCTGGAGTAGCAAAAGCGAAAAAGAGCGGGTGGCGATCCGGCGGGTGCTCGTCGTCGTCCACCAGGAGCTAACCCAGCTCCAGCGCGATCGCGACGAGCCCGAACACAAACGAGACCCCTTGGACCGGGCCTTGCTGATCACCAGGGGCGCAATCAACTCCCTTGGCCTCGGCCGGATTGAACCGGCCGAGGACCTGGAGGTGATGCCGTGAACCTGGTTTGTCCAGTCTGCACCGATCGTCAGCTGATCCATCCGGCCAACGGGCGCCCAAGATCTACTTGTGAGGGCTCATGTGCGCGCGCCTGGGCGCACGCGCGAAGAAACGCGAGCCGAGACAAGCGCATCGCCGTAGAGGCCCTGGAACGCGCTCTGGTGGCCTTGGGCCGAACCAAAAGCCCCACCCTGTGGAGGGAGGTCCGGAACGTTCTCAGGCGTTTGGACCAGATTCCCCCGGCGGAACTTGCGCGGGTTCGGGGGCCGGTGGAGTAATTTCCGGGGCTGCATCGCCCGCGTTTAGGCTCGCTGCCTGTTCGTTTACTTTGTGCGCCATTGCGCCGACGAGCTGGGCCAGGTTCCCGACGAGCGGCGAGGCCAGCAGCTCGGGGAGGACCTGAACGAACAACGACCCGATCGAGGTTTCCTGGTCGGCCAAAACCATTTCAAGTTTAAAGTTCGCCATGTCGACTTCCCCGCGGGACTGGGCCAGCGCGATCGCTTGCGTCGTCGCCGTGTTGCTGCCCTCGGCCTGCAGCTGCAGCAAGGTCTCGAAGAACCGTTCCATCTGATCGGTATTGCCTTTCAGAGCCTCAAGCGTGCGCTGCTGGCTTTCATCGTTCCGAGCGATCAGCGTGTCGAAGCCCTGGCTGAGTGACTGCGATAGACGCTCGGTCGCCGCGTCCGGACCCTTTGAGCCAGTGCGAGTGCCCGGGGCCTCGGGAACCAAGTTGAACCGTTTCTTCGCCGGGGTGGAGTCACTCAGGCTGCCGTCTTCGTTGGCGTACGCGAGTCGCAGTTCAAACCGGGTGCCAGACTCCCCAACGGCGTCGACAATCTGATCGATCAAATACTCCGCTGAGACGTCGTCCAGAAGCGCGGCTTCAAACTCCAACGCCTGCGACCGTGACAACGATTGTCCCTTCCCCCGGATCCGGTCGACATAAAGCGCGAAAATTTGTCGGTCTGAATCCAGCCAGTCCGCGACCACGGTTACCAGGTTGTTCCGGACTAGCTCAGTAAGACGGTAAGACATCGAAAAACACTCCAATTGAGAGATGTGGGAAAGGTCAGTTCTTGTACCTTGAAACGCTTGAAACTTGCCAGGGGATCGAGGTACTTTCCGCGCATGGCGGCCACCTATCTGCAGCAACAAATGCAAGCCCTGCTGAGTGACACTGCGACCGAGCAGGGCGGGCCGACACCCCCCGCCCCCGGTGAAGTTCTCGAAGTCCTGCAGACTGCCTCCACGCTTGGATTCTCGATCTTCTCGTCAATTTACGGGGCTGTCACCGCGATCAACGCGCAAACCGCCCAGCTCGACACCGCGTCCGGGACTGTCGCCGCGGAAGCCGCAGGATCCATCACCGTGACCCCGCCGGCCTCGCTCGGAGGCGGTCGAGCCGCTTCTACGAACTTCCAGGTGCAGGAGCCCGGCCCCGGTTGGAAAGAGCCCGATTGGTTGACCCCGGTCAACATTGCCTTGGGCGTCGGGGGGATCGTTCTGATCGCTATGGTGGCCCGGCGATGAGCACTCGATCAGAGGAAGTCTGCGAAGGTATCAACGACGATTGCGAGCCGATCGACATTGAACTCTCGTCGGCCCTCTCGAAGACCTGGACGCCCGTGGTCGTTGGAAAGCCGATCGCGCTGTTCTATATGAACGACGAAAACTTCCTCGACGTGCACTTGTTCGGCTTTCCCGGCCTTAATGCCGACGACGTCCTGGTCGAACTTTCCAAAGCCGAACCATCCTCTGAAGTCGTTGACCAGCTCGCACAAACCAAGTCCCTTGTCTTGCACGATCCCGACGATGACTTTGCTGTAATTTCAAACCTCGAGTTCTCCGATCTGGGGCTCGATGACGTAAAGGAAGACTGAACAATGGCCCAACGACGACGACGACGCACCGTACGCACGCGCCGCAACCCGAGGCGTTCCACAAGGAAAGGCCAGGTCCGCAAGACAGCAAGGCGAGCCTATGCCCCCAAGCGTCGCGTGAGTCGTCGCCGCAACCCCCGAGGAATTATGCAAAGCCAAGCATTCCGTTACGCCACTGCGACCGCGGCCGGCGCCGCTGCAGAAGTCGTCGTCAACCAGACCGGCTTCCTTGCAAAGACCTTTCCCAACCGGCTGGCCCGGGGTGCGGTGTACGCGCTCTTGACTGTCATGATCGGCCGACAGGTTTTCAAGGGCAAGGCCCGCGAGAATGCGATCGCGCTCGGTGTCGGAATGATCATTCCGTCCCTGGTGGCCCAAGTCGGAACGTTCCAGCTGGGATCGGGCCTGACGCAGAGCTTGGTTAACGGCAACGGCAACGGCAACGGTAATCGCCGGGTCGCTTCAATCCGCCGAGCTGCCCTCTCATCCCCCTATTCAGCTGCCCGCGCGCATGCTGTTCAGGACAGCGGCTTGAAAGCCATTTAAGGAGCATTGAACATGTCTCGTGAATTCCTTATGGCGGGTCCCCTGGAGGACACGCTCACGACCGATAATGACGAAACCAGCAAGATCGTAGCCAGTGAGCCGGGCGTATTGCACCTCGGTAGGCTTCTGTTTTTCGCCGGGATCGACATCGACTTGGTCGGCTACTCTGATTTGGATCTCTCCATGGGGATCCAGATTTCCAGCCTGCAGTACAACG
>Ga0209756_1004257_pt1 | contig 11208 bp, 9 predicted proteins | sample ETNvirenome_6_85_FD_184071 | JGI IMG/M metagenome (GOLD analysis project Ga0209756, IMG submission 184071) | Marine viral communities from the Pacific Ocean - ETNP_6_85 (SPAdes) (version 3) | ecosystem: Environmental > Aquatic > Marine > Oceanic | place: Pacific Ocean | collected 2013-06-19
AAAGTAGCTTGTTGATCGGCAATCGGGATAGTCAGCTTAGACATACCCTTTGCCAGAATACGAGCCTTTACAGCCATCGATGATTGAGGATTAAAGTCTCCCTCAATATCAGAGATAGCGGGCGTCAAAGCCAGCGAATCCCAGATGAAAACAAGCTTTTCATCAGTCGCCCCAAGCAACTCTTCAATCGTCTCTAGAACGAACTCGACAGACGTTGCTTGGATGTACATAAGCCGCTCTAGGTCGCAGCCTGAGCGCTCCAAAAAGTCAGGGTCGATAGCAGACTCGGAGTCAAAATACACCACAAGCTTGCCCTGTTTCTGGGCGTTTGCTGCTATCTGTGCTGCCATATAAGACTTGCCTGTAGACTCTAATCCTGCTAGCTCCGTAATCTTCCCAACAGGGATACCCGCTACCCGTCCACGACAAACAATAGAGTCCAACCAGCGTGAACCAGTAGGAATCCATTCCTTTACTTGTGTTGGGTTTGAGCCAGTTAAATCGTGAGCTACATTCCTGCCAGCCTTCTTATTAACGATCTTCATCAGATCTTGCATTGCTACTCGACCCGGCTTTGTTTGTGTTTTTCTTGCCAATTTTCCCTCCTAATAGTTTTTGATGCTCTTGGCAGTATTGATGTTCTAAATTACAACTTTTCGCTCTACAGGGTGTGGGGCTATAATAGCCCCCACAACACCTGTTATTAAGCGCTTTGTTCCAATCGCTCATTTAGCAGCTGCCGAATCGGCTACTACTGTCAGCGAAAGTTGCGAATGCTGTAGCGCCATAGTCGAAGTCAGCCGGTCCTTGAACTTCTCTCGATTTTGCGATTGATGGGGGACTGTCACCCACTTATGATAATAGTTAGAGTCAGACGGCGGCTCCTCTTGAGCGGTCTCGGCTCGGGATCGGTCTTTAGCATAAGCAGCATGAGATTGTGTCTTCAACTTCTCATGGATCTTAGAAAGATGCTGATAAAACTTGAATGAATCAGCGATCATCAGCCCATTATCATGGGCATATTCCACCCCTAACAACAGGGCCCACATCTTATTGGCCGCAATCTTCAGCTTCCTAGCGCTACCCGGAAGCTTCTCTGGGAGGCTTACGATAATGCTAGAAAACATATCTATAATTTCCTCGGCGCGGTCGAATTCTTCCTGCCGTTTGGCGTAAGGACAATTTGGATCCCACATTTCGTAGAAATCCTCTCCTTCTACGTAGAATTTGTCCAAATCCGCCGAATTAAGATCTCTATCGAGCGTCCGATCAAGAATCATAATGAACTTCACCATTAACTCCCGATCAATTGATTCCTTCATTTTTACATTGCTCAATAGTTTCCGGAAACAACCAACGGTATCATCGGTTCGCAATCTTATATAGCGAGATAGAGGAGTGTTGGCGGCATGCCGATTCTCTTGGTCGTTAAGCGACTTTCCCTTTTGGTGAACACTGAAAATCTTACGCACCTCTTTGGCGCTCACCTCCTCATAAATAGTGATAGGCACAGGCATATCTTTGAGGGCATCCTGCACTCGCGATGGAAGATCTTTAAAATGTTGGTTATCAATATTATGTTCCTTCCCATCTGCGTCGTCCAAAAGCCCGCTATATGTAAAATCATTGGCAAAGAAGGCAATCAACACATCTTCAGTTTTGTGTTGACCGTCCATACTAACGTATTTAAATCCCTTACGTAATAGTTCCTCAAAATACTTAGTACTATGAGTATCGGTAGGCTTGTTAAGTTTAATGTAGTCTAAACACTTGCGCACGTCTGCTAAAACAAGATTAGCAGTAACCCATCCTCTATTATACGAGGAAATAGCAGCGCGCTTAAGCTCTAATGTCCAATTACCTCGCTTGCGATTAAAATCTAAATCATAATACACATCTTCAGTAGTTAAGGTTTTTGCCACCTTAGAGGCTTTTATCTTATTTCCCATTTTATTCTCCTTTGTTATGAATGATAAAACAAAATCCATATGATTAAATTTTATCTGGGTGATTAGAGGCATCTGTTCCCCATGCCTCCCTGCGGGACTAGCCTCAATTACTTACCAGTCATAAGCTCGTTAAAAGCCTTGTCAACGCTACTATCAGCGCTTCCATACTTAGCAGTTTCCGATGAGCGACTTTCAGCAGAGCCATCGCTCGCGAGTTGCTCATCAAGAATCGCGTCGATCTGTGCTGGAGTTTGACGCTCGAAAAGAGAATCAAAGTCAGGCATGCCATCAAGGAGGGCGGGGATCGCATCCTTGTCTTCCAGCAAAGCCGATGTGTTACGACGCATCTTGAGGTTTGTTTGGGGGTACGCACCGGGTTTCGTGGGCTTAGTATATGTAAGAGTGATGTCCGTACCCTCTTGAATGTCTGTGACATCTCCATACTCGGGATCAAGGATATACCCCAAAAGAAGTTCATAAGCCTGCTTTCCATAGCCATAGACCTTGATACCTTCTTCCTCTCGACCCCTTACAACGACTGGTGAGAAATAGCGAGTGCGAACAAAGAGTGACTTTGCCAGCTTTTTGCTTTCCTCGTCGTTTTTATCGCTTCCTTCTCGCCATAACGAGGAAGCGAATTCGCAAATAGGACAATCCTCTCCAAAGTTACGCTTTGGACAAAGAATGCCTCCGCGATGATCTCCTACATTATAGTGGAAGAACATCTCCTTCAATGGATCTCCGTCGTTCGTTGGAACGATACGAATATCCGTATCACCCTCATCTGGCTTAAACCAGACAGAGTTTCCGTTAGTGTTTTCGCCGCGTAGTGTTGCGAGCTTTCGGCGCATTAGCTCCATATCAATTCCCATAATTTATCTCCTTTTTTTGATGTTTATGAGTGAACAATAAGCGTTCCTTACTGTTCTAGTATACCACTCTCGACAAAGCAAGTCAAGAGTTTTTTTGGATTACGTTAGTGTGGGCAACGCAAAACCCAAAGTCTTGTTGTAGGGGGGTTTCATAGATCGCATATGAAATTTTTCTAAAAGCATTTCTTGGTTTTTCCTTTAGCATGTTAACTAGCTTCCTGTGAAGCCCTCCTTCTTCTTCCAATCTTTTTTCATTTATACACATATAATAACATAGCTCTCGCTCGGTGTCAAGGTCAAAAATCCATTTTTCTTCAAGATTTTTCATGTCCAGCATTCCTACCGTTCTAACACGATTAATCTCCGATGGGGGACAAACTTGCCCGATTTCAGGATCAGAATTCTCAAAATAATTCAAATAATGAATAGTTGAAAAAATAGAACTATTCAGTGTATCGTAGTATTCCTTAACAGGAATATTTTGTAAAATATTTTCTAAATTTAAGTTTGAAAAGAACGTAATAGTGTTAAATAGTCCTGAGCGTGCATACTCTTGCAAAACGCCAAACACAGCAGTCTCCATTAAACGTGGAACACCAGTTAAAAGCTCTATATCGGGCTTAATGTAAAATATATCAATCCTTTTATCTTTAATTTGTTCAAGAATCCCTAACGAATAATTTGAACTGTAAGAAGAGCCAACTATAATAAATTGAACGTGTTCATCGACATCCTTGAAAAACTTCTTCACATTAGGAATATTCTTTTCATAATCTTCTGGCTTCTCATGCGACTTTAATCTAAACTTATATTTAGATGAACGAGATATCTTATCATTCATCAGATAAACATTATAATTTGATATATCAGAAAACTTTTCTGCAATAGCCGAAGCAGCATTTCCAAGTCCAACAACAGAAATCATAGCTTAAGGTCCTCCAGGTCTAAATAATTCTTTCCAGCTTTTAGATTAACAAGATAATTTCCTAATATGTTTTCGGCAAACATCTTTTTTATATCTACAATTAATTCGCGTTCATCATCTACCATATCCAAAACGATCTCATCATGAACTATATGTGAAACAAATGATTTTTTATCCTGTAAGAACTTATCAATTTCAACCGCTTTATCTAATACTAAATCAGCCGTTGTGCTTTGCACAAGGTAATTCAAAGCTTTTCTATCGTCTACTATAATGCTCCGTTTAAAAGGCGTATTTACCCTTCCATCAATATAATACTTTTCTAAGACATCGGCTTTATTATAAATACTATTCTTCAAGGCTATGTGTTCATCAGGGCTATATAGCCATGTAAAGAATATAGTCTTCATTTCATCTCTTGTCAAGTCTTTTTTTCGAATAACGTTATTTTTGTTCCATTCGTGAATGTCTTCTTGCGGTTGGGTTTTGCCCGCTAACGCAAGAAAGGTTCTTGCTTCCGCGCCATTATAATCCAACGAAATAAACCAATCATTGTGTGGTTTCACAAGCTTTCTCAACTCTTTCATCATTGTGAGGATAGGAAAAGAACTGGTGTTTGTAGCGAGCCTGCCCGTCACAGTTCCAAACAAATTATAGTCTATATGCTTAGAACCCTTTAACAATTTTTGGGCGCGCTCCCGTATATGTGTTTTATAAAACAAGGACTTACTATTCTCGCTACTGATGTTTAAATCACGATATTTAATTTTATAAAGCAATTTTTGAACCTTGTCCAAATGCTCGTAATTCTCAGGTTTTTCGTAGTTCTCGAATACATATTCTGTGATTTGATTCTTTGCTTCACAAAACTGTTGCAAAAAATCGTTTGGCACAAGATCAAAGAAGCAATGCTCTCGCATACTAATTTTGCCTATTCTGAAAGATTTTAGATAAGCCTCAAAACGTCTCTGTAGACGCCTCCACTCTTCAATAAGATCTTCAGGGCAAGCTTGCTTTAAGGACTGGCCGCCACATCGCAACCAGGCATATTCTATATCAGAATCCATAATGGATCCTGTGTACTTCCAAGTCTTTGTGAGTTTGGACGGGAAGTCATCAAAATATAACTTTCCATCAACATACATTCCCACACAATCGGATTTATCATCCAAAGTTTGAAATATCAAGGCTCCTCCGCTTCTCTTCGTGCTTCAGTATACTTAATATAATAACTCAAAGAGCCGCGATAGTCAAATGGTTTATTGATTATTTTTTCAAATTTATTTAGAGCACCATCTATTCCTTTTATATGGAACAATTCAATTGTGTCATCTATTAGGATGTCTTTCTTAAAAGCTTTAAATTGAGACTCATCCTCTAAGAAACGAATTCTACAATATAATTTCAAAAAATATTCATCTGTGTATTTGTTGTCAAACTGCTCTGGCGTATACCGTACTGGATTAATTTGTTTTGATATTATCCTTCCACCGCACTCTTCTAATACTAAAAAGTTCTGCAATTTAACTTTATTATACAGTTTTAAAAGAAAATATTTAAATTTTTCAAAGTAAATCCTATGAGTTTCTTTATAGCTGGTTCCCAAAATTATTTCAGTGGTTGACGCACGATATTTGGCAGCATATTCAAGCATGGAGTTGCTGGCTATGTCAGCAACCAACCTCCAAGGTGCCATACGATCCACCATAAATCCATAAGTGCGACATGTTTTCAAATAAAACTCCCAATTCCTACTATGAAGAAACTCCTTTATCTTCTTAGCGTCATTGGTAGGATCTGCATCGGCTATTTCAAGCGATAATCCGTTCGCCATAAAAGGACAATATTTACTTTTTGTGAATGCTGTCTCAGTGAAAGGGGTTTCATAAGCACTTATTTGCAGTAAAATCATTAATTCTTTTATAAATTCATCAAAATTTTTAACTCTTATATTGGCTTTTTGAAATTGTGTCGCTACTGCATGAAAATATTTATCTATATATTGACCGTACACTGTCGTAGAAGATGTGTGCGCTTTAAAGACCCTTAGATTACTTAAAAATGGATCACTAGGACTTATTTGGCCCTTCAAAACACACTTTTCAAACTGTCGTGCCATGGCCTCAAAAGCATCCACAACAAAATTAGCTGCTTGTATGTTATCTGTTTTTGCAAAGCTTCTACTAAAACTTTTTAGTGGAGTGAAAGAGCCTATAAATGTAATTGGCAAATACTCTCGATTCACTCGTCCATACAAATATTTTTCCGCGAAATTAAAATCTATAAAATTTTGATATTTCGCCGCATTAAGGGCAGCTTGTCCACGATATATTAATCTTTTCATAAAAAGCTCACGACTATTCGCATTATTAGAATCGGCAAAATAGAATGACATTTTAAGGCGTAGCCTCTCCCGGTTGTGGTGTAGAGCCATCATCCGTAGATGTTTCCGTTGAGCCGCCTAGAAAACCCATAAACTTATCCATTAAACCTTCCTTGCGCTTGCCAAAATTACACATCACAGAACTATTTGTGCCGGCGCCGGCGCCACTTGATTTCTCTTTTCCGGTGTCTTCGTCTTCTCCTTCTGGCATTACTACTTTGGAGTCTCCATCATTCGAAGAAACCCATTTAGCTGTAATTTTTGTTTCTGCTTGGCCGGGACCGAACGTATGTTCAGATCGAATTATCATACAATAACCGCCGATTCCAAGTTTCGTCAAATCTAAATCAGTTGCCATAGGACTCCATCCGTGTGGATCTACGTAGATATATGTACCAGGCCATGCTTTTACGTTAGCATAAGTTGTTACATTGACATCATAAACTTCTCTTAATTGTTCTAGTCCATCATACCCTTCCTGTTCAAATCTGACCTCCCTGAGTCCTGTCGAAGTGGTTTTAGACAAATCAATCTTTTTTACGATACCACGATTTTTTCCCAACATATAGTGAAAAATTCCCCTAGCTTCGTCATCGACTCTGTTTCCCTTCATTAATTCAGTTGGCTGCGTTCTTCCGGCATAAAAAACCATATAGTTTATTTCGCGGCCGATGCCTCCATCTCCTCCATCTGGTAATAGACTTTCGCCTGAAATGTTTAGTATGGGCTGCTGACTCATTTTGTGTAACACCCCTCTCGATGCCAGTGGATGTTGTTTTTGAATTGCTGCAGTAAACTCATCTCTTAGCTCTCCAGAAGATCTATACGACGTGATCACCGCTTGATTCAATCTAGCTTTTTGTTTTGCCGCGCCACTGAAGCAGTCAGAATCATTGAGGAAATTCTTTATAAGATCGTTGAAGAAGTCACTTAAAAATTTACTCAAAGAATAGACTGATTCGTCTTTTTTCAAAAGCTTATCGGTCATCCATTCAATAAAATATTTAACAGAAATAGGCACATCTCCAAAATTTACAAATAGACTTGTTTCGCCGTCTTTAGGATTAACAATCTCTAGTGGACCAAGTAATAATCTAAATTTCTTAAAATTTACTGCAAAAAGTTCTAATTTTTCTTTTTCTGCGGCGACATCTTCCGGATTAATGGTGGGATCGAGCTTCCCGGCCGCTATAGCTGTTGTCGTACTAGATGCGGCATCACTTTGAGAGTGTAGGGATCCTATTTGTTTTGGCATTTTTTCTAACTTATTTTCTATACCACCCAAAATAGCGTCCATCAAATCACTTACATAAAAGAACGGAAGAGTATTGCGTCTAGGATCAGAAGCCGCCAAGGCGAATTCAAATTCGTTCTGAAGGCCAGTATCTGTTTTATTTGAAAAAGCTCCTTGAGCATCCATAGCGCTAGCATACATACTTATCAGGTTTGGATCCACGCTTCCAAGAAGACTTTGATCAACAATTCTATCAACGATACTAGAACCGCTCATTTCGTAATATGGGCCCTCTGTTTCAAATGCGACAAGTTCGCCAAATCCTATTTCAATATATTTTACCCTATCAAGTACAAATAATCTTTGAAGAATACTTTGCATCGCTTTTTGTTTTTCTAATTTCACTTCCTTGCCTTTTAATTCTTCCTTTTTTGCTTCTGCTACCTTTGCTGCTTTGCACTCTTTTGTAAGCGTTTTATATTTTAATTTTCTCTTTAGCATTTTTAAATTTGTTTCTACATCAAAAAATATATTAAAACCAGACTGATCAAAGAAATCATCTACATACGCCAGATAGCTTATTACGAAAGTAACACGACCCATATCATCCAAATTAAATTCATGGGTCACTGGTGTCAAGTTTAATGTCATATGAGAGTCATATATCGCATCTAAAAGATCTTCTTTTTTATACACTGTTCCAAATTCGTTTACTCCCCATTGGCCAAAGTGGCTTAATCTTCCTTTTGGTTTGGACCAGCCAACGATTGCTTTTAATCTAAAGTCTAATTTTGCTAGATTGTTTTCAATCTCTTCTATTTGTGCGGCTGTTTTTCCTTTTTTATCAGTAGCAGTTAGAGCCTTGCCGGTTTTCAAAGCCAACTCAATATAGCTCCACACTGAGCCGCCTGATTCAGGTGGGTCTCGCTCTTGCAGTAATTCATCGAAACTATTAGCAAAAATGGTTAATTTTGCCTTAATGCTTTTCTTAGCAGCAAATGGGTTATTTCCATCATATACAAAAGAAAAGTCTTTAACCCCAACTCCATATCCTCTTTTTCCTTTACTTGCAAAAGTTTTATCTATCTCCGCTTTTGTTGTATTAGATTGAAAGGTGTATTCTTGCTGTGTTTCATTTGTTCCCTCTGTGTTTACTTTATAAAGCCTTATCATTGGCATTAAAGTTGAAATATCTTTGTTATGCATATCAAAAAATACTTTCTGATTAGGATGTTGTGTTAATCTATTAACAAAAGCATAAGGATCACCATCTGCCATTAAACATGCGTTTCCCTTGGAACCTGAATTTCCTGGAGGAGGGGCAATATATGGTAATCTTTTTGGAACTTTAGTTGTTTCAAAAGTTTCCTTTTTATATTGAGCTAGTTCAAATATTTTCGCCAATAAAAAACACTGCTCTTTAAAATCTCTAGCGCCCTCAAAGTGAACTAGGGCATTAGCCAGACCAGGATTAGCCATCGCAAGATCGGCGTTTTCGCCCATGCGTTTGGCTTCAGCTGCAGCATCCTCTGTTTCCATGAAGTCGGGGCATGGGAGGTGTTTTATGGTGGTGCTGCCGGCGCTCAGCCATTCCGGAATAATCGCACTAAGTGCGCAGCCCTCCTCGTCTGCGTTCACTGTGGCAAGATCGGATTTGCACTTTTGCATCGCTTCAAACGGGGCATCTGTTTGATCCGTTAAAGTGTCTATCGCATCGTTGAGAAGGATCCTATGGTCACTGATCGGTTTGTGGCCGTCTCCAGGATCGTCACTAAAGGCGCCCCATCCGACGCCAAAATCAATGCCAACAGCGCTGCCTGGATGATCGCCAATTAACTCCCCATCCTCGTCAAAACTCGCCCTGAGAACGTCGTTCACGGCCTGAAGCCTTCCAAGGTTTTGATCAAAACCCTCGTTGGTGCCCCAGTCGCCTGTGAGGCCAAGCGACGTGGGCATGTTGGACTCTATTTTCGGGCCGGGGAAGGCCTCTTTGTCACTCTGATTGTTCCAAACGTTAATCGCCTTATGATAGTTACTTAACGCATCCTCCATCGCCATGGCGGCTTCGGAGAGCTTTTCGCCATTCTCGCCCCAACTTTCCGCCATCGCGGTGGATGGATCGGTTTGGAATACGCCGTCACCGCCGCCGGCAGTGAGAAGCGCATTGTCTGCATCTGTTGTGCAGGTGCTCAAAAATTCCCGGACTCGGTCATAACTACTCAAGTCTTCTGCCATCTTATGTTACTCCCAAAACCTTTAAAGCTTTTTCAATATTCACAGGGATCGCAATCGCATTACCAATAGCAAGAGTCGCTTCCGTAGGTGCTGAATTATACCAAGCTATAACCCACCAGAGACGTGGATCGTCATAGTGTTTATCAGCTAATTTATAAAATCTATCACCATATTTCCAAACATGTGTAACCGTCACAAGAGAGGCCCGTTGTGCAATTGTAGGATGTCTAATATAGGGCGTTTCATAATGTCTTATACTTTTAAGGCCTCGTGATCTTCTAAGAGGGGCATAATACTCGCTATTATTGTCCAATATTCTATATTTATTATATCTTGGCATTATTTAAAGTTCCTTAATATTAAGATTCTGGGTCAAAAGCCTCAGAGGGGGTTATATATGTATCATCTTCCACTGTCATAATGTCGGTCGCGCTGCCAAACTGAACATCCTCAATAGTCATAGGATCATCGAATGGCCCTTGTTGTCCCACGTAAGCAGATATAGCGCTCACACCACCCTGAGTTGCTAAATATATTGCGGCAGATTCTTCGCTTCCCCAATCCTTTTTTGCTCTTAAACTGCCAAACAGGCCAGCATATTTAGCTTCTGCATTGGCAACTGCCGCTTCAGCATTTTCTTTCAAATCTGTGAAGGAAGACCCAGACTGAATCTGTTCGTCAACATATTTTTGGTTGCGGTCACTCATATCTTCATACATCTCGGCGCCATCTGTCAATCTAACCCCATATGGCCATAGTCTTTGTTCGCCTTCGCGTTCGCCTCCAGTTGTGCCGGCAAAAACACCATTATCGTCCCAACCAAGCGGGTGCTCGTGAATCGGATTAAAAGTCAAATTAACATCTAAAAACTTCGGAAGAAGAGCATTTGTTCCAACAACAAACGAACCATCGTCGCCTTCTAAATTATGATTTATCGCGATATTAGCTATGGCGCCCAAGATACCATCGTGCGATTGCCACGTCTGTAAATTTGCATAATTATCAAAATCAGTTGTACCTGTGCTACCATGTCCTTCCACTTCTTCTGATACCGTTGGAGAAGAGCCATAATCTGCATCCATATTCGCAAATCTATCATTTGTATTTCGTAATAAGTTCATTACTTTTAATCTAATAAGTGGGGATTGAGCGACGGTCATAGCGTTTTGAATGTCAGTGTAATTTGGGTATAAAAATTGTAACAATCCCTGTACTTTGCCTAAATTCTCGTATGCTTCACTTTGCGATGATGCCGGAATTTTAAAAGCCAGTGTGATTTGGCGCTGAGTACTTTTATATAAATAAATTGGATCGGCGCGGCCATAAACAGTTTCCGATGCCCAGTCACAATTAAATGCTTCATTGAAAGCAGTTATAAAAGCCTTGAAAAACACAGATCTGCCAGTAGGAACGTGTTGAAAAGAAACAAACATCTTTCTTTGATTGGCGAAAGCATCTGAGCCATCTACAAAGTTGCTTGTCGCTTTAGCTGGTCCAACAGTAATATCTTTATATTTAGATGAATCAAAATTACTATTGAAATAATCGTATTGCTTGGTTTTTTCTTCGTCGCTAGACATTCTTTATTTCCTTATTATTGTGTGACAGCT
>Ga0209756_1004265_pt1 | contig 11191 bp, 2 predicted proteins | sample ETNvirenome_6_85_FD_184071 | JGI IMG/M metagenome (GOLD analysis project Ga0209756, IMG submission 184071) | Marine viral communities from the Pacific Ocean - ETNP_6_85 (SPAdes) (version 3) | ecosystem: Environmental > Aquatic > Marine > Oceanic | place: Pacific Ocean | collected 2013-06-19
ATTGAAACACACAAGCAACTAGGCCTCATTGCCTCCAAATACGTTGAAACCCTTCAGCGCTCTAACGAACAATTAGTCAAAATCACAGCACTATTAAGTAAAAGACAAGGTGGTTCCATTGAGTTAGATGAAAGCGACAAACAAGAGCTTTTTGATCTAATCCAAGGAGAGGGAGCCTAGTTATGGCGTTGACCGGCGGCGGAAAGGGAGGACAACTTAAAGGCTATTCAAGCGCACTGCAGCCCAGTGGCTTCCTGGAAAATTGGAAACATCCGATTACAGATCCACCCAGTACGCCGGCAATATCAAATTTAACACCAGGCCTCCTAAACAACTTGGACGTTGCCATTGATCAAAACGGCGTGGGTGCAAATGAAAGCGGGGGTTCTCAGCTTGCCCGGGCCATAGAAAAAGTATTTACACCAAACAAATTTGAAAGAGTCGGCACATTATATGGCATCTTGTTGCGCCAGAATAGCCCGTACTCTGAAGACGACCCTTATACACCTTTGGATGTTTTGAACACTGCCACTTTTGCGATGTGCGGTGCTAGCAAATACAGAATGCCGACGTACAAAATCCGTATACCGGAGCTTCATTTTATGTTGCCAATCCCGAAAAATCCTTTGGCGCCCAACGAAACCGACCAAATCATCATAGATTGCTACCCCACCATTCAAGCTATTGACACGCTGGTGGCCAAAAAAGCGGTGCGCCCGGGCGACATCGTGAAGGTGGAGATGGCCAATCGAGGCGCCATTTCTAGACTTTATTATGTTGGCCCCGTCGATCCTGATGGTACCGTAAACCCATGGGTAGTCGGCCCCCACAGCCCCCCTTATGATTACGGGCAACTTTTAGAAGAGTGCAAAAAGAAATATTCTAATGCCGGCTCGCGCGGCGATATAATTGGCAAAGGCCAAAGCGCAATCAAAGAGAACGCTAGCGTCCCTCTGGTAGTGAAGGGGATGGGGATAGGGCAAAACAAAATCATTACTGGCAGAATATACAAAGAGTGGCTTTTTAAGTTATTTCAAAGCTTAAAGGCCGTTGACAAATACACTGGATTGGTGTGGTTGGGCGTTTGTCAGAACAACGGACCTGAAGACCAAGAACAAATGTTATCGAATAATGGCCTCAAAGTGGCCACGGGGCCCCCTGGCCGCTCCACTGTGATTTATATGCCCGCCAGTACAGACCCTTCTTCTCCACTGGAAATAATTTATTGGTTTCACGATGCTTTGGAATTTAAAAACAATACTGATGAGTGGGATAGGCTGTGGGACTCTTTAAGAGAGATGTCGAAGAAACAAAAAACTTTAGATGGCGCCCGCCGCAATTTTGTTTTTGTTGTGCCCGAGATGTTGTGGTCCGAAGAAGGATCCGGCAAGTATCACACTCGGCAGGGCCGCTTCGATCCTCGCGCGGCGTCGAATGTGGATCAAAAGAACACGGGCTTAGCGGCCACTTATCGCGACCGAGAATGGGCCGCATGGGGGTTTAACGGCATCCCAGAGCTGTCTGGGGAGAAAAACGCCGCTTGGCCACCGGACTGGGGCGCCCCCCCAGATGCGTCGGTGCCATACCCCAACATCTTTGATATCCCATATGGCTTTTCTGGCCTCCCGGGTTGGCAGCCCGTTGACGCTGATCCTCTCCACTTGCCACCCCCCGTTGCTGGCAACATGCTGGGGCTACACAAGGAGATTTTAGATCTATTAAGAAATAAATTTGGTGTCCCCGCCGCTACTAAGAAATATGTTACATTGGTGGGGTATAAAAAGGGGGGCGTCGCCATTGGTAATTTAGCGCGCATGAGCCACTTGGGGAAGCTGCCATGGCAATTGTACGCATCAAAAATAGTTTTTATACATTCCGATTATGCCGGCACACATCATCCCAATTATTATGGAATTCCCATGGCCGAGGGAAAAAATTGGTACCACGGCGGAGATTTATACGATGTTTCACGCCGCATAGATGACACCACACAGCTGGAAATACACGTCGCCTGGGGAGAGAATCTTGCCATACGCCCGAGACAAACTGCAGGCGCCTTCCTCGGAGCCCTTGGCGATCTCCATCGTACACACCCACATGCCGGCCATACTCCCTTGATGTCTTACATGCGCGACTTCTATGGCTATATCTGGGGCGCTTACTCAGATCCCGCGTGGAAACCCACCGGCACCAACACCCCCATCGGTGAAGTACAATACTCGGAGTCACGATATAAAAGTACATATGCGGATGGCTTAAGGTCTATAAGCGGAAAAAGAAATAGTATGATGCAAATGCCGTATCCACTTTCTCACATTGTCTACAAAGGATGGCCCGGCGACAACGCTCACAAGGCACTTAACTGGACGTCGCAGAACATGCTCGGCCCACGGTGCACCGTTATGGAGATGACACAAGATAAATACGAAAAAAAGTTTAATATAGATCCGGCCATTCCTGCCGATATAAAAAACACCTTTAAAGATTTTAATGGGAACCTCATACTATATCGGTCTGAAATGGTCGGGCCCACAAAAACTGTGGCGATATTAGAGCCATATGGTATGAGTGCGAAAGAAGATTATGAGCTTATTTATTACTTGCACGGCGATATAGGGCTCAACGGCGCCGCAAAAACATTTCAGTCGGCATTAAAAAATCAATTTAATCTCTTGGTTCAACAAAAACGTAACGCGATCATTATCATACCAGACATCGACCCTAACCCAATTAGCCCGCAATCCGAACTGTGGGGCCTAGGCTCAGACCCAACGGGTACGCCTCCCACTTATATATTTTCTGAATTTCATCAGGAGGTTTTAGATAAGATGGCAGAGGTGTGGCAACCCGGGTGGCTAGAATACTTTGGCCCGGTTCCACCATCACCGCCAACGAAGTTTGAGGACGACCCGACTTTTACCTCCGCGGAGGGGGGGACTCCCGAACAGAAGGACCACTTTGCACAAAAGATACCTTCTGAGGAGATTGTCAAACCTCCGTCCTTTATCACCATTAAAGCCCATGGCGGCGGAAGCCGGATGTTGAAGCACATTGTAGACGACATGAGCGACAATCGCATAGAAACCCAACTGAAAAGCAACATCGGCGCACTCACTGACCATGGCGGCAAAAATTTTGAATCGGAGACATTCACCTTGACTACAACCCAAAGCCCCCTCCAAAGAATAGATTTTTTAGATGGAAACTGGGGCCCCGAGTATGGAATATTTAAGGAAATATATAATACGTGGACTGCTGATAATTCGGTACTCGTTCCGGGCGAAAATTTTGAGATTCAGATGGTTGTAACCCCGCGTATTTTCGGACCCCAAAAAATACCAGCCATAAAACGCGCCGAGAAATATATGCCCGGGGAGCCCGATGCTAAACCGGGCCTCTGGGTTGAACAAGCGTACGTTTCTCACGGCGTGCTTCCGTTCAAGTTCTTTGCAAGCCCGAGCAAGCTTAATATGAGTTTCCCAACGACCCCCTCCGCGCTTCCATTGCCAGACGATGCTAGCAGTGGTGCACCCGTTGGGGCGGGCTCCTCCACCAAGCCCCCTGTGCCGTTGAAATTTGATTCGCAAGGACAAGCGTACGCTTTAGACGGTAAAAAGATGCCGGCATATAATTTAAAAAAAGAGGGAGTTTTTATTAAGGGCGCCCTAAAAAACCACACACCGTCAACTGAGCAGATCGGAGGAACTATGGGGTGCGAAGTCGGGTCGAGAAAGATTTCGGGTATTACGAAGAGCGCGTTCATGGCCCCAGTAGGGGAAGGCCCACATAAATGTAAAGTCAACCCCCTTGGGCTTCTAGAATATACGACATCGCAATTTACAAGTATTAAAATAAGCCCAGCAAGATCTGGCTATTCGTGGGGATCCGTTGGCTTAAGCGAATACCTTAGTGGAATAGATAATATACTTTGGACACGGACCTCTCCGCCAACTAGTTGGATTGTTAAGGACATATCACCGCAAGGGGCAAATGGCGTCGACAAAGTACGCGGCCACGACTCACACAGGGAGGGCATAGATGTTGATGTTTTGTTGCCACAATTAAATATAAAGACTGATACCCCAACTCCTATGGGCACCCCCAATGAGAAAAAGAAAGTAGTGGCAATAAAAGAACTTGACATTGATAAGACGCTCGTTTTCTTAATACTATCTAAATTCTACGGCGCGAAGGTTGTCTTTTTAGATAAAAAATACTTTAAGCGCATCCGGGACCAAGCAACTTTTTTAGCCACAGACGGCAACCCTACGGGTCCTTCTGACAGAGTTTTAAAAGTAGAAAAGGCATTTAAATCATTTTTAAAAGAAAATTTATTTGGAAAATTAGATTTTGTCAATCAAATAATGGGGATGCTTAAGCATCGAAAACACCATGAGAATCATTTTCAGGTAAGAATAGAGCGGGAGTGGGGATCCCATGAAACGAGCGATTACCCAAAATGGGCGATTAATCGCCTGAAAAACATGGGCTGTGACTATAAAAGCTCAAGCATTATATAAGGATAAGGGGAACATTAAATTATGAGCGACTTTTGCGCACCAACGAAAACTAGACCAACAAAGCCAACCACCAGGCCACGAATCGATGGCAACGAACAGGCTTCTTCTAATCTGTCGGAAGACCAACAATCACAAGAAAACTCCGGAATTGATGGCGCACCTCTCAACCAAAAACTTCCTGTCTTAAATCATCCAAACCAGCCCGGCATGGAGGTGGTTGGTAATGGAAGCGCACACATAGAAATTGGCGTTGACAGAATCAACGATAGAGAAGGTTTTCAATATGGAAGCGGAAATGGAATGATCGGCCAAATGGGCTCCTCGGCCATACGGCTAACGGCCGGCCTCGCCTCGGTCGACCAACACCGCGGCCGCACACCGGACACCCCCGTTAACCCAAACGCGTTTCGAGATGCTGCCATGTGCTATATTTCTCAAAACGCGAATGTTGATGAAGAGTTTAAGTGTTCCGGCATAAATGTGCGTAACCGCTCATGCGTAGTCACCAAAGCCGACGAAATCAGAACTATCGCCAGATCAACGTTGAAACTCATAACGTCTGATGAGCCTCTGAATTCCAAGGGGCGCCCCCTAAGATCCGTGGGAAGCATCCAGTTTATTGCTGGAAATGTTCCAGTTATAGACAGCGATGGCCGGCCCTCTAAATTGCCCGGTGTGCGCACAAGCGTGCCGCCAGGCGGCTTACCCACCGGCCAAGAGGTCACATTTAATGTGTTACAGCCAGTTCCAAGGGGGGAGCTTTTAGTGGCCGCCCTAGACGAAATTATAGATAGAATTTCTCAATTATCGGACACTATGTACAATATGTGGGAAGTGCAATCCAGGTTTAATGCTGTTCTAAAAGATCACACTCACTTTGAGACCGTTGCGGTGTGTTTGGGCATTGCCGCGGCCAAAGATCCATTGGCTATCAACAATGGCAGAACATATCCGTCACCGGAAGTGATGGGCACCGGCCACGTGGCAGCAGTAAGGCAGCTACTGCTACAATTAAAAGAATCAGCCCCCTTCCACGTTTCTTTGGGGAACATTCGAGAGCAATATTTATCTGTCAAGGGCGACAAAAATATATTGAGTCGACAAGTGAAGACTACTTAAAAGAGAATAAAGCATGGCAAATTTTTTACAAGAAGAACTAGAAAAATTATACGATAGGCTTAAAGAGTTCCCCGAAAAGGGCGTTATCACCGCTACAGAAACAATAAGTGACGGCGAAGTTAGTATTACATACGCCCCCACAAAAGCAGAATGGACCGCACTTCAGGGCGACACACTGAATAAGCTTTGGCAATCAGGCTCCGCGGTGTCTGAGTGGAAGTTTATAGTTGATCTATACGATGAGCTTGGGATTGCGCCCGAAACAATAATTGTTGATGAAAATCAGTACGAAATTGTCGCCGAGCAATTCTCTTCGAAGAATCGATGGTATCAGAATACGAACGCTCACCTTTCGAAAGACGGAAAATTTTATGTAGTTCCGGTAGTGTACGAACATATGATGAGCAACCCGGGCCTACAACCGTTTATTTCAGAACCAAGCGGCAAGCTAAACATTAGTGAACTACTCGGAAATTTAACTGATGAGTCAAAAACGTTTCTAAAGGCAGCAAAAAGATGGGCCCTCGATAAAGCCGCTAGCGATTTAGTTAAAGCTATTAATTTTGAACACAAGACACAGTCTGAGACAATGGCCGTCCTCCCGGCGGGTGCCAACACCGCTGAGGCGTGGTACATCGATCCAAGACCGCCCGAATACCAAAACTTATTTTTAAAAATTTTATTTCCTCGGGCTTGGATAGACGCACTCCCCCCTAGGGTCGACCCTTGTATAAACTTTGGGGGCACAACACGAACCGTTATCCTCACTGCGAAGACACTAAAGAAAGATCTTAGCGACCTCCAAGGCATATTGAATCATTTCGGATATCAAATGAACAGAACCCAGGTGCATGTTGACTTTGATAGTGAGTGTGTCGCGGGCAAGGTTTCTAAAGTTGCGGAACTGTTAAACAATGTGTTAAAATTAAATGAAAAACCAGGACTAAGCGAAACCCCCAATGGTGCTTTGCAGGTGGGTTTTACTGAAGCAATGAATTTAGAATATATAGCCTATAGTGAAACGCCGGATTGTCTGTGCGATGAGTTAAATATTAACGCCTATACTTTAAAAAAGGGTGTGAATAAACTAAAAAATACGCCCCCCTTCGATTCACCAACTGTTAATAATCTTTTGTTTTATCTTCCGGAAATCGTAAGGAAATATTCCTCCACCCTCAATGGTAAGAAGAGTAGTATGCTCTTCGCAGCAGAAGAGTCGTGGCTCAATTTTGTTAAATCTTTTGTTTTTCCAAAACCAGAGATAGATTATGATACTTCTGAAACAGAAGCAGAGTTTTGGACTAAAAAGATACAGGCCATTGGCGATTTAACAAATTCTATAGGAAGCGTTACTAAAAACCTATTGTACGCAAAAGACCCCACCGTGCTCATGGCCCCGGACGTCCGCCGACGCCTGCTAGGGATGGCCAACGCAGAGGTGATTTATGCCGGCGATCAAGTTATGATGGATGCCCTCACTTCTGAGCTTCTTTCTATAACGGCAGTTTATGACAACCTTCTTAATAAGGTACCTATAACAGAATTAATTAAATTGGCTCTGACAGCCTTGGTGAAGTGCGTACCAGATGATGATCTTAAGAAAAAGATGTGTGATATGATTTTAAGAACAATGCCGGGTTCCGAAATCAAAACAAAACTCATTCCATGTTTGAGGGCCTCGGGCCACGAAGACGCGATTACCCATCTAGAATCATTGATATTGACACGACGTAGCCTCGTTTACCGGCAGGCCCAGGCCCGGGCACCCGCCAAATTCAAAAAAACGGCGGCCGACGCCATAAAATCAGAACTTGATATGGCCGCCGTCAATGAGTTCTATTGTTCCGACCCGGAATTTCAAGAATTGTTGGGGCGCCCAGCGGACGATTTTTCTGAAGAAATGTTGCTGGCGAGAGAGCAAGACAAGGATGACGCAATCTGCGAATGTATCTTGTCAGTCTATGGCCCAGTCCAACAAATATTTGGATTCATTGAAGACATTAAAGACACCACCAGCGATATTGTTGATATTTTTGGCACCAACAAAGCTAAGTCTATCGAGCAGCAAAGTTCGATAGCCTTAGATCGCCTGTTACAACCGTTTTATACCTCGGGGCGCCGCACACTAGCCGGGTTTGCGGAAAGCATCATACTTGCTATCTGGCAGGTGATTGCCCAAATCGTATTGGCTGCCATTCTGATTATCTTAAACCATGTTAAAAACACAGTCCTAGGGAGCTTGGCAACAGATATATGCGCCGCGCCGGCAAATCCATTTTCGGAGAAAAACATTACTAAAATGATTCAGAAGTCGGCTGTGTACAAAGATGAAGATTTCAATAAGTTGAAAAAAGATCTCAATAAAATAAAAAAATTGGCCGGCCTCAGCGGAGAAATAAATGCCATAATAGAAGCAATAGGCGAGATTGGGAAGGGGTTCTCCCCCACAGAATTTAAACGCATCTTCACCACTCCATGTCACGACAACTCAGCAGATGAGTTGTACAAAACAATAAAATTACCAGTCGGAACGGCGGCAACCCCCACATACGGTGGCGCCACGCAAGCCGCTGTTAACGCCGCCACCAAAACACCCGGAGATGCTTCTTCTTGTAACATGGAAGATACGCCTCCCGTCTCCATCGACGCCATTCATACTTTCCTCGCCGGCGTAGGCGCGCTCGTTGACCCTGTTTTCTTTGAGGACATTGTGGATGAGTGGGAAGACGCCAAAGCTGAATTAATTAATTTTTGCGATCCCGAGTCCATAAATGTATTTGTTGAAACTTTAGACCCTGAAGATATAGCCAAACTAGCTCAAAAAAATCAAGAAGATTTAATTGGAGACATTGTTTCAATGTTGCCCCTCCTCGATCCGGATAAAATAATAGACATGATGCCCCCTCTAACTTGCGGGCCGTGCAACCCCAGACAAGTAGGCCAAAAGCCTTTGATGGCACAGCAAGCCCCCGGCCCTATTTTGGATACATTTAACAGACTGAATAGTAATACATTTAATGCAGTAAACAAGCTGTTTAATAGCACGGTGGCCACCTATAAACCAATCTTATTGGGGGTGTCAGACGCACAAATAAGTTTTACCGAGAATTATATTACTCAAGCGGAAGCCAACATGAAGGATTCGAATAAACAATGGTACAAATCTGACAAAATAAATGAGGGCCTAGACAAAATGACGTCATCGCTGTATAAAAACGTCGAGGACAATGTCCAGGGCAAATCTAAGGTTGTAGGAAAAAATTTAGCAAATGTGTTAGAGACCGCGTTAGCGAAAGATACTGTTGTAGTTGATCCCGAAACGGAGGTCACGGCGTTTGTATACCCCGTCCCTGCAGAATACCAAGTGCCAGAGAAAGAAGTGTTACTTATATTCAATATGTACCAAAACACGAAAGCATTTGATAGTATCCCCATCGGCGCCGAACAAGTAAAAATCATCGTTCGGGTGAAGCAATCGAAAGAAATCTTGTATCAGTGGCCAACAGAACACACCCTCTACGAGGATGCTGATGCATTTGTGAACTTTGAAGATCAGCTTCCCGGTGAAATCACTGGCACCCTTACTAATATTCTTAAATCTAAAATAGGCGTCACATTCGGCGCCGATACATATGACCATTATTGGATTGATATTGTTCAACTAATCTTTGAGTCGATTATTACTGAATCAACTAATCATGATTTATTTAATGGGATTATTTTCAATAAGATTCCCCTTACTGATCAAGAAGCAAAAGAAACTTGCAGCGCCGAGGTAGGCGCCACCCCTCTTTTGAACATAGAGGACCTTAGACAAAATGTTGACAACACGCGTAAAGCCTTGGAATGCGTAATAAGCAGGTTTGATACGCCGAACTCTCTTGAAGTTGCAACCATGTATGGATACTATCAATTATTATTTAAAGTCTGCGTAGTGGAAGAGTATCTAAAGAATATATTCTTTTTTGCATTCATGAGAATTGGAGACATTCTCCAATCGGAGGCCTACCTAAACATCCTATTGGACAGCGTGATAAATTCAGCTAAATCAATAATTGGCCAACAAAGTTATGAAAACTTATTAGAATACTCGTCCAAAATTATTAATGGGCGCCAGCAACTAGGAGAAGAGTTTTCCAACCCACCAGGCTCGACCGCGCCAAAAAAGGAAGTTGAAGGCCCTCTTGGATCCACTCCAATATTAAAAACCCCAGAAGATTGTTTAAAAATCTTGATTTTGGAAAGTGTCACCGAAATTAGTGACATATTGGACAATCGGATACAGTCTATTGTAGACCCGGAGTGGCAGAAAGGCTTTACTCCTTTTGGAGAAGATGTTAACATGTTGACAAATTACGCCATATTGAGCGCCCCCCAATATTGGTCCCCAGATATTTATCCTTATAATTGGGACGCGAAAACGGGGGGTACCAACCCTTTCGCAGGGCTTTCGCCAATGCGCCTCAGCCGCCATGGCCACCTTCAGTTTAGCGGTGACAAGCCCTCAAATGGGGATTTTAAAGATGTTAATGATTTTTTTGCAAACACAGGCTGGCCCAGCGTAGGTCCGGCAGGAGATAAATTACCATGGTCCGGCGGCCTATTTTACCAACCGTATGTAAAAATTGAATCTCAAGCGCTGGATAAGGAAGAGTTTCGCACAAAACTTAGGGCCGCCTATGATACTTGGAAGCATTCCGATGCCGCCACCGGCTATGTGGCCACCACCGAGAGCGACTACACCGCCTACACCGCCGCGAATGAGGCCCGCGATTTTCTCGAAAAAGTGTTTGCCGAAGACGCGGGCAACATTTTTGAAAAGTTTTTTAAACTCTTTTTCGATCCTAGTGTAGAGGTAAAAGGCTTCAAGAAAGATCTATTTAGTAGAGTCGCCTCTTCTCATATTTCCGGTTACGGATCTCCGGAGAATACATTTTACTGGTCCGACCAAGCAAAGGGGTCCAAGTACGCCGACAGGAGCAATTGGGCCAACAGGGGGGTTATTTCAACAGATCTTATCTGGGGCGCCCCAACCAGCACCAACGCCGCGTCCACGGTTGTCAAAAATGACAAATCGTGTCAAACCGCCGGTATGTATAAAAGCACCATCGATATGTTTGGTTTCGCTAAAGAAGTTGACGTAAAACAACTCGGGCCGAGTGGCTTCAATGACCAGGGCGAATACAATACCCCTGCAAGGGCTGTAGCTGATTACATCCAAAATAAATATGATGATTTTTTCAATTTTGGCGATAACAACATCGACGTCAACCCGATGTACAACTTCGAGCCCCTGGCCGCGGTCAAACTTATGGAGCTACTAAGAGATATAATTTTTAACAGTGAGCATACTTTGTTTTTTGATATTAAGGTGGGCATGCGATTAAATTTACTATTTAGAAAAAACAATGATGATGCTGGCCCATGGGGCCCCATTGGGGCCGAGACCGCCGACATGTCATCTGAGGATTTTAACTCCTATAATGAACAAAAGTCTTTTTTATGGCAAAAAAATGACCAGGAAACTTATTATTGCTTCCCCCTCGCAGAAA
>Ga0209756_1004267_pt1 | contig 11189 bp, 13 predicted proteins | sample ETNvirenome_6_85_FD_184071 | JGI IMG/M metagenome (GOLD analysis project Ga0209756, IMG submission 184071) | Marine viral communities from the Pacific Ocean - ETNP_6_85 (SPAdes) (version 3) | ecosystem: Environmental > Aquatic > Marine > Oceanic | place: Pacific Ocean | collected 2013-06-19
ATCGATTTTGATGTCGATTTCGGGGATGTAGTCGCTACCTTCAAGAGACCAGGGAGTGGCACCAACAACGGAGCCGATGGCGCCGCCAGTGGCGAACACATCTCGCCTCGGCCAAGTGGCCTCGACGAGTGCACCGGTGATATCGGACATAACATTAGAGAGATTACGACCGGTATCATTAGTAAACACGACGTTCAGCGTAGCACCAGTTCCACGAGCACTGCCCGAGAAAGTCGTCAAGCGACGCTGATGGAACGTACCGTTGGGAAGCTGGCCAGCGCGGGCGTTGTGGTTGCTGCCAGAACCAATGGTAAGTGCAACCAGATCATCATAGTTGAAGTTTGTAAACTGGGATGAGGTAATGCTCATCACACAAACTACAGTAGAACCGGAAACAAGATCCGGATCATACGAGCAAAGACGATCGAGTAGATTATTCCCACCACCGAACGTACCACTAACCTGAGAGCCACCGGCAACATTCCCAAGGTTTATTTGTTGAGAACCAGTTGGCGAGGAGTAACCGTTGTTCAGGGCATAAGGACCCTGCTGCGGGGTACTACCCGAGTTAAGGAGCGCACCACTAATGATTTGCGCACCAACACGTCCCTGACCATAAATGGAAGTATCGATGGGGTTACCCAATCGAGGCTCACCAGCATTCCCCCCACCAATATTGGCGGAGAAAACAAAGTCAAGGAAGAAGATGAGGCCCGAGGGCAAACTCATCGGTTGAACACTAACGAGTTCGTTAGCAATCAAAGCGCCGAATACACGGCGAACGAGGGGGAATGCAACAGCTGCAAAGCCCTCGACATCACCAACAGCCATGCTGCTGGTTTCACGGAGTAGCTCTTTTGCTTGGTTCTCAAGCAAACGCGCCATTCCGTTCCGAACGTGATCGTTGTGAAGACCCTCAAGAAGTCCGGTCTGCTCCCACTTTCCAATGAGTGCAGCCCCTTCCTGAGCGAGGTCACGATTAACGATACCTTCAGTTAGTTTTTTAACAATAGACATTTTTAATATACCTCCTAATAGTTTATTGTTTCTTTAAGCCTGCTAAGCGCAACATACGATCCACATTGGGATCATAGGTAGCTTCGCTTTTACGGGAGCTTAGAAGCACAGAAGTTGGTCTTGTAACAGCTTCGCGCAGTGATTGTGGGCGAGTACGATGATCAATCGCGGCCCCCACTGTGCTTTCCACAGTTTCAAATATAACTTTTGCTTCTTCTACCGATTTAGCGTTCCGAACAGCTTCGACAATTCTATTAGTTTGTCGCTCATTCAAGGAGGAGCTGCTGAGTGCCTTGTTTTGATAAACAAGCTTCGCATTCGCTAAGTTCATCTTAGTAAGTTGATACTTAGCTTCTTTTAATAGTAACCTCAAGTCGTTATTAGTCTTCTTGAGATCCCTATTTTTTGATTCAAAAAATGCGTCGTCGGAGACGACGTCTGGGGCGGTGGACAAATCCTCTTCTTCCTCTTCGAGGGGTTCACCGTGGGCAGCCATTGCCGCTGCCATCGCATCGTTGTTGGCCTGCTCGATGCTATTATCAGCCGAGCCGAGAGATGACCACCCTTGGGGGCGCGGGACCATATCGACAACGAGTTCTTCAACGATCGCGTTGAGGAGATCTTCGTCCAGTTCAACATCTTCCGAGGTCACCGCAGGATCTTTGATTCCCATTGATGCCTCAGCCTCATCGTCCGCAACCTGCTCGCCTTTGGGACCGCCCTCTTCACCTTCTTCGGCGGCTTTTTCCTCTGTGTCACCAATTGGTTCGGTGTAAAAGGAGGAATCGCCTCCTTGCGCTTCGTCGAGTTCTTCAGCCACTGCTTCTGCTTCCAGCAGTTCAGCCGGCTCGGGCTCGACTCCTGCTTCTTCTTCTTCAGCAATACGGGCCTTGAGGGCGTCAAAGTCAATTTCAATAAGTTCGTTCTCGGGGGGGCCGTCAAGTTCCTCAGTTTGGAACGCCAGGGGAAGATCTTTCATGAAAGACGAATCGAGCTTACCTGCGGATCCGGCCGGTACCGGGGCGCCCAGATCGGCTCCCATATCCATTCCCATCTCGCCGCCAAGCTCGCCTCCTAATTCATCTTGCTCTAAGAGTGTGGTTATTGCACTACGCACTTCCGTAGAATACTTTTCTAGGACAGAGGCCTCTGCATTTTTGAGGGCTGCTTCTTTCAATGCTGCCGCATCAACAATTGCTTCTTCTAATAAGGATGACATAGACTACTCCAAAGATAAATTTCCACTAATAACTAGTAAATAAAGTGGTGAAATGACTAAGAAATGACTAATAGTTATCATTTTGTAATTATGTGTTAACTAAGTTTCCGTAGAGCTTGAGATTCTCGGGGGTTCCCCCATATCCGTGAGGTGCATTTACCGCAACGCAAGCAACTAAATTACTATTTCCTGCTATATCAACAGTCCTGGGAGAGGTATACATTGTTGTCCAGCTCACCTCTGCATCATCACTATACTTCCAACTCACGTTGCCGGCGTTAATCTCAAGCCTACATGTTCGATAGTTGGTGTTGTTCGCGGTGACTCCATTGGTCCAATTTTGATAAACATCAGCGTACTCGACACCGGGGCACGTTCCGCAGTACATTTGAGTCCCACCAGCAGTAAGGTGCCATGTCCACGTTAACCAATCGCGCGGGTCCGCGCCGCCACAATTATCATTATCTACATAGCCTAGGCCAACCAGTAGATCCCAAGAGGTGTTGTAGCCTTTATCATTTTTCCACTGGACATAGGCGGTACCGCCGACCTCGCCTGATATTTCAGCAACCGACCTGCAAGCAGAAGCCCACCCGGTAGCGAGGGCCGTCTTGCCGATTCCGACCCAAGGCCCCTTCCACCCGCTCGTCCTCGATCCGTAATTCATATTGTTGATACTAGTAAATTTTTCAATATTGTCTAGAGCGTAGAGACCCTCGAAGCCTCCGCCCCCCGCGGCCGCCTTCTTGGGAGGCCCGAATGCACTAGCGGCAAAACCGGCGGCCGCAAAAGAAGCGGCGCCGGACGAAGAGGCGCCAAAGCTCCCACTACCAAAGCCCATTAACCGACTCCTTCCGAACCCGTCCAGTTAGTCACCAAAATCTTATTATCAATACCTGTCAACGAGGCAACAACCGTCGCAGTTCCCGTATTTGCCGTATCCGAAATCAGAAAAACATCCACAACTTTTATTGGTGAGGTAAAAGATCCTGAACTTGCCAGTGTAAAATAATTGGTATTTGGCCCAGAACCGCTAACCCCCGCCGCCGAAAAGCCCGCGCGTATAGTACCAGCAGAATCATTTCTTACTGTTACCTCTCTAGTCACATAAGGAAAGCGCACCTGAAGCGGAACGTCGTTCTCTGCTGGTACTGTTAAACTGGATGATACCCATGGTATCCCGGACGCTTGGTATGATCCAACGTTTCCTAATCCGGGAGCATAGTTGTAAGTTGCCATAATTTTCTCCTATCTATAAATAGTTGTGGGCAAAAGTTAACTGCCAATTTAATAATGGCCTTATTATAATTATGTAAAATCTTTAGGATCTCTATATTTTTGTCTAACTTTTTCTGAAATGGGGATAGCATCCCCATCACCATCGATTCGAACAAAAGTCATCTGAGTACAAACAACAGTACGTTGGGTTCCGTTGTATACAGAGTGCCTTCTGGCCTCCATATTCAGCGTTAGAGAGGTTTTACCAATCTTATCCACCTCTCCATATATCTTGATGATTTGACCAGGCCTGCAGGGCCTCTCAAAGGTTAGACCAGCAATGTGTTTGGTAACCATACGCGGCGTATCGGCTGCTTGGGCTGCGAAGGCCGCGGCCGCCTCGTCCAACCACGCGAGCATGACGCCCCCAAATAGATTGCCGTGATATCCCACATCTTGTGTTTTAACAAAATGTGTTGAAATTAATTCCATTAAGTCACTTTTTTTTCTTTTTAGATATTTCTGAATCGGGATGTTCGAAACATCCAGTAGTGTCGCATAACTTCTCTACTTTTTCTTTTAAAAAATCAATTTTTTGATGAAGACCTTTTAAGACTGATTCTACCTCTTTTTTAATATTCTTTTTAGAGTCCATTTTCTTCAATCTCCTGAATCATGGCAAAGTGTGCTTGGGCTATTTTCTGTCTCATACAGCAAGTCATTAAGGCTGTTGCATCCGCTAAATTTGTCATAAATCCGTTTTCGGATAAAACCGCGGGCATCCAAGTTTTACGCAGAACATAAAAATTAGCCCACCTATCATTGGCAATAACCCCCCGATCCCTAAATCCAGTATTTTGAGCCAAATGGGGCTGCAGCGCTTCGGCTAGTTTTTTACCCTTCTGGCTATTATAGTGGTGAAATGAACAAATACCTCCGGCGCTATTAAAGTCTTTACCGTTCCCAAAAGCATTCGCATGTACCGAAACATAAATACTATTGTGATTTTCTTTATGGAAAAGGTTAGCTTTTGTAACTCTATGGCGTAAGGATAAGTCTGCGTTAGTATCAACCAAATTGATATTATCAATGTTATTATCTTGACAGAGTTTTATGATACGACCGACGACATCCCGATTGAACACCCCTTCATATAGAACAGAGTCATCAGAAAATCGGGGCGATCTTTTACCAGCAGTTTGATAGACTCCATCAATGAGTCCACCATGCCCCGGATCCAATAACCACGTATATCTAGACATAAATAATCTCCTCTTCTATAAGTAGAAAAGGAATTTATAAGGTGTCAAAGTATTTAGTATATGAGCATTTTCCGAAAACACAAATCAATTGTCGATCGAGCAGCTAGTGATCGAAACCGCCACAAAAAGAAAATTGAAAGGGCAATAAAAGAATCAATTAAAGATGTAATAGCCGAAGAATCAATTATTGGACAAAATGGTAAAAAAAAGATCCGAATTCCCGTACGAGGAATTAAAGAATATCGATTTATCTATGGAAATAATGAAAATAATAAAAATGTAGGCTCCGGAGGCACCCATAAGGTAAAAAGAGGCCACAAGATTGGTCAAAAACGAGCCCAAGGCGCTCAAGATCAGGGCGGCGGTAAAGGAAGCAACGAAAAAGGTGACCAGTACTATGATGTAGAGGTTACTCTAGAAGAATTAGCTGAATATCTTTTCGGGGACCTTGAACTACCTGATTTGGAGAAGAAACAGTTCCGATTTGTGTCTAATGAATCAATAAAACGTAAAGGCTACCGTTTCAAGGGGATTAGGCCTCGTCTATCAAAGAAAGAAACACTCAAACGTAAAATTAAGCGCCGTAAAATGGCCGAAAAGGTTGGAACCTACGATCCCGAAAGTGATGAAAGATTCCCATTTCACCAAGATGACCTTAAATATCGCCATATCAAACCAAAAATCAAGGAAAATAGTTCTGCCGTGATCTTTTTTTTGATGGACGTCTCTGGTTCTATGTCTCTAGAAAGAAAATATCTTGCGAGAAGTTTCTTTTTCTTATTATATCAATTTTTAAACCACAAATATGATAAGGTTGATGTTGTATTTATTTCTCATTCAACAGAAGCTGAGCGAGTAACCGAAGATGATTTCTTTAAAGTTGGAACATATGGCGGAACAATTATTTCGAGTTGTTTGGATCTTGAACTAGATATAATTGAAAAGGAGTATCACCCAAATAGCTGGAATATTTATACATTTTATTGTGGCGACGGTGAAAACTGGACATCAGACAACACAACATGTATTAATTTATTTAAAAAAGTTAAAAATGTGAGTCAATTAACTGGATATTGCGAGATTAATGAACACTATAGAGGGATGGTTGACGACACCACAGAAGCAATTGCGCCCGATGGCTCTCCGTGGCCTAGTTTTTCAGCATGGAAAAATGACGAAATGGATAATCTATGGTCTAAATTAGACCCAATTTGTGATAATAAATTTAAAAAAGTTATGGTAGGGGATACCGAACATATTTGGACAGCCTTTAATTCACTTTTTGGAGGCAAAGATACTAGATGAATGATTGGTCGACATCGGATTTACTACATTGGGATGAAAAGATTTGTCGGATAGCAGAGGATTTCGGCTTAGACTGGTATCCCATTGACTATGAAATTATTGATTACCAAGAAATGCTTGGCGCAATGGCATATACGGGACTTCCAACACATTATCGGCATTGGTCATATGGCAAAGAGTACGAAAGAACTCATACTTTATACAATTTGGGCCAGACTGGCCTCCCCTATGAAATGATTATTAATTCAAATCCAAGTATAGCATATCTTATGAGAGAAAACCCTCTTCATACTCACATTCTTACGATGGCTCATTGTGTCGGGCATAGTGACTTCTTTAAAAATAATGGTATGTTTGCCGACACCAACGCAAGCAATATAATAAGCAGCTTTAAATCGGCCGCGAAGTATGTCAGACAGTTAATTGAGGACCCTTCTATCGGAATTAATAAAGTAGAAAAGATATTAGACGCTGCCCACTCGATAAAATATCAAGTTCCTCGCTCCCCCGGCATCAAATATAAAACAAGGGAAGAAAAAATACAGATCGAAAGAGAATTGATAGATGAATTACCAAATTATACACCAAATTTAGAAAAAATTCCCCTTCATCCTGAATACAACGTTTTAAAATTCATTGCCGAACATAGTAAACACTTAAAAGAGTGGGAACGCAATCTTATTTTAATCGTTGAGGAGAGTTCGAAATACTTTATTCCACAGGCCTTAACTAAAGTTATGAACGAAGGGTGGGCCTGTACAATACACCATAAGATTATTAATGAACTTAATCTTCCGGATAATTTGCACCTTCCGTTTCTTAAATTACACAACCAAGTAGTACGCCCACATCTAGGACAAATAAACCCCTACCATTTAGGATATAAGCTGTTTGAAAAGCTTATTAGGGAAAAAAGCTTTGAGGAAGCTTTAATGATTAGAGAGGTTCAGAATGATATTACGTTCTTGAGATGCTATTTAGATCAGGAGTTTATGCAAGACATGAATTACTTTAGTTACTCCTTTAAAAAGGATCAAAAAAATATTACAATTGATGATATATCTGATAACGAAGGCTGGGAACAAATACGAGATGAATTAATAAGAAATGTGGGATTGAATCGAATACCTACTATTTTTGTTGATGAAATTGAAAAAAATAATACACTATCTTTAATACACGAGCATGACGGCCGAGACCTAGATCTTGCCTATGCTCGAAAAGTTTTTGATTATATTAAAATCCTTTGGGGTGATGAAATTAGATTGATGACGCGAATAGAAGATGAAATATGGGAGTTTTAATAGATGAGTACCACTAAAAAGTTTTTACAAAACATAAAACAACATCAAGAAAGCAAGAAAATAGAAAGGTTTCATGGGTTCTTAGAAGACTATCTCACTATTTTAGAAAAAGATCAAAATATTTGTGTTTTATCTCATAAAAAGTTATACAACCAAATTAAATCATACGGTCTTACAACATTAGACGAAACCAATGATCGCTGTAATAAACTTTTTAATGGAGAAACGGTTAAAATCTACGATTATTTTGCGGATCAATTTTTTGGGATGGAGCTCGCATTAGAAAAAATAATGCGTTTTCTCCACTCTGCCGCGATGAAAGGCGAAGAGAGCCGACAGGTACTTCTTTTATTAGGCCCTGTCGGCGCCGGTAAATCAGCATTAGTTGAGCATATTAAACGTGCCCTTGAAGAATCTACCCCCATATATGTTTTAGATAGCTGCCCTATTCGGGAGGAGCCTCTTCATTTAATCCCTCGTTCCCTACGAGAAGACTTTGAAAGCATGTATAATATTCAAATTGAAGGGGACCTGTGTCCCGTTTGTCGGCATCGCCTCATTAATGAGTTTAATGGAGATTATACAAAATTCCCCATCATACAAGCTTCGTTTTCTATCCGAGGCCGAAAAGGAATTGGTGTTGTTCCACCAATGGACCCCAATACCCAAGATACTAGTCTTCTAATCGGCTCGGAGGATATTTCCAAACTTGATCTCTATCCGGAAGACGACGCCCGCGTCCTGAGCCTTAACGGGGCCTTTAATGTAGGTAATCGTGGTATCGTGGAATTTGTCGAAGTTTTTAAAAATGAGATTGAGTTTCTCCATACCATGATAACAGCTACCCAGGAAAAAAATGTTCCTTCCCCTGGCAAACAGGCAATGATTTATTTTGATGGCGTTATTATTGCTCACTGTAATGAAGCAGAATGGAACAAGTTTAAGGCAGAGCATACGAATGAAGCTATTCTCGATCGTATTGTCCGGGTTAATGTCCCTTATTCTTTAGAATATGAACAAGAAGTTAAAATTTATGAAAAGTTGATAGGACGATCCGATTATGATTATCACATTGCTCCACATACCCTTGAGATCGCAGCCATGTTTGCTGTTTTATCTAGACTTAAACCATCTAATAAAGTCGACCCGCTCACAAAAATGAAAATTTATAATGGTGAGGAAATTATTGAAAAAGGTTTGATTAAAAAGGTCGATATCAAGGATCTTCGAGAAGAGGTGGAGGATGAAGGCATGACCGGAATTTCGACTCGGTTTGTTATGAAAGCCATCGACGCCACTTTAGCCGATTCTACAAAAAATATGATAACTCCAATTTCAATTCGAGATACTCTTATCAAACAAGTTAAAGAACAAATTGTTAATCCCGATCGACGAAAGCATTGTCTAGCCTTCCTCCAGAAAACGCTCCATGAAGAATATTTAGCCATTCTCGAAAAAGAAATTACAAAAGCTTTTGTTACCGCATATGAAGAACAAGCAGAATCTCTCTTTAATAATTATCTTGACCACGCTGAGGCTTATGTTAACAGCACCAAAGTTAAAGATAGAGTGACGAATGAAGAAATGGTCCCTGATGAAAACTTCCTACAATCGATTGAAGAGCAAATCGGAATAAAGGGAAGCGCAAGAAATAATTTCCGTGTTGATATTACTTCTTATATGTTTGCAAAACTGCGACGTAAGGAAATAATCGATTGGAAATCTTATGGGCCCTTAAAAGAAGCAATTGAAAGTCGATTAGTTTCTTCTGTTAGAGATATTTCTCGTATTGTCACCAAATCAAAAAGTCGCGACACCAAACAGCAAAAAAAGTTTAATGCTATGGTGCAAACATTAATTGAAAATTATGATTATAATGAAGATTCGGCCGAAGAAGTAATTAAATTTGCATCAAATAATCTATGGCGCGATTCATAAGCTCCCACTTTCACTTATTGCGTCATTCGGAAGGAGCCTGGGCAACCCGGGCTTCTTCTTTTTTCGTCGCGCGAACTAAAGAATCTTTTTTGCACCATCGAAAAGTCTCAACAGGTGTAGTGAACAAAACTCGAACCCATGGACTTTCTGGGTTGAGGTCATCAAATATTTCAACCACGATGCCCATCACACCGTGCTTAATAGACTCGACTAGATCTCCAACTTTCACAAACTAATTAGTTTTAATGATAAGTGGTGTCATCCGAAGTTGTAAAGTTTGCCATAGTTAATGAATCTTTTGTTACCAGGTCTTCTTTAAGGGATAGAATTACGTCTTGTGTTTGTGTATCAATATAAACCGAAACAAAATCATTACTTGAAATTGCCGCAAAATCTTTCAATCCCAGGCGCATATCTCCATACTTGCCTACGATTACAGTGATCACGGAGGCCAACATTTCCGAAGATTGCAGCGGGTTGTCCAATAAGTCATCCAGGTCGGCGGCCGCCGATTTTCGGACTAAATTTTTTGCTTGTTCAATAAGCCCGTGGTTTTTTGCAATTTCTTCTTTTGTGGCAGCCAGAAGATCGGTTAAATTGTGGGTAATAAAATTATTTAACTCTCGTTGTTTGTGAACAGCTCTAATCCGGTAGAAGGTCCATCCGACCATAACTAAGAGGAAAACGGCCAGAACAATATTTAATAAGAACACGTGCTTCTCCTTTAAGTAATTAGTTTAGAATTTCGCAAAATTTTTTATTATAATGATCAACGTAGCTTTTTATATCTTAGGCCGATGCGTACTTCTCGACTAAAAAGACAGAAGCACAGGCACATGCTCCAGCAACCCCACATGTTATAGCCATGTTGTATGGAAACGCCTACTAGGAGGCCGTAGGCATCACTAAGGGAAATAAAGGGAGATAACATTATATATGAAGCAAGATCCAGACAAGGGATCCAACGATTGTTGCACAGCTACACCAAAATACGGCGCGTGTGAGGTCTTCATTGCTTTTTAGAAAGTTTCTCATAATTTCTCCTAACTAAGATAACATATATATACGAGAAAGACAAAATTCTAGAAATATTTATTGGGATTTTTTATTACGGGCCGTACGTGCGCGCATCAATTGTTTTGCACGGTTCTGTGCACGAAGAGAGGTTTTTGGATACATTTTCAGAAAAGCAGCCACCGCTTCGTCCGGAGTAGGATCGTGTCTCTGGGAGAGTGTTTGCTTTCTCTTCTTCGAAGCTGCCCAGCCCAGGTATACTATTAGGCCCCCGGGGATTACGATGGCAGCTGCTAGTACTAATATGTGTATTAATGGATTGGTCATCGCGTCTCATTCGCGCCCCTTGATCCTTTCAATAATACCCTTGACATGTTCGCCGAATGTATCCCAAAGCACATGTGTAGATGCTGCAATGCAGAACACCCATAATAGCGCTGCGCTGGTTAGACCGACCACAACGATTGCGTCTGTTAGCGATTCCATTATTCGGTGTCCTTCGGGGCAGCCCGGCCAACTGCGAAACGGCCTAGGCCCTTCTGTTTAATACTAACATCGGCAGAAGGTACCCCGGCCAATATTGCGGCTATATAATCTAGGGAGATATCAAGCTCATCGAATTTGGCACTTAAGCGGCCGATGACTCGATCAACCATTTCTTCAATGAATTGTTCGGTTATCTCTTCTTTAATAATCTTCATGTCTTGTTATCCATGTATAATTAGTTCCATTTTTGGTCTATATAGCAAAAGTCTCAAAAAATTCCTACACATTGAAAACGTACTCAGGCGCGCTCAGGCGCCGGGATACTTGCATAGCACATATATCGGGCGCCGGTAGGGGGGGAGGGGGCCCCCGTGAGTTGTTTGCAATTTACAACTTTTTTCTGGACAGATGTGTGAGTTGTTTGTG
>Ga0209756_1004269_pt1 | contig 11185 bp, 10 predicted proteins | sample ETNvirenome_6_85_FD_184071 | JGI IMG/M metagenome (GOLD analysis project Ga0209756, IMG submission 184071) | Marine viral communities from the Pacific Ocean - ETNP_6_85 (SPAdes) (version 3) | ecosystem: Environmental > Aquatic > Marine > Oceanic | place: Pacific Ocean | collected 2013-06-19
AAATCACCCCTATTTAAAAGGCCATTTAAGACCTGTTTTGCCTTCAAATTTGGAAACGGCTCGATCAAGAAGTGATTTATTTCTATAGGTTTTTGGATTATCCAAGCCAAACTTTTTATAGGATGTGAGATAGTTTTTTTCTCTGCCGAGAGTATTTGCGAATGAAGTAATATCGCCTTTAGAACCTCGGACTGTGACTGGAATTGAAGTTTCGCCAAACATATGTGAGAGAATTGATTTAACTCCATATCCGAACAATCGAAGCCAACTTTCATTTAGTTTATTTTGTGATGTTAAATCAATTACAATTGGTGTGATGTCTTTGTCGTTCATAAAATAGTCTCCCAGTATTATAATTAGTTTGCAAAAACAAAAGCCCTCTTTCGAGGGCTTCATTCACATTTTATTTTTTCTTTCTTTGCTTCTCTATTTCATTCTTTTCGTCTTCGAATTGTTTCAACAAACGTTTAACAAACCATTCTCTCAAACCAATCGGAAGATTATAAGCTTCAATGAAACTCCATCCACCAAAATGTTTTAAAATGAAGAACTGTTCATATACATCTTTGACGTATTCGTCATTGAGGCCAAAAAAAGTTGGCTGAAAAGGGTATGTCAATAACAGTGTTTGCATCGCATGACGGACAAACAAAGTTATGGCTCATGTCCACATTCGGTACTGTCTTTTCATACTGTTTTCTGAAATAGGAAGCATCAAACGCGGGCATGACATCTACAAACTTTTCAACCAACCCCCTGTCAGTTTCGCCATTTAGGGAAACTATTAAAATTTTAAGCTGATCTGTTAGAGCAGTGTCAGGAAGGTTTAGTTTCTTCTTTTTCTCTGCTAATTTCAGCATTTTTTGTTCGTCAGCGCCGTTAACAAGGCGACATTCAGCATCAATTTTGGATCTCGGTAATGAAATAATAAATGTCCCTTGTTCAGAAATAACGATTTCCTCATCAACATTCTTTACTTCAACTTCTCCAAGATCAAAAATCTCTTCGTTATTTGCACCACAAGAACCACAAGTGATTTTTGTCTCATAGGATGGCCCAAAGCCATTTACCCTACATGCAACAATGATGGCGTTTTTATCGCCAATAAATAAGTCTTTAACTTTAATGTTTGGATCAACAATTACATTTTCGACCATCCGATCTATTGCTAGACCCTTCTTCAAAAGAGACTGTGAACTTAAAATGTCCGTTTCTTTTGCAGTCATGTGTCGAATTTCAATTGTATCGACATTGTGTAGTGGGTGATTTTCTGAGTAGAATTTTCCTTTTGTTGGTAAATCTACAAACTCTGTTGGTGTAACAAAGTCAAAAATTGATGCTTTGTTTTCTGTTATTGCTTCAATTGAATCATTCTGTGGAGCGTTGAGACGCCCAGCATTACGTGGCATATATACCTCTTCTTTTTATCTTATAAATTATAGTAAATTCGGACCTTTTGCGTTAGTCGGAAGTTTGCCAACTCCACGACCTTCAAAATAGGCGTTGTCATATCGAACAGTCACATCAACATTAAGCATTTCTTCTGATGAATAGTCGAGTTCTCCGAATTTAACATCTTTAATCCATGCATTATGAAGCGCCCAGCCTTCAACATTTCGACCGTCAGAATCGATTTGACGAATCTTAATTTGACCTAAAGCTGTGACTGATTTTTCTTTAGAAACTGTTGAAAGTTCTCCGTTGGTTGTCGGGATTCGATACCCTGAACCTTCGAGCATTTTCATAACAGCTGCCGTACCATTGTCAACGTCGTCAACGACATCAACAATTGTGAAAGTAACTTCATTCCATGTGACTTTACCAGGATAATAAAACGTATGATTTAGATACTTATGTTCACTCTCCGAAATTGTAAACGAAGGTTTTGAAACCTTTTTAATTAAAAATTGTTTAATTGAATTATTTGCCCCAACTACACTTAATAGAAACCTATAAGCGCGTTTGGGCTGAATTTGTGAGTCGTACCAAAAAGTCATTTATTTTTATTCTCCTGTATTTTAAATAGTAATTGAATTACTTTTAATCCTCAAATGCTGCTCCTGTTCGCGTAATGATAAAGTCAATCGCGATAAATTCGACCGAACGTGCTGGCTTGAGATAAATCTTAGCGTACATGATATTTCTATCAATCAAGTCCGGGGTTGTGGTTGATTCGTCTAAAATGACTTTATAGTCTAATAGACCGTTTCCTGCTACAATGCTATCCAAGAACGGTGCAACCTGACCTGTAAATCGGTCCCAAGTTGCTTGTACATTTTGTTCAAACAGTAAGCGAGAAGCCATGAATGAAATTCGTCGTTTGACCAAAAGCATCAGCCTTCTCACATTAACTCTATCGAGTGCCGATGGAGTTACTTGCAATGTCTTCTGTCCGAAGATTACAATTCCTTCTGCCGGGAATGATGCAATTGGATTAATGTTTGCTGCGTATAAATCATCTCTTTCTTTAGAGATTAATTTTTGCTTAACAGCTGTGACAGCCAATCCAGAAGAACCTTCAGTTAAACCGCCTCTGGTAAATCCAGCTGGCGCGAACCAAACTGCTGATTTTCTCTGTGAACTTGAATAGGTTCCGAGAGCCGCAACAGACGGTGGAACCCAAATGTTCTTACCAGATTCGCTATCTTGAATTTGAACCCAAGGATAGTAAGAAGCTGCATAACTTGTATTAAGTGCTCGTGCATTCAGCTTATCAACAGCTGTTTGTACTTTGGGTCGTCGGAAAATGCTGCTATCTGCATACTTGTTTCCGTATTCAGAACGTGGCACATAGTCACCAACCAGGTCAAACAGTGTCATTGAGTCTGCACGTCTTTCGCAAGTGCTCAACATGTGTTGTTGAACTTGAGAACCACCATTTCCAGAATGATTTCCTCCACCCACACCTGGCATAACAATCATGTTTGATTCTACGAACTCTGGGTCCGAGACAACATCGACAGCCATTTTTGCAGAATTAACTGCGTAACTATTAAGGTTTGTTTTACCCGAAGCCAATGCTCGATTATTGTTAAATGGTTCCATCTCTGTAATATCCAAACCATGGAAACCACCAAGAATCGGCATCGTGAATCTATCGTATCCGTCACTTAGAACTTGGTTATAAGAAGAACTTAGTGCATTTACAGATGCGTCTGCATCAGCAGATTGTTGTGATGAGCCAGAACTCCATACATACACTCCATTTTCGTACTTCAAATCGTCAAGAGTGAAGATAAACGAATACTCAGAATTTGCCTGCGAAGCATCTCCTGTAGCACTCGTTATGTCGCTTGATACTGGCCTGACCAAATCGATGTAAGAATCATCAAAAGTAGAAAAGCTTCCTGGCCGTCCTGTGTTGATTCCAAAGTATGCATCTTTAGGACTGTTCAAGTTTCCTTCATTTGAACCAGAACGTGTTGTAAACTCTGGGTAAAGGAAAGAAGCTGTCATTTGATAGCCACCTGTCCACAATCCACCAATGTCTCCTTGGAAACCTGCCGAACTTGATGCGCCTGCGGCAACTTCTGTAATAGAAGAACTGACGAAACCAAAACAATTCGGTGAAAGTTGTAAGACCGTATCAGCATCATAACCAGAACCGCGAGGTGAGCCAAATGTTTGAGCAGAAGAACCACTATAAATGGTGAAGCCATTAAATCGAACAGGCCCAGTGAAACCAAATGGTAAGGTAATTGGGTTCGTATCACCATTTCTTACTTCTTCAGTAATTTCTACATACATGTATTTGGACTGACTAGTATAGTCTCCATAGTATCGATACCGTCTTGCAGTATCATCCCATTCTACATACTGATCACCAATTTTCTTCGCAATGAAGTTTTCAGAATTTGGATTAAGATTACAGTTTGGAAATACTTCGACCAATGAAGGGGCTTCATCCGAATCATTTGCCATTCGAATTTCAACAGTAAATGTTCCGTAATCATCAAACTCGTTTGTTGCTGCCTGTATATCTGTGATTGAAACTTTAAGGTTTTGCGATTCCCACATACCATAATTGTGAGTATGAAGTCGGAATAATTTTCCGGTTCCAAGATTTGCAGCTGCGTCTGAAGTTTTATAAAAACTGGTATTAAGATTTTGCGCTAAAGTCCAAGGTGTCTTACCCTTGGTTGCATTTCGGTTTCTTGCTCCATAATTAATTGAGCCGCCGCTGTCCTGAAGGGGGGCGACAAACGCATAGAAATTTGAACCAGAATCAGGGCCTGCTTGAGCAGAACCAATAAGTGTATCATAATTATTTTGAAAGGTTTCTCCGAGCCATTCTGGATGCACAATTGTATCATTTAAAAATGTGTTCGTTTTCGTTGGGTTTGTATTAAACGCTTTACGAATGTAAAATTTCGAAGAACGATTAAAGTTAAAAAGAATTGAGCTAGAAGGTGCAAGAGTTGAACCGTTAGCTGCCGCATTATCTCGCACAACTGAAGTTGAGGGCGTGACTGCGGAAGCCACTTGTAAGCCTGCGCCTTGTGGAACGATAACTGCTTTTAGATTACCTGCTGAATCGCACTTAACTGGTGCCGCAGTTCCTGAAATGTTAACTCCAGCCTGATCGTTTCCTACGAGAAAGACAGAGCCTGTGGAGCAATAAAAGACTGCTGCTAATGTTCCTGTGAGTCGAGCACCAGCATCACCAGCCGTTATTGCGCGGCCTGAACCAGCACCGCCGAGCATCGTTCCCGATGGAAACACAAACAATCCCATCGCGCCGCCAGTTCCTTGTAATGAAGGTGAAGGAACTTTCCAACCAGCCAGAGCTGAGATGCCTTCACTTGTAGAACCGTCGTTGCTATCGTTTGCACGTCCAAGTAATCGAACATAGGTTATTGGTGAACTATTTCGCAAATAAGCTTGAGCAGCATAAGCACCATAGGTCGGAGCCAATGTATCTGGTCCCGTTCTCCACGGGTCATTTCCTGCGTCTCCGTTTTGAGGCATTCCGAAAATTTCCACAAATTCGGACATTGATGAAATTCTTACAGGCGTCAAACCTGGTCCTCTTAGAGCGCGTCCGATAATGGTGGGGCCTACATCAGCAGGAGTTGCGGGTAATTGAGAGTTATCAATTTCGGCAACTTGGACCCCTGGCGATACAAATCTAAACTTATTAATTGGCATTTATTAGTTCTCCTTAACAGAAAAAGTTACTTTTAAAGTCTCTAATAAATAGTAAGCAATCGCTCTAAAAGCCGGTGCCATTTATTAACTGGGTAATTTTCCGTGAATCCATGGCAAATCTGATTCTACAATGTTTCTTTCTCGCGGAGTTTGGACATCGATTGAGCTTTCACGAATTACCATATTGGGTGATTCTTGGTTAGAATCTTTGCCGACCAAATAACCCAATACTTTTAATCCAACAGTGGTTTGATAAATTCTCGTTTCATCTCCCAACTCTGTAATGTTGTTATCAGAAGATAGTTCGCTTTGCACAAATAGTTCAAACTGATGCTTATCTTTTGTAATCACTGCATAGTTTATTCCACCTGTTTGAGTAATAAAAGGTTGGATAATTTCATTCATTTGTTGTTGATATTCTGTTCTAATTTTAATGTTATAGGAAACATCAACATAGACCGGCATTGGAACTGAAATTTCTTCATAGACTGCTTTATGTTTTGGGTTGCGACCAGGAAAATTAATTTGTCCATTACCGACTGTTTGATTATACTTCCTCGCAGAATAGGCATCCATGAAAGTTGCTGTTTTGTTTTGCTGGATTCTTCTTGCTATTTGAATTGAGCCGCCCTTCCAGCCGCCATTTACAGGATTCGCGCTTAAAGGATCTATATTTCCATAAAACATTCCTTTCTTTGAAGGATCTTTTGTCATTCCTGAACGTTCTAAAGAAATGATCGGAAAGATCAGTGCTCCACTCGAATCACGCATGTCTTTTTCTTCTTTTACTTGATAGGAACGCTCTGCTGCGACCCATTCAATTGGAACCTTCTTAAAACCCTTGTTAGTGTTCGAAAAGATGTTCAATTTCTCATTAATCCAATCATAAACTGCGTAATCGATAGTCTCTATCGTTGAAGGTTTAAAGGGTAAAATTGTTCGTTTTACGGCACTTTTATTGTCATCATCATCCATTTCTATTCACCGTCAAATAATCCTTGTCGTGCTCGATAACATTGTGCTGAAACTTCCAACTCATGTTCTGGTTGTCCAAATAATTGTTTAGCCTCTGTTAAAGTAACTATTTCATAATAGGAATTATCAAATAAAATAAAGTCGCCTTCGCGGACAAATAAATCCTGATCTTCTGTTAATCGTCGTTTATGAAAATGGACAACAATTGATGACAATCGATCAATACCAAAAGTAGTTGCAGTTGTTTTTTGTCCTTCCCAATCAACCAACACATAAACTCTCACTGGTGGCAAAAAAGTCTTTTTAATTGCTTCGCCATAGAGAGGATGAAAATCGGTGTGTTCCACGCTGATTGGATAATAAACAATTGTTTGACCAATGACACGCTCGATTAATTCATCATTAACTTGCTTTACAAGATTGCGTTCGCTTTTGCCAAAAAACATTGGCGGTGGTGGATTATCTGGCCTTTTCCAGCGATTATTATCATCTGACATTTTTTAATCCTATCCCACAAAAATTCCCATTGGAATTTTGGTTTGAATACTGTTGGCATCTTCAACCAGCTTTGCGTCTTTTTCTACTAATGAGTTATATGTCAATTCATCCAATAAAGTTCTTAGTTCTTCTTTGAGTGCTGTTTGTTCGTCTTTTGCTTGACTTAATAGATCTGATGCGTTTAGAGTTACTTCGTTGCCTGGTATTGGAATAGATCCAAATTTTCCTCTAATTTGTGCCAACATTTCTTTAGCAACCGATAGTGCGAATCTGCGAATCCATTGTTTTCCCATTGAATTTATGTTCTTATAGGGGATGTTTGTGAATGGCAGCGTATTATAATTATTAACGCCATCTGTGCCGTCTTCTCTCGTAGCGTCCGAATCCCAAGCATCTTGTGGAATAGAGAAGTCAAACCAAATGTTTGAAGGACTGCCACTGCCTGGATTAGAAGGTGGAGGAAACACTCTTATTCTGTTATCACGAATTTCATAGGAATAGTGTGAAGCTCTGGTATATAAATTTGTTTCAAAAGCCATTGATTGAAGTTTGTTTTGCCAAGCAGGAATTACCTCAAATGTAGACTCGTCCGAATACTGGCCATAGGTATAAAGATTTCCAACAACATTTAAACCACCGTAGTAACCATAAAACCTCCACATACTTAAGGGAGATCTATAATAAACTTTGTGAATTGTTATTCTTTTATTGTTCACACTCCCAGTAAATGCAGAACCAGCAGCACCTCCATCAATAGAAGCGTCTTGAATAATTTGTTGTAAGTCATAGTCTTGAACGTCATCTCTTAAAGCAATAGATGCAGAATAAACTCTTTGATTTCCTTCTGCTGCTGCATCGGCTAATCCAACAGAAACTCTTTTTGCGTATTCAAATCGAAATTGTGGGTATTTTAATGCAATATGAGTCCCGCTTAAACTTGCGGACAAAGACGAAGAAAGATACTCACCTTTTGAATTAAATGATGCTGTCGTTGCTCCAAGATAATTCGATAAAGCATTTTTTGCCTGATGATTATTAACGATAGAGGAATATTCTAAGCAAGCTGTTTCGTAAGCTGCATACACATTCCCTGGTGTTAATTCAATGTCAAGAACATCCCCGCCAAGCATTTTATAAGTAAAAGCAACTTGGTCTACTGCGCCTGTTATAAAGTCTACAGAACCACTATACACACCATAGGGTAATGATCCGGTAACATCATCAGAACTTCCGGTAGAAGTTAAAATAATTGGGCTCGTCTGCTGAATTGGTGTTAATTTGGGAATTGCCATTTTTATACCTCTCTGTGAAGTAATTAGTCGAATCAGGTCTTAAGTGAAAAAGAAAACCCCACTTCCCAAAAAAGAGAAGCGGGGTTCCTTAAGATTTTGTTAGATTAATAAATTTAACCTAAAAGATCTTGAACGATAACCAACCCGTACATGTCAGGTCGAACCATCTTCTTCGCATAACGAGTCATCACGCCCTTGCGAGGAGTGAAGTCGTCTGGATTGAAGATAGTCGGAGTGACTTGCAGGGGCACGTATGGCGCATAAACATAACCGCTTTCTAAGAAGCTATTACCTTTACGTCCTACGAGAACTACATTCCGTGGGAAGTATGGATCAACATAAACATCCCATTTCTTGCTCAACTGCCCGGTCTTAACAGCACCGATGGTGCCCTTATTCTCGTCAGCAGTCGTATCTGCACGGAATCCAGCGGTAAACTCAAGGATGTTCGCAACTTCAGGTCCGCAAACCACGAAGTTAGCTCCACCACGGAGAGTCTTGCGATGAATAGCCGCCGAAACGTCATTCATAGTTTCAATCAAAGTCTCATACCATTCGGAAACGGTTCCTGTGAAATCAGGGAATAGAGTTTGATTGACAACACTACCTTTCACCAAATCAACGAATTTACCAGGTTTGCGTGACCAGAAATACCTTCCAGCCGTTGCACCTTGGATAAGGTCGTTAAGAATTTCTTGATCAAGTTCCAGAGCAATTTGCTCAGAAAGAATGCTCGTCAATTCAACTTCCGCATCGAGATTATGGTAAGCGTTAATATCTTGCTGCAACTCAGGAGTCCAGATAGCTTTTAGCTTTTTGGTCTGAGCCGTGATGGACACGGAATCAACTTTGATATTAATTTCTGGAATTCCAACATCGTTTTCAAGACCCCACGATGTCGCTCCAACAATACCACCAGTCGCAACGCCAGTGCTGGTGAAATCATCGAATTCAGCAAAGGAATAACTTCCCGTAGTTGTATAGTTGGCTCCAATAGCAGCCGCTTCCACTATTCCCTGGGTGCTGGTACTTCCAGCTAGACTAGCCCGACAAATAAGAACATGATTCTTTGGATCACCAGCTTGCCACATACCATTATTACTACCAGACCATTGAGTCAATCGCCTCACTTGAGGTGCGCCACCGCTAAGTGGATTAATGTTTGCAGAAATTGTAATCAAATCATCTCTGTTAAGTTGATCGAAGGCTGATGCTGCAACCTTAAAGAATCCTACAGTCGTTGAACCTGATGTAAAGTCAGGATCATAACGACAAAGCGCATTTAATGCATTTTGTGCAGTTGGCCCAGAAAGCCCCGTCGTCTCAGTGACGGCACCTTCGGGAAGTACAGAACCTGTGCCTCCAAACGTACCAGATGCAAAAACTTCCATCGTTATTGCCACATTCGAACCAGTTGGACTTGCATAACCATTATTCAAAGAATAAAAGCTATCTTCTGCTGCTTCAATACCAGAAAGATTTACACCACCAGTAAGTTGAGAACCAACAACTTGGCCACCATATACCGATTCGCCAGTCTCATAACCTAGACGTGTCGTTGCAGTCGTAAAGTCGAGGAAGAAAATGAGGCCACTAGGTAGACTCATTGGTTGAACTGAAACAAGTTCGTTTGCAACCAACCCTCCAAACACTCTGCGAACAATAGGAAATGCAACAGCTGCAAAACCTTCAACATCACCACCCGCCATCGTAGAAGCTGCTTCACGCAACAATTCTTTCGCTTGATTTTCTAAAAGCATGGCCATCGAATTACGACCATGATCACCTTCAATACCTTCCAAAAGGCCGGTATTTTCCCACTTATCTAAAAGTGCTTGACCTTCTTTTTGGACATTTTTGTGAACAATGCCCTCGGTCAATTTTTCAATAATACTCATTGTATTTTTCTCCTTAAATTATTCCAGCAAGTTTCTTCATTCTGTCAGAAACAGAAGAATCTGCTTGCTTATTTTTACTATTACTATTTGATTTTAAAACAAGTCGGCTATTTTTGCTCATCGCTTCTCTCAAATTACCAGGAGCATGACCCTTAGAATTTGTTGAAATAGAGTTTTGTAATGTTTCAAAAATAACTTTTGTTTCATCAATTGACTTCGCTTTAGAAATCGATTCGACAAGATTCTCTTTTTGTCGCTCATTCAAGGAGTGAGATTCTAATACGCGATTTTTGTAAACCAATTTTGCGTTTGAAAGGTTAATTCCTTCAAACTTTTTGCTTACATCAAGGGCAACACTCTTGAGTTCTCTGTACTCTTTTAAAATCTTTTGATTTTTGTTTTTGAGAGATTTTACTTGCTCTTGTAAATCTGCTACCATTTGTTTGAACTTTTTGTTCTCCTCGGCCTTTTCAGTGTCGGCCAAGGCTGCTGCGGCAGCTTCTACAGCATATACTTGTTGAGCTTTCGTTGGATGAGTTGTTCCCAAATCACCACGAGCCTCAACAGCTAGATCAACTGTTAACATTTCTTTAATTGCATCTTTGAGAGCTTCCTCGTCTAATTCAATTTCTTCGTCAACAATTTCTTCTTTTTCTTCTTCAACTAATTCTTCTTCAGTTTCAGATAAAAGGTTTAAGATTTCTTCGGATGTTGCTTCGAACATCATTTCTTCTTCGGTTTCTTCGCCAGTTTCTTGATCTGCTAGTGCTTGTAATTGGTCTAAATCAAGTTCAATTGGTTCTTCGCTTTCAGGGCATTCACAAGCTTCTTCGCCATCTAACGCTTTCATGGGTATTTGATCCACGACTTCGTCTCTATCGATCTCTTCTTCGCCAGGATCTGCGAATGGATCGTCATCAAACGGGGCTTCCAGAAGTGAATCCACAGCTTCTTTAATTTCGCCTGAATACTTCTCAATGACTTGCTGTTCTGCGTTCGTAATTGCAGCTTCTTTGAGGGCTTGGGCGTCAATGACGGCTTGTTCTAACATAGTTGATGACATTTGTTTCTCCTAATAGTAATAATAGTCTTCAATAAATAGTCAGTAACTTTAGTAAAATACTATAAATTGTGGGCTTTAGCCTGAACCGCACGAACCAGTGCTCATCTTGGTCAAAGTTCCTGATAAATCGTTGCCAGATAAATCTTTAAGGTTTGCGCTTCCAGGTCCATCGCACTCCATATCGTAATAAGCTGCGAGGGACGGTCTTGTTAAGCTCCCTGATAATAAACATTCGTTATTTGAATTGCCTCGCGTATAAATGTCCAAAACCTCGGTGGATGTAAGGACTCGATCCCAAATTGCCAGATCAT
>Ga0209756_1004273_pt1 | contig 11176 bp, 14 predicted proteins | sample ETNvirenome_6_85_FD_184071 | JGI IMG/M metagenome (GOLD analysis project Ga0209756, IMG submission 184071) | Marine viral communities from the Pacific Ocean - ETNP_6_85 (SPAdes) (version 3) | ecosystem: Environmental > Aquatic > Marine > Oceanic | place: Pacific Ocean | collected 2013-06-19
GGAAGAGGAGAGGGAGTAGAAGAAAGCACTTCAGAATCTTTATTTGATTTTGCAATTGGTGCATCTCGGAGATATGGCCAGGAAGCGTTTATATTTGGAGAGCAAGCTACAACCTCTAGAGGCAATGAAGTTAAAATTATTAATGCTTATGATAGAGACGGCAATCAGATACAAGAATCTTGGGCCGGCCCATGGACAAGTATAGAGACTGTTTCGCAGGATGCAGATTTTTGGTCGAGAGCTAGTGGAAAACATTTTCAACTTAGAGAAAATAAAAAGACCTCACAACCAAAATCGTGGTTTGAGGCAATGAAAAAGAGCAAACAAGGATTAAAGTGGTAATGAAGAAGCTTTTTGAAAATTTTAAAAAGTTTTTAACTGAAGCAGTGTTAGCAGACTATAATAACAATGGTACAATGACGCTCTATCACTATGCAAAAAGCAAAGACAATGTATTAATTTTAGACCCTAAATGCTTTTTGTCAGGTAGAAATACTTTTACTAGAAATGATTTTCAAGCCTCTGGTTTGCCGAGGGCTTTTTTCTATGTAAATTTGGATCACGCCGAAGACATCGTTAAGCAAAGTCGAACGTTGTATACCGCTGTTGTTAATGTTGATAAAGTATATGATATTACTAAAGATCCCGCCGGTTTAAAGAAAGAAGCTCGCAATTGGCCAACAAACATTTACGGTGAACCAATTAAAACCGCGCCATCCTCGCTTAATATGGACTTATTGCTTAGGGGCATCGCTGAAAATTATTCAGGTGCTTTTTATGAAACAAACGGGATGGATGTGGTCGTTTGGTTTGAACCAATCGAAGTTTATGAAATGAGTGATGTTGATATACAGAACACAATAAAGGAGAACAATGAAAGTCGGTGATTTAGTTTGGAATTGTCATAGCGGCTGTATCCGTTTTGGAACTGTTACAAAAAAGAGAAAAAAAGATAGGTGGGGATATTTCACAGTTGATTGGCATGCCGATGAGGCCCACAAACAAGATGTAGAATGGCGCAAAAAACTCACAGGCATTAATCATGATTTAAAAGAATATCGCGCAGACATGTTAAAAAACATCGAGCAAGATCGCCTGGTACGGGTGTTGAAAGAACATGCAGGCGAGAGAGTTGATGAAAAAAATTGAACTTTATGAAGATGATATTGGCTTTGTTGAGTATGTTTCCCATATGGGTTCTGATGTTACAATTGTTAATTCCGCTCGCGTCAGTTTCGGCCAGCACATTACTGATCTTGCGAAGCGTGATGTCAAGTTAATTAAATATCTTATTGAGCATAAACATACCTCTACGCTAGAACACAATGTGGTTACTTTTAGATTTAAAGTGCCTTTGTTCATTCGGTCACAACACCACAGACATCGTACATGGTCCTATAATGAAATTAGTAGACGTTATACTGATTTTAATTTAGAATTCTATGAGCCAACGATGTTTAGAAAACAAAGCGAATCGAACAGACAAGCATCAACCGATTGTTTGTTTGATCCTCATCTAAATGATATGTTGGGGCTAGCTTCTGATGTGCTAAAAGAACATCACGAAGCGTCACTATATATCTATAATAAACTTTTAGATTCAGGAGTTTGCAGAGAGCAAGCTCGCGGTGTATTACCCCAAAATTTATATACAGAATATTATGGCACTTGCAACTTGAATAATCTATTTAAATTCATAGGTTTGCGCATTCATGAGGGTGCGCAATGGGAAATTCAACAAGTTGCAAAGGCTTGTTTAGAAATAGCAGAAGATTTATTTCCGGTGACCGCAAAGGCATATAAAGAAATAACTGCGAAGGAGAACAAATCATGATTAAATTTGTAGTAATAGTTGCGGCGACATGCTGGATGACAGTTGCGCCCGCAAAAGAAACTAATTATGAAAAGATAGTTGCTGAGTGGTCTAGTCATGTGCTTAAACAGAAGCATCGCGTTACCAGCAAAAACAACGAGAAAGACTCTAAAAGAAAAAATCACTTTAAAATTATAGAGCAGTGGAAAACAGAAATTATAAAAATCAACAGTAGGCACAATAAGATAATTAATGCTTTCTATAAAAAAGAGGGATGATTGTTAGCGTTACCAAGGCGTCATTTGGCTAAAGTTGTAGTGGGGGGCAATTTGGCAGCGCTCCTCTATTCTCGCGATATCGGTGCACCAATAATAATAAATAAAATAAGCAAACCGTATCGTTTTGAAAAAATAAACAATAAAAACGCTCTGGTACAGTGGCACAAGCTATATTATTCACTTTCGAATTCTGGTCTAAATCTTTTAGGCACAAAAGCGCAAAATACACGAATCAAAGAAGAAGAGTTGAGCATCACAACAAAAGACGCTCGCGTCATTAAGTTTGATTATGATAAGGTTGTGGTGTTTGATGATGAAAACGTACTTGGATTGCCGACTCCAAAGAAAGAAAACGAAAATTTTATAGTATTAGATTGGATTATTGCAAAATCATGTCAAATGCACGTGCACGACTATTTTAAAACTGAAGACGCTTTTGTAAATGAAGTGTATTTCTATCCATCAGAAAGAATTGATGGTCACCACCCAAATAAGAAAGATTTAGTTTCAATATCTTATTTAAATTCTTCCCAATTAGAGGATTTTGAATATTCTGATACTTATGCCAAGTTTAAAGTTATGAACATGATGAAAGAGGCGGGAATTGGGGGAAGAAAGTGCGGAGGCAATAACCAATATGCTTTAAAGCTGGAAGTCACCAAAAGAGAAATAATAAAATCTAGTATGCACACATATGAAAACACTGAAAAGCTGGAATTTAGATGATTGAACAGGGAATTCAACTTACAACTAGTTTTCATTTGGCTGGCATTGTTCCAGTCGCGGGTCAAAAATTGGATTTTACTTTTCCATGGCATGATTGTTTACAGCCCATTTCTAAAAATTATTTAGCCATTGAAAGAGCCGTTTGGGAATGCGCATGCGCTGGCTGTGAAACTATTTGGGTTGTTTGTCATGATGATATGCAGCCACTAATTAGACATCGACTTGGTGACTTCGTGCAAGATCCATTAAAATATAATTTGCCAAGAAAAAGGGCGCCCAAGCAATTTGAAAGAACAATTCCAATTTATTATGTGCCCATTCACCCAAAAGATAGAGACAAAAGAGATTGTTTATCGTGGAGTGTGTTGTATGGAGCGCTAACAGCATATTGGCTAAGTAAAACAATAAGTAAGTGGGTAGTTCCTGATAAGTATTACACTGCTTTTCCATATGGGGTTTATGACCCTAAAGCTGTTATACCTTACAGAAATAAAATATCTAGTAAAAAAGACTTTTATATTTCTTTTAAAAATAAGACAGTAAAAAATAATGAATATTTGGGATTTACTTTTGATGCACAAGATTTTAAGGAAGCTCGTAGAATCATTAGAAAAGAGGGGACAGGAGAGTTTCCACACTATGATGCATCGAAAAGAATTCCAGTAAAAGAAAGGTGGTCAGCGAGATTTTTTCAACTTGACAAAGTATTTAGATATGTTAAAATGGAAGACACAAATTTAGAACTACCATGGTATTATAATATAGGAAGTTGGGAAGGATTAAAAACTTATTTAGGAAGTGAAGTTTCTCTTGACAAACCGGAAGGTGATGTGTTAGGATATCATGAGTGGAATTTGATTGGAGTCGATAATGAAGAGTAAAATACCTTTTGTTGGATTACATGCACACAGCGGCGTTGGATCGCCGTTCGATGGTTTGGGATATCCTCAAGAGCATATGGATTATGCATATGAAAATGGTTGTGACGCGCTAGCGCTAACTGATCACGGAAACATGAATGGTTTGGCATATCAAGTGCTGCATGCGAAGAAGATGCAATCGGAAGGAAAAAACTTTAAACCAATTTTTGGAGTAGAGGCATACTTTCTTCCGAGCGTTTCGGAATGGAAAGAAGAATATGAGAGAGCAAAGGAAGACAAAAAGTCTAAACGTACGCTAGATGCATCAAGATCTGCTACGACCATTGAAGACGAAGGTTCATCAAAAAAGGCAGTTAAGAATATATTAAACCGACGCCGCCACTTAATTTTATTGGCCCAAAATCAGACCGGCCTCAATAATATCTTTAAGATGGTATCTAAATCTTTTTCAAAAGAAAGCTTCTATCGTTTTCCGCGCGTCGACTATAAATCATTAAAAGAACATAACGAAGGCGTCATTGCCACCAGCGCATGTCTCGGTGGAGTATATGCTGGAGATTATTGGGAAAATAGAGATAAGGGCCCCGAAGCCGTACGTACTGCAATGACAAATACCACACAAAAGATGATGGATATATTTGGTGATAGGTGGTACGGAGAGATTCAATGGAATAACATTCCGGAACAGCACGAATTAAATAAACACATCATTCAAATGTCCGGTAAATATGGTTTTAGCCTCATCTCGACCGCCGACAGCCACTATCCGTCACAGCAAGCGTGGAAGGACAGGGAACTATATAAACGTTTGGGCTGGCTCGGCAAAGGCGGCATGCCTTCATGGATGGGCTCAGAGCTTCCAATTGGCGTTGAAGAGATTGGATATGAGCTTTATCCGAAGAACGGCGATCAGATCTGGGAGTCTTATAAAAGATATTCAGAAGAGTGCGGAGTCGAATATGACGATGACGTGATTATGGCTTCTATCAAGGAGACATATAGCATCGCTCACAGCCGCATAGAGGCGTTTCTACCGGACAATACGGTACGTCTCCCGGACTTTGTAGTCCCAGCTGGTTTTACGGCCTCACAGACGCTCTCACAGCTTTGTTTTGAGGGCCTACGTACATTAAATCTTCACACAAACGAAGCATACACTGACAGACTTAAAGAAGAATTGGGAGTTGTTGACGACAGAGGGTTCAGTAAGTATTTTCTTACCATGAATGCAGTTGTTGATAAAGCAACTTCAGTACAGTTAACTGGTCCTGGCCGCGGCTCCGCAGCTGGATCACTAATTGCATATGCGCTTGGAATAACACAGATTGATCCTATTAAATACAATCTTCTGTTTTCGCGCTTTATGCGAAAGGATACAAAAGATTATCCCGACATCGATTATGACGTGTCAGATCCAATGGGGCTTAAAGAAATGTTAATTGAAGAATGGGGTGGAGATAAAGTTGTCCCCATCTCAAATTTTAATACTTTGCAATTGCGCTCCCTGGTTAAAGATATATCAAAGTTTTATCAGATTCCATTTGCTGAAGTTAACACGGTCACATCAAAAATGCTGAGAGAAGCTACGCCACTGGCTAAGAAGAAGCATGGAATTAAATCGGGAGTTTATAGCCCGACTTTTGAGGAAGTGATGGAATTTTCAGAGTCGCTGAAGAATTTTCTCAACAAATATCCACATGTGGCAAATCATATTAATATATTATATGGTCAGATGCGTTCTGTTTCTCGCCACGCTGGTGGAGTTGTTATAGGCGAAGACCTCAACAAATACATGCCATTGATTAATAGTGGAGGTGTCACACAAACGCCATGGTCTGAAGGTCAAAACGTTAGACATTTGGAACCAATGGGTTTTATTAAGTTTGACATTCTCGGACTCTCAACTTTAAAAATGATTGAGGGCGCAATTGGGCACATCTTAAAGCGACATCATGGATTTGATAGTCCAACGTTTGAAGACATTAAAAAATATTATGATGATTTTTTGCACCCCGAAAAGATTGATTTAAACGATCAAAAGGTTTATGAAAACATTTTCCACAAAGGTAAATGGGCTGGAATATTTCAATTTACAGAAAATGGCGCCCAGAAATTTTGTAGAAAAACAAAGCCGCGAAACATAATCGATATTGCAGCAATCACATCTATTTATCGACCTGGCCCATTAGGAGCGGATGTCGATAAACTTTATGTGAAGGCCAAGAAAAATCCCGAAGACATAACTTACGAACATGATTTAGTAAAGCAGATTACAAAAGAAACTTATGGCTTCCTCATATTTCAGGAGCAGATTGCACTGCTCGCACACAAACTTGGTAAAAATTTAAGCTTGGACGAGGGAAATAAACTTCGCAAGCTGCTTACTAAGAAAGGCACAGGATCGGTAGCAAAACAAAAGGCAACCATTAAAGAAAAGTTTATTAATGGCTGTGTTGAGAAAGAATTAACTAAAAGCTGGGCAGAAAAAATGTGGAAAACGTTTGAATACTTTTCTGGCTATGGGTTTAATAAGTCTCATGCTGTTTCTTATTCTATTATTTCTTACCAGTGCGCATGGCTTTTTAATTATTATCCCGCTGAATGGATGGCGGCATTCTTAGATAAAGAGCCTGAGACTAGGAAAGAAAAGGCAATTAATTTAGCAAAGAAGTTTAAGTTTAAGATTAAGCCGGTTGACATCAACACTTCGGGTGTTGTGTGGGATATCGCAAAAGACAGCAAAACACTAATTCAACCATTAACCTCTTTAAAGGGCTTGGGCGAAAAGGCCATTGAACAAATTATTAATAATAGACCCTTCGACACTATTGAAGAGTTTCTTTTTAATGATAATATTGTGTATAGCAAGCTGAACAAAAAGGCTCTTGATGTTTTAGCTCGGAGCGGAGCATTGAACAATGTGGTAGATGACAGATTTACAGGTCTTAAACATTTTTGGTCTGCTGCGGTTGTAGCTAGGCCGAAGAACCTGAAGAAGTTCGAAGAAAATATTGAATTATTTAAACCGGAAGGAGATTTTAATGATGAAGAAAAAATTAATAATCTTGTTTCTCTCACCGGCATTTTTCCAATGAACTTAGTTTTGGACAACTCTGTAATGCAGAGACTAGATTATTACAAAGTTCCTCCAATTGGAGAGTGGGATAATGATTTAGGTGTTGCATGGTTTATTCCGAGAGAGGTCATACCAAAGAAAACAAAGAATGGTAAAACATATTGGATTCTTAAAGTGATTGATAATACTTCTACGACAACTTCAATTAAGTGTTGGGGGGTCAGCCCCGAACGAGATGAAATATATATAAACCACCCATATATGAGCAAGCTGGATTATGATGAGCAGTGGGGATTTAGTACTCGCTCGATTAAATATAATTTCAGAATGCTAGCATAAAGGAGAAATATGAATTTAAAAGTTTATAAAATTAGATCAGATGCAAATTTGCCATTGCGCGCACACGAAACAGACGCAGGAATGGATTTGTTTTATTGTCCCAATGGCGAACGGCAAGACATAATTAATCGCGACGGTCTTGCAATTTGCCCTAGGGATTCGAAGCTTGTTCCAACCGGACTCAAGATTGAAGTGCCTTATGGATATATGCTTGAAATTAAAAATAAATCAGGCATTGCTTATAAGCGTAAACTAATTACTGGTGCCTGTGTTATTGACCCCGGATATGATGGAGAGGTTTATGTTAATCTTCACAATATTGGATTGCAAACCCAATACGTTAAACCGGGAGACAAAATAGCGCAAGCGGTATTAATCCCCATTGTACATTGCGGTGTGGAGGAAATTGCGAGCGATGCCCTTAATCAAGGCACGACACGTGGATCCGGAGGCTTTGGAAGTACCGGTGACAGATAAATGAAAAAGGAAAAAATATATGAGTTTAAAATATACACTACGAAAAGGCGATGAGGGCCAAGAAGTTAAAAGGCTTCAAAATAATTTGCCTATTGCGGCAGATGGTAAGTTTGGTTCAAAAACTGAAGCAGCAGTGAGAGACTATCAACAGCACAATGGATTAGTTGTGGATGGGCTAGCTGGCAAGAACACTTTAGATGCATTGGGCATTAATGTAACTCCAGCCGTCGACATCTCTAGTTGGAACGGCGTTGTGGATTTTAATAAAATGAAAAACGCAGGCTGTACAGCTGCCTGGATTAAAATTACAGAAGGGACAACACATCAAAACCCTGGATTTCAGAAAAAGTTTGATGATGCTCGTGCCGCTGGATTTATGGTCGGCGCTTATCACTTTGGAAGACCTGACACGTCACCCAACGATCCGAAAGATTGGGAGAAAGAGGCAACAAACTTTCTCTTGCAGTTAGATAAGGCTGGATGTCATCGTGGCGATTTGGTACCCGTACTTGATGTAGAAAAGGGGATGAAAACTGATGATAATCACAATGTTGATTGGTGTTTAAATTGGTTGAATTTGGTTGGAAAAGAAACAAAATCGACACCTTTGGTATATTCTGCGCGCTGGGCTTGGCAGCTATTTATCATGAAGGCTGACATGGATAAGCAAGAAGAACTTTCTAAATACCCTCTTTGGCTAGCCAGCTATAATGATGGTGTAGAACCCAAGAGAAAAACTAAACTGTGGGACACATGGGAAGTTTGGCAATATACCGGTTCAGGCGCCATCGAAGGCGTTAAGGGCCGTGTAGATCTGAACTGGATTGCTGGCGAGCAGCTGTGCAAGTTGAGGGTTTAATGAGCTTTAAGAGAAAACTAAAAAGAACCCAGTTAAATAAGAAAAAGAAAAACGCTGAAAAAGAAATTGCAGAAAAAGTAGCTCTTTTCGGACATTTACCAGATGCATGCTTGACATGTGAAAGATCTTTTGATAAGATGGATAAGCAACAAGTCATGTCTTGGAGTGTAGTTGTGCGCCAGCAAGAGGAAAAAGTTAATCTTTATTGTCCCGAATGTTGGGAGAAAGCCATGAGTCTTGTTGAAGATTTGAAAAAGAGAATAGAGGAAAAGAATGGTTGATAATCCCATAAACTGCCCCAGTAAATACGAAATATTGGCAGCCGAAATAGGCAAACTTACTGAAGAAAAAAATAAAGCATATGGCAATTCTTTTGCAAAAGCATCTGCTATTTTGAAGGTGCTTTATCCAGATGGTATTCCATCAGATTCATATGATGATGTCCTTGCTATCACAAGAATTATTGATAAGCTGTTTAGATTAGCAACTAGAAAAAATGCTTTTGGTGAAAGCCCTTGGAAAGATATTTGCGGTTATGCTTTACTTGGAATGGCAAATGACGAAGAGGCTCATGAATGAAACAAGCTCTAACGTATGATGATGTGTTGTTGATACCTCAATATTCAGATATTAAAAGCAGAGCAGAGGTTGATGTAAGCAATAATTTAGATAGCGGTCTACATCTAGAATTACCAATTATTTCTTCACCAATGGACACTGTGACCGAAAGTGCTATGGGCATTGCCATGTGTAATGCTGGTGGGATAGGTATCATTCATCGCTATAATACCATTAAAGAACAATGTAACTTGGTTCGTAAGTGCTTTACTGCTGGTGGTTCTGTTGGTGTTGCGGGAGATTATCTTAGGCGCGCCGTCAATTTATTTGATGTGGGTGCCAAAGTTATTTGTATCGACGTCGCACACGGACATCATATTTTAATGAAAAAGGCGATTACAGCAATTAGAAAAGAATTGGGAAGTATGGTACACATTATGGCTGGCAACGTTGCAACTCTTCAAGGGTTTAATGATTTGTCAGATTGGGGTGCAGACAGCATTAGGTGTAATATTGGAGGCGGCTCTATTTGTTCTACAAGAATTCAAACTGGACATGGCATGCCTGGACTTCAAACAATTATGGATTGCGCCTACAGTGATCGCGATACTAAAATTATTGCTGATGGAGGAATCAGGTCTAGTGGGGATATTGTTAAAGCTCTTGCTGCAGGCGCAGATTTTGTGATGCTTGGGTCTATGTTAGCAGGAACGGAGGAATCGCCTGGAGAAAAAATGTACAGTCTAGGTGGAATTAGAAAGGAATATCGCGGGATGGCTAGCAAAGATGCACAAATGGATTGGAGAGGGCATTATAGTTCTAATGAGGGCATATGCACCTCAATTGATTATAAGGGCCCAGTTGATTCTGTTCTTGCAGATTTACGCCGGGGCATTGTTTCAGGCTTGTCTTACTCGGGAGCTAGAACAATCGAAGAACTACAATCAAAAGCAATGTGGACCCTTCAAACAAGCGCTGGCCTAAGTGAAAGCAAAACTCATATTTTAAGGAAATAGTATGTCAGAATACGGCAGCGACAGAAAACAAATTTGCTTTGATAGTGTTACAAAATTACATGCAGATCTCAAAGTAAGACTACATAATGACAACATAAAAATTAAAGAATTTTTTAATGAAATTATAAAAGCCTATGTAGAAAGAGACGAACACGTGATAAACTTTGTAGAAGAGCTAAAAGAAAAAAAGAAAATATCTAAGAATATGAGAAAGAAGGCCACAAGATCTAGGCAAAAACAAGCACAAACCACCAATCAGTTTGGATTGAACAAGAATGAAATTGAAAATATATTTGATATAATAGAAAAGGAGCACCCAGATTTATGAGAAAATGTTTAGAAAATTGTATAAAAGAAGATAAAAGGTGTAGTCAATCTGATTGCCGAGTTTGGGTAGATTATGAAAAAGATTTGAACTGTTCGCTATTGTCAGTAAAGAAACACGGCGCAATGACACTTGAAGAGACGGCCAAGCGCCTAAGCTTAAGTGTTGTAAGGATAAAACAACTACAGGACCGTGCCTTACAAAAATTACAAAAAAACAGACGTTTAAAGGCGTTGTAACTATTTATTAAAGAATACGCCAGAAGTACTGGCATGGAATCATAAACAAGGAGATTTTCCATGAGTGAGAACAAAGACTTATTGAAAGAAGGTACAGTTCGCCGCTTTATGAAATTGGCCGGTACACAGGCAATTGCGAGCGACTTTTTAAAAGAAACTTATTATCAGCGGGATGGGCTTACTGAAGCCCCCGAAGATGAAGAACTTGGCGCACCGCCAGAATTGGGTGCTGAAGAGCCAGAATTGGGTGCTGAAGCGCTCCCTGAAGAGCCTCTCGGCGCTGAACTAGAAGATGTTGAAGAAGATGTTGAAGAGGAAGATCTTGAAGGTTCTGTCGAGGCGTTTGCTCGTGATGCTCTTGAAGCATTTAAGGGCGTTGCTGCTGAGCACGGCGTTGAAGTTGAAGTTGAAGAGATGGATGAGCCGGAAGAAATTGAAGTTGGCGAAATGGAAGCCGATGAAGGTCTTGAAGGTTTTGAAGGTGCCGAGGGCGAAGAAGGTCTTGAAGGTACCGAGGGCGAAGAAGGTCTTGAAGGTACCGAGGGCGAACTAGGACCAGAAGAAGATGATCTTGGAGAGTTGGCAGAAG
>Ga0209756_1004277_pt1 | contig 11169 bp, 6 predicted proteins | sample ETNvirenome_6_85_FD_184071 | JGI IMG/M metagenome (GOLD analysis project Ga0209756, IMG submission 184071) | Marine viral communities from the Pacific Ocean - ETNP_6_85 (SPAdes) (version 3) | ecosystem: Environmental > Aquatic > Marine > Oceanic | place: Pacific Ocean | collected 2013-06-19
TTACAGCTTACTCAATACGGCAAACACCTATTGTCTTTGGGTAAGCTTAAGCCAGTGTATTATGCATTTTATGACGATGGCATAATTTACGATTCAAATTATTTAAGTTTTAACGAGCCACAATATGAAGCAGAGCTTCGTATTCAAGAGAATACACCAAATTTAAAACCATTTCACAATTTTCATAGTATTGAAGATGAAATGAAAAAAGCCATTGAAGCGAAAAATTCCGGTGATTCAGGACTTGCCCAACAATTAATCGAAGCAACACCGGAAAAATCTCAAATTCTTATCGCCCCTCTCGCCAAATCGGATTTGGGCAATGACAAAATACCAGCATGGAACATAACACTATTAGATGGAAAGATGCTTCCCGGAAGTACAACAGCAACACTAGCCTTATCTAGCTCAGGTGTTGTATTAGATATTCCTCAAATCGAAGTACAAATTAATTATAAAGTTGTAGTTAATGAACTAGGGGGCAGTACAACTCAGACATATACTGCTGCTGTTATGAACGGTGAGATTGATGGAATACCTCAATCTCTTTTAGAACAACAATTAGCAGGATTTGACGATATCAATTATGATGTAAAAACATTTGAAGACGGCACCTCTTTTAACATCACTACAAACGATCTGATTGTTCAAGTTATAGAAGAAAATGTGCCATATGCAAATGATAATTTTGATATAGAAGTATACGGCATAAGAGACAATGAACTTCAACAGGGCACCGAAACTACAACCGTTACAGAAGTGCTGCCACTTAGATTTTTAACAGAGCCAGATTTGATTATAGACGATATATTATATGATGAAGAAGAAATAAATCGCTCTCCAATACCCGACATAGACAGTAGTTTTGTTGATTATTATTTTGATTTTGAAGCAGACGATGAAATAGAAGCATCGCTAATTTGCAATAAAATCAAAAATGGCGAATATGATTTATATCGATTTGCCCGCCGCGACTTTGAGTGTCCTGATACAAAATCAAATTATCAATTTCTTGATCCTTATGCTGCAAAATCTGCTGACGATCAATGTGGGAGTGAATAAAGCAAATGGCTAACGGTTGTTCATTATTTGGTGGCATTGTTCCCAGCGTTTACATAGATCAGATCTTTCTGGAAGAATCAAGGCAGGATATAGATCAGGATGGAAAGGTGGACTTAGAAACACCTATGATTACTGTAAATGTGAAATTGGTAGATCAGCCCGGAGAAACTGGAACTTTTTCTCTTCTGGGTGATGCACTGAGCCTTCCTGGAACATCTCTCGATCTTAAACAATACTTTGAAATTTGCTGTCTAATCTCTGCCACTCCTGAAGCTACAGAATATTGGCAACAGTATTTTGCTGGTGGTCGTCATATGCCAGATGGCATTATTGCCGATACATATAGTATCAACGCAGTCAGCACGGAGAAAAATTCCATAGTTCAAAATAAAGTTTTTTCTGATTTTCAGCCTCCAAGTGGAGCAACATATGTCAATAGTGACGGAACAACAGAATTGATTAAGTCTTATACATTTAAATTAGAACATCCATCAATGAGTGTTTTGAACCACTTAACTGTGTTTACGTTTTTGCGTGTTCGTACTGTACAACTTGAACAAGATTGGGGAGTTACATTGCCTAGCAATGTGTTGTTTTTGTCTTCTCCAATCGCGCAAGAACTGGTTCTTCAAAATTCCCAAGTTGTGTCGCAACTTAGGATACAAGAAGCCCAAGGCGAAACAGTGGGTACATATGTGTCGATCAATCCTCGCTACGGAAGCCCCTACGTGGACTTCTATAAAAATCCTCTTAGAGTGCCAGCACATGTACATGCGTATGAAGATCTTGACTCTAATGGAAACGGGTATACATCATATGCTGCCGATCCACAAGAGCCAAATATTAGACACCGACATAAAATAGTTAACGGTATTGTACAAGAGGCACAGAGCGAATGTTGGGTCAAAGAGGACTCCGCGACACTCACAGGTCAACACATCGACGGCCAACCCGAACAGCATATACCTGTAAGCGAACAAAGTTGTCTTTTTCTATATGGAAACCCAGGTGCTGGTCCACACAATCACGAATTAACACCAGTCTTTACTCCCGTATTTAATGTTCAAGATTTTAGAATTAGAAATGAAATTGATGTTTTAGTAGCAGAGCTAAACAGGGTAACACAAACTCAACTTGAATTTCCAGAACAGCGAGATATTTTAAACCAACTAAACAACAAAAATTCTTATTTTACTGAACTGTTATTATCAAAAGACAGTGAAAGGCACGTAAGATATCTTTTTGGCTTTGACTACGGAAAATATGTAATTGATAATTCCAAATATTCAAGTATTATAAAAAAAATGAGCCCTGCCGCAAGGCAACAAGTGGCCGACAATTCAGAAATAACAAAATTTATATTAAGCAGGCGACAAGTGGAAGAAAACCCGGCACGCAATATTTTAGGATCCCCAATACATAATCAAGTAACAAAAAACGATCCTCTAGAAATTCCGGTAGCGCTATTGGATCTACGCTCAGGTCCAAGACCTGAAACTCAGGGCGGCACACAGCCGTGGTGGACCCAGAAGGTTGATATACAAGAAATAGAATTAATGAATGGAGACATGCCATCTAATAGCTCGTCCTTAATGAGATACTTTACTGGCATAGATTGGTTAATGCGTAGAGAAACCGCTGGACAATTTCAATATGCAATCGATGTTGAGGTTCTCGACGGCTTTATTCCACTAATAAATACCATATATAATAATCTTTCAACGGCACTCGCTAAATATAGAAAATATGTTAATTTAATACAAATACCCGGCGTATACGATAGATTAAGTAGAAAGTTCACTGCTACTGCAACACCACCTCAAACGATGTCAGGGCAACACATAATGGCAGGAGCCACAGAAAACCAACGCTTGGAGCGATATGAAACTCTTTCTAGGATTGTTGGTATATACTTGGATTCTTTGGGATATTTTGTTGATTTGTCACAGCATTCGGATCCGGGGGAATATAAAAATAAAATAATGGATCTTATTACAGCATGGACACGCGGCGATTCCACTACCGGACCACACTATAAACCAGCAGGACCGGATGGTGTATTGTTGTTTGAGAATCTTTTAGAATTGTTATTAGAACAAATCAATAGGTTTATGAGCACGGGACATAGTAGTGGGGGCGTGGAAGATACAGTTCAGAACTCACCATCTAATTCAATCTCTGCTTTTAAAATACAAACAATGGCTCTAAAAGAATATTTTGACAACACCATCAATGCTCGATTCACAAATGAAAAATATATTGATAACATAACGACTAACGCTCCAACAGGTCGCCTCTTGTCTGTTTATAATATGGGAACCTTACAGAATGCCACAATAACAGAAGTCGATCTTAACGAAACTCGCGCCTCTAGAACGTATCAAGATATGTTGGGCGATTCTGGTATTTCTGCAAATATCAAACTCCCAGCAACCACTTATCAAACACCACAAAGCACCGTTGGAGTGGGTTCTTTCTTAGGTCAAAGTCCAGGACTGACCGACAGCCTCAATGCAGACACTCTATCTCCTACCACGCTGGAAAATACAACGTATGATTTTGATCTCACCAGCTTTCTTGATCTTACTGTGATGGTTACTACTCGTTATGCAAACCGAACGAAAAGCGGAGACGTATCCAATTTACAGAATCGAGTTTTGGTTTTTAACGGATTTCGAACAACACCCCAGGGAGATCCGACACGAGAGATGCTGTGGGATTCTAAGACTCTTGATGATTTGATTGTGACAACGACTCCAGCCGCAAATCGTTATTATCTTTGTTATAATAGAGTTCGCGTAGGTATAGCCGATGATAAGTCGAACAAAGAGACTCTTGATCGTTATTTTTTGGTAAGACCACCCGTTCAAGGCCAAGGCGCATAGGAGGTATATAATTTATGGCAATTAAACAATGTGATGATACCACCCCCGATGCTCCGGTTACCGAAGAGGAAGAAGCAGTTGTACAACCTACGACTACCGAAACAACAGACGAAACCACACAAGGTGCCCCGTCCACAATTGCGTATTTAACCTATCTTGGTAAAACTCAAAAAATTGTTGAATATCCACTTTACAATGAGTCGCAACCTGGAGTCCATATACCGATTTTGACAGGCTTTGGGAATAATAATATCTCCCAGACACGCCCTGGGAATAACGAGGCGAACACCCACGATCAATTGCGATTAGAGGCAAGAAAATTCTTCGCATATAGCCCAATTGATGATGAAAATGGACGAATGGTGTATGTCAATAGCAACTTAGGAGAAGCCAGCGACAACGATCCGACAACTGAATTCAACAGAGCTTATGGCAAATCTCCCATTACCATACAAGTATTAGGGACGCCTACTATCGGACCCCCAACAACTACTGCCTGGGATACGTATGGAGCCGAGATCTATAGTCAGGACATGCGCGTTAGAAGCAATTTATTTGTAGGCAACGTGAACGACCAGTGGCCACCGGTACCCTCCGCTCTTGATACTTTATTCAACGTGTTCCTTAATGGCGGACCACCCCCATATGCAAACCATCCTTTAAGTCGAGAATCTCCATTAATAAGATTCAATCATTTTTATTCCGATCACTTTACTGATATTACTATTCCATATTCGAAGACAGAGTTAGAGCGATATGTGAATAATATTAACAACCCTTCTTATGCAGGAGTAGATTCAGATTATAACTTTTTCATTTCAGGCTATGAAGATGAAATTGCGGACAGTGCAGCAAACACCTATTCCGAGAAAGAGCTTCCAAACCTTTATGTGTTAAATGACAAATCAGAAACCCCCAGCGCAGCCACAACCTTAATTAAAGAGCTTGGCATTGGAATGGAATATGTTAGAAATAGAAAAACCAAGTCGTCTGAGGGACAAGCAGCCTCTGTCACAAGCGCTTTAAGACATTTGAAATATATTGGAATTACAAAAGAATTCATCCCGACATTACAGCGAGGATCTGATTTTGATGATGTTCACCCAATGAATAACACTTTAGAACTAAAAACCGACATAACTGGCGATTTCCTCGGCGCTGTCGAAGAAACTGGTATGACAGATGATATTTTAAAATTTGTTATGAATGAGGTTTATCGTATAGCGGAAACTGGTAACCCACAAACCGCATATGCCGATTGGGAGGATTTCGCTATATTTAGAGAAAAAATCGTTACTTCCGATTTCGAGACAGAAGATACGTCCGCAGCCAATCCAGATCGTATAGCAAAATACACTATTAACTCTGAAATTATGCCACAGGAGCAACTCAGAACTATGGATTTTGGAAAGTGGCTATCGAACTATCTCGATGAAGAATCACAACATCCCTATGAAGTGTTGACCAATTTTCCCGATAATACAATGTTTCCGGGACAGACTCAGCAAACCGAAGGGCAAACTGATGAGTGCAGCACTTTTCTTAAAACCTTACAGTCGCTTATCTTGGTTGCGAAAATTAAGCAAATTGCGACATCTCGATTCAGAACCTTTGAGCAGATGCTGGAAGGCAAAGAAGCGCACAATGAGGCTATAGCATATGAAATCGTCAAGAAAAACGGTACCGGCATACTTCAAAGATTTTTTGTTCCAAACGTTACAGAACTGGATATTATAAAGTATATTGATACGCAAGTTAAATATAATAAAGAATATTCATATGAGATATTTGTCCATCGACTGATCGTGGGAACACAATATAGATATGTAAAAACCGGTACGTGGCAGCCCGGTGACGCTGCGACTACGTATGGTAACACCCGATTGGTTGAATTTGGTGTCGAATATGGACCGTCTCTCAAAATTGTTAGAATCCCGATCTTTGAATCGCGGGCAGTCAAAATTCTTGATGCAGCCCCAGTTTGGCCAAATGTAGATATTATTCCCTACAAGGGTGTGGTAGATGAGATATTAATTAATTTAAGCTCCAATGTTGGAAACTATGAGTTACAGCCAGTACTCATAAACCAAAGCGATGCCACATTTGCAGATAATTATAGACAGGCTCGGGATCTTCTGCCAACCGACCCCATCACATTTAAATCGGACGATCCAACAAAGACATTTGAAATATATAAAATGGACACTCCCCCGACCTCTCGCCAGGACTTTGCTGGAAACTTATTGGTGAGTCTCACTTCTGATGTCGCAACAGCAGCTTCGTATGTTGATAAAATATCACCTAATCAAAAATACTATTATATGTTTAGAAGCGTCGATGTACATCAAAATCGATCAAACCCAACTGAGGTATATCAAGTCGAAATGATTGAGTTCGATGGCATGTCCTTCTTTTATACAAGCATTTATGAATTTGAGGATCCCTTAAAGAAGAATAACAATATAGCCCCATCAAAAGAATTTAGAAGATATCTAAAAATTAGTCCAAATTTAATTCAATCTCTAATTAACTATAAACAGACATTCCCAGGCAGGACAACAGCGGACGGGGTAACCTTTGCCGAAGGAGAAAGCAATACGGCTTATAATACACCAACGGTTGTGCTCGGACAAACAGGAGAATCAGTTTGGGCGTCTAACACAAACCCACAAAGGTTTAAGATACGAATTACGTCTAAGAATTCTGGAAAGAAAATTGATTTGAACCTTACTTGCAAAGTTGAATATACGAACCTACCTGCGCCAAATCAAACTAACAATGGTAATACCTAAAATTTTGGCATTTTAATCTTAACAAATACTAATTATAACGATATGGAGAATATATAAATGGCATTTCTTGACAACTCGGGCGACATTATCCTTGATGCTGTATTAACAGATACAGGCAGATTAAGATTGGCAAAAGGCGATGGCTCTTTTAGCATCGCAAAATTTGCCTTTGGAGACGACGAAATTAACTATTCGACTTATAATCTGAATCACGCAAGTGGTTCTGCATATTATGATGTTGAAATCTTACAGACCCCCGTTTTGGAAGCTTTCACAAATAACTTTTCTTCATTGAAATCAAAGCTTCTTTCAATCTCAAGAACCAATCTTCTTTATCTTCCGGTAGTACGAAGAAACACTACAGTAGGTGTTGCAAACAACGCGACAACTTTGGTACCAACCATCCTCGTAGATCAAAATACGGTAGACACTACCGCAATCACTGATACGGGCGCTTATATTAACGGATATAATCTCGCCCAGACTGCGACCCCTCTTGTTTTTGACCAGGGAATCGAATCTAATGCCATCGGTAATGGAAACGATATTGATTTAGATGCCGATCTTGTTGAAACACAATACATTGTTGAAATTGATAATCGCTTGGGATTTTTAGCTGACGACGGGGGTGTGCAAGCAACACCATCTTTTATTGATGATGACAATATCGCATCTTACTATGTGTCCACAACAACAAATTCAAACTTTTTTGGCAATGCTGGAAGAAATATGAGCGGTGATGTTATTCTCGGACCTCGCGGAACACGACTTAAGCTTTTAGTCGGACCTTCTGTTGATTTAGTATCAAGTGCATTTCTATTTACACAACTTGGTGGCACAAGCGCCTTGCGGGACGATGGTTCCACCGACGAAAATGTATATCACATAGACACCACAATTCGTATTACCGGTGCCACAACTGGATATAGAGTCGATATACCAATCAGACTTGTTAAGAAGCAATAATTATATAATAGGACTTATACATGGCAACCACTTATAAAACTCTAACTGCAAACGATACTGCAAATACGAGAACACTACTTCACGAAGCACTCCCGCTAACAGGAACAATAAGTTCTGGAACTTATTCAGATAATAATATCAAGAAGTATTCTCATGGCATGTTTGAGTCCGTCTATGATTATCCATATTTAAGTTCTTCAGCAAACCACATTTACGATATTGCAGTAGGATATTCTTCAGGCTCTACACTATCTGCTTCTTCTGTGCCACAAAACGCCAAGAAGATTAATATTTATTCTCAAATGGCTCAGGTACTGATGGGGCATAATTCACTCGGAGAAATCCAAGAATTCGATCAAGATGGCAATCTTGCTACGGGTGGCACCAAACATAGAGAAGTCTTCTTTCTAAACTTTGCGCGTCTTTTAACAAAAGATGAAATTAAAAAAGGCAGCTTCTCTGCCGCCTTTGTTACCGGTGGGGGAAACGCTGGAGCCACACATCGGATTCCCATAACCGGTGTTCTTACTCTAGGAGATTATTCTGCCACAAGTAGTTATTATGTTAACTCACCCGCTGGAGAATATGGTATACTATATACATCCTCGGCAGAACCCAATGCAGGATCTGGATATGGGCTGTTGTTTTATCAAGCTGGAGTTGCTATGATTACTGGCGGAATTTGGTCCAATCCAGTAACCCCAGGAGAGGATATGGGCGCACCCGACGCCCGCAGTGCTACTATGATGGGGCTCGGTGACAGACCGTTCTCGGCATCGTTTGGCAACCTTCTGACAAGCAGCGCTGGCACTATGGACTTTATAGGTGATACGATTAGAAACAGAATTCAGAATATTTCTTTCAACAATACAGTAGAGTTAAACTCAACAATATATTTCTGTCGAGCTAATCACAATGAGTTTAACTATAGTTCTAACCCCACTTATTTGAGCAGCAGCCAAATTAGAGTTAAAAACAGCACCTCAGATCAGCCAGTATCTTATATTACTACCGTTGGACTTTATTCTTCTGACAATGAATTGTTAGCGGTTGCGAAATTGAGCGAGCCGCTGAAGAAGGATCCAAATACAGAATTAACTCTTCGCGTCCGATTAGATTATTAAGTTAAAAGCTATTTAATATAATGGCTTATAAAAAATTCAAAAGTAATGATATATTTAGAAACACTCTAGAGATGCATCCAGAGTGTAGCTTCGTGATATATGATAGCCAAATCTATCTAAATAGTCGGGGCAAGATTGTAGGTTCTAATGTTTCAAACATTGGCGACACCCCAGCAGGATTCGTTAGCTTATACGAGCTTAACGTTGATCGTACAAGCGCCAATAAAATATATCCATTTATTACCAAAAATAGCTCGCTAAGTTCATTTAAAACAATTTCATCTTCAGATTTTAATGCATTTGTCTACAGTGATGTATTATCCGGCAGCTATCCAATGTCTGCCAGTATTGTCCGAGAGTTCTTCGCTTCAACTGCAACACAGAGAACATCATCTGCTGGTCGTCTAACATCTCTAATAAATACTTTAAATTACTACCAGCCAATGAGCAATCACTATGCTTTTAACGGACCACTTGGGGATAAAGGAACACAAAATGTCAACCTCATAAGTATTCCATCAATTATTTTCGGCTCACAAATTAAAAAAGGAACAGTTGATTTAAAATTTTATGTTAGTGGCACCATCGTTGGGCAACTAAAAGATGAAAACAAAGACGGAGAACTTATCCAAGTTGGACCAACTGATAGTACAAATTCCGGCACCGTCGCTGGCGTTGTATTGTATAATGAAGGGTTCGTAATATTAACAGGCAATTGGGATATGGCAACCGGGGATTACGCTGGCTTTGCTGGTGAAAAATATACTGGTGGCACTACTAATTTTAAGCCCAAGTGGATTTATTTTGGAGCAGGAGCGGGAGATGGAATCGCTAGCGCGAAGCTCCCTTCATCTAGTTTCGGACTTACATTTAAGGGCACCACTAGAACACAAACTATTACGATGCTTGCCCATGCAGAAAAAGGCGATCTAAATCATTCAAACAATCCCACTTTTAAAACATACAATCAAAATACAGCTTCATTTGCCACCACATCATCATATAAAGAGAATAATAATTTAGGCATTAAAAACATAGTTTCATCATCATATCCAGATCCTACAGGAAGCTTTCAAAAGACCACGTATATTTCTTCAATAGGAATTTATGATGAAGATAAAAATTTAATTGCCATTGCTAAAGTTGCAACACCAGTTAAGAAAACTGAAGATAGAGAACTCACATTTAAGTTAAAATTAGATATATAATGAAAACACTGGGACTTGATATAAGTTCCTCCAAAATCGGCATTGCACTACTAGACAAAGAAAAAGTCGTAATAAGTGATGTGCTAAAGTTTAAATCAAACCTATCTTTGGAGGAGCGTGCTGTACAATTTGAAAGGCGCATGCGTGAGATCGATGCACATCATGTTGTTTATGATGTATACGTCGAACAGCCTGCGATAATGTTTCGTGGCGGCAAAACAACTGCATTTACAATGGCAACACTTCAACGATTTAATGGTATGTGTTGTTATGTTTTGAATCAGATATTTGAAATAGAAGCTTCGCTTGTTAATCCAAACTCTGCCCGTTCTGTTCTCGGAATTAAGGTACCTAGAAAAGTTCCAGGCAAAGAAAAGAAAAAAGCAATCATTGAAAATATATCAGAGAGGTTCGGAGAGCAGTTTCAATATAATTTAACAAGACAAGGAAATCCACAACCAGGAACAGATGATAGGGCAGACGCTCTTGTTGTTGCTCTCGCTGGACCTTTATTACTTGACAGATAGTTTTGCGTCGGTTATAATATATCTGTGCAGAAGAAGTTTAAGATTATATCTGCTATTCTTGGTGATAGCTACGCATCTAATAGCGAGCACTTATTTGCGTGCCCATATTGTAAGCACTATAAGAAGAAACTTTCGGTTAATATCGAAAAAAACGTATATAAGTGCTGGATATGTGAAACCCTCGGTAGAGACATTCGTCGCCTTGTAAGGCGGTTCGGAGATTTTAATCAGCTTCAAGAGTGGGATAAATTAACAAATCGTATCAATATCAACGAGTTTGATGATTTATTTGTCGAAGAAAAAAAAGATGTAAAGGCTTCTGGATATCTTGGGATGCCAAGCGGCTTTATTTCTTTAAACAATGAACCTTCATTATCTGCATCTCCTGCCTTGAATTATCTTAAAAAACGTGATATATTAGATAAAGACATCTTATACTGGAAGATGGGATATTGTATGGATGGTAGATATGCCAACCGTATCATTGTTCCTTCGTTTAATGAGGGGGGAGATCTGAACTATTTTGTAGCAAGAAGCTTTTGTTCGGATCCTCGCAAATACCTCAACCCTCCTGTGTCGAAGGATGTGGTGTTCAATGAGCTTTA
>Ga0209756_1004278_pt1 | contig 11167 bp, 10 predicted proteins | sample ETNvirenome_6_85_FD_184071 | JGI IMG/M metagenome (GOLD analysis project Ga0209756, IMG submission 184071) | Marine viral communities from the Pacific Ocean - ETNP_6_85 (SPAdes) (version 3) | ecosystem: Environmental > Aquatic > Marine > Oceanic | place: Pacific Ocean | collected 2013-06-19
TTATAGAAGATTAGGAGAAATGTAGATGGCCATTAATAAAGCAACACCGATTCCACCATGGGCCTCAGTTAAACTTGAGCCGAAAAGAGCTTTTAAATTTATTTTGACGCTTGGTGATATTCCGGCATGGGTTGTGACTGATTGTGATCGCCCAAGTCCAAATTTTACAGCGCAAGTAAACCATGAGTTTTTGGGACATCAGTTCAAATATCCCGGCAAAGTTCAATGGGGTGATGTCAAAATGTCTCTTGTTGAGCCTATTGACCCGGACATTTCAGGTGTTTTTCTAGATGCTATCGTAAAGGCCGGTTATAACCCACCCTCAACGTGGACAGCGGATAACGAAGGTTGGCGCACAACCCTCTCAAAAGAAAAATTTGTTGATGGTAATTTTGGTGATATTGCGATTAAAGTATTAGACTCAGAGGGCAATGTTGTCGAGAGGTGGACTTTGCGCAACCCATTCATTAATGGAGTAACCTTCTCTAATCTAAGCTATGGTGATAGCAAGATTAATACGATTGCTCTTACTTTTAGTTATGATTATGCTGATTTATCGATTTTTGAACAGAACCAAAACACAACAGTAGCATAATTATATAGATGGGTTCAACTAAAGAAATAAATCGACGGAGCAATCTACGAAACCAAGTCGAAAGAAATGAGCGATCTGGTTTTGTAGGTGATCCATATTTCAATGCGGCGAGAAAGTCTATTCAATCCGGCTTTCGTTTTCTATTAAGAGTTCGTGGCGTCCCCTTCGCGCTGGTGTCCGAAGTTAGTCGCCCCACCCCGGCATTTGGAGGAACTAAAGAATTCCAACTTTTAAATTGGAAATTTAAATATCCTTCGGGTGTTGTTTCTTGGAATGACGTAAGCTTCACTTTGCGGGAGATATACGATAATAGTGTTATTGATTCTATATCCGGCATTCTAATGAAAAAATATAAATTGGTTGGTCACGACAACCCACTTCAAATTGACCCAGAAAATTTAAAAGATATGAGCAAATCTTCCTTAATGGCTTCGCTTGGAGATGTTAGAATAGATATAATAGACCCAGAAGGTGATGTTTATGAGCAGTGGAGATTGTATGGTGCATTTGTCAGTAGTATTAATTTTTCAGGGCTTAATTACTCAGCCACTGGCCTTTTGGGCAGCACAATGTCTATAAGTTATGACTGGGCAACACTAACTTATACGAACGACAATGGTGTTAGTAAAACTTATTAATAAGAGGTAGTAATGAAACAATTTGATATGAGTGAATCAAATCACTCTAATGAGTATAATGGTATGACACATTATGTTGATTTACCAACAAAGGGGCTTTTTTATTCTAAGGAACACCCCCTCCATGGTGAAGAAGCAATTGAGATTAAAATGTTAACAACCAAGGAAGAGGAGGTACTTAGCAACCCCTCTTATATTGACAAGGGCATTGTATTAGAAAAGTTTTTAGAAAGTATAATTGTTAACAAAAATATCAATTACCAAATGCTACATGATTCAGATCAAATGGCAATTTTGTTAGCTTCTAGGATCGAAGCATACGACAAAGATTATCCCGTAGCTATCCAATGTGTTGGTTGTGGTGAAGAATATGCCACAGATATTGATATTTTGGAAATGTCCAAAAACGTAGTACAAAATGATGTGGAAACGACCGGCGCAGGCACCTCTATCATAGAGTTGCCAAAATCAAAAAAAGTTGTCGAGTTTAAGGTTTTATTGCCCTACGAGGTAAAGTCAATAGAAACAACTGTAGAGAGAATGAAAAAAACCGGCATCAAAACAAACTTTACTAATGAGTTCTATCAGAGAGTGATAGTGAGTATTGATGGAGAGGTGGATGCTGAAAAGGCATCAACGTTTGTTAAAAACATGTTTCTTAAAGACTCCCGAGCCTTTAGGGGCGCATATGAAAATTCAATTCCAAAAATAAGCACGGAATTTGAATCTGTTTGTTCACATTGTGGACATGTGCAAAAAGGAGGTTTGCCCATTCAGGCGAGCTTTTTTTTCCCTGACCTCTAATTATATGGAGAGTTTATATGAGAATATAATGGTTCTTATTTGGAAGGGTGGCTGGAACTACTCCGACTTATACAAAATGCCTGTTAAAAAAAGAAACTGGATATTTGATAAGTTTGCATCGTTAACAAAAGAAGTATCAGACTCTCTGGAAGAGGAAATAAATAGTGGCGACATTTGAAGAACAATTGGCTGAGTTTGCTAAAAAGACAGCGGAGTTTGAAGCTGCAAACAAGCTTTCACAAGCATTTGGCAAAAGCCTTCAAGAAAATAAAATCGCTGCCTTGGGTTATTTTAGCGAAGTTCAAAAAGCACAGGTTGAAGCGGCAAAAACAATTGGCCTAGATTTCAATCCAGCGGTGGATCGATCCATCAAACTTTTTGAAGACTTAAACAAAGCTGGCAAGAATCTGGGTGTTACCTTAGAACAAACTAGAAAATCTGTTTTGGGCGTAGCTGAGACATTTGCGGGCACCTCTGTTTCTATGACCCGGGACATGGACAAGATAAATCTTGTGGTGGCCAGACTCAGCAACGTTATTGAAGATTCAAAATTAGTACCATTCACAAAAAACTTTGCGTTACAAACTGAATTATCTGGCGAAGGTGCTGCAAAGTTTGGAGAAAAATTAACCAAGCTTGCACTAGACTTAAAAAGACCACCTGCAACCCTTGTTGAATTATCTCAATCATTATTAAACACTGGTGTACTCTTTGGTTCAACCGAAGACAAGATTACTAGGCTTACATTCGCCACAGAGAGATTCGGCAAATCTCTAGGGGCTTCTGGAAAAGAAGTGCAAGGTGTTTTAGGTGGCATGATGATGATCGACCAGCGACAGCAACTAGCTAGCCGTCTGGCGCAAATTGGTCGAATGGCAAATGTGGACGTTGATATAACAAAGATTTTAAGTTCAGATCCAGCGGTGCAATTAGAGGGTGTAAAAGAGGCTTTGGCTGGGTTTGCAGACGCTAGAAAGGGAATGGCAGTTGGACGCCAACAGGCGATGTTTCTTGCATTGAGGGGTGCAATTCCGGGTCTGCCCGGGCCAGCCTTACAGGCTGCTTTGATGGGCCAAACGCCACCACCACCGGCCAAAGATGTCGATCTGGGGGACTTGAAGGGTTTTACCGACAAGCAACTTCAAGCATTTACAACGGCATCGACCAAATTACAACAACAAGCCTTGGCTGCTAGACTGAAACTTGGAAAACAACAACTTGAATCGCTCAACAATGTGTTAAAATTAAATACATCGGTCACAAAAGCCAATAGTCGAATGATTAGAAAAATAGAGGGCAGTCTACTAAAGGTTTCTGGTAAATCAATTAAGGCGATTGGTGAGATAGCTGAAGGGTTAACAAAGCTTTTAGCCGAAGCTGCAAAGTCTATGGCCGCAGGCACCTTTGGTACAACGGAAGCAAAAAAGCTTAGTGCTGACGCGAAAAAGCTTCTGGACAAGGCCGGCCCAGCGCTTAAAGTACTTCAAGCCACCACCACACCCGGCGGCGGTACGGATGCTCCACGCCCGGGCGGATAGATAATAATATTTAATGCGTCATAAAAATAAGAACAAGATAATTATAGTATGGCTATTACACTAGGAAATGTTTTAAAAGATGTATTTGGGGGCGGAGGCGGCCTCGGAGACATGTTGTTTGGCAGCGCTGGCAACGATCCCACTCTAACGACTGCACTACCAGCAGAGGCAAATATAAGAAATAAATTAAATTTTGCAAATATAAGAATACAATTCCCAACAACAGCCGGTAAGACAGCAATCAGTAACATATTGTCGTCACCCACACTATCTTTCCCTGCATATATAACAAGCTTTTCTGACAAGTTTAGCCCCAGCTTTACTCCAGTTTCAGTGTATGGAAGGACTGACGCTATCCCTGTTTATCAGGGGACAAGCCGCTCAATATCGATTAGCCTGACAATCCCATGTTTTGATGCGAACGACGCAAACGAAAATATGAAAAAAATAAACCAATTTATTAAAAACCTTTATCCATCATACAATCAGCACAAGGGGGATTTGGTTTTATCAGCGCCACCGCTAATCAGAGTTAAATTTGCAAATCTTATAATTAATCACGAATTAAGCTTTAGGGGCTTGTTGGGCTATGTTAATAGTTTTGATTACAGCTTTGCTCCGTCAGATGGCTTTCATTTTGATAGAAGTGCAGAGGGGACTACAAATTTATTTTTTAGATCATACACTTTAACCTTTTCTTTCAACGTTCTTCACGAATCAGTCATTGGTTTTAAAAATGGTGACTTTAATTCAAGCGCAGATTATCCGTACAGAGTTAAAAACAATCTATTTAATCCAATACAGGCTGGGAAAATAAAAGATGACCCAGCCATATCAAAGGATATCAACGAAGCAAAGCTTCTTGTTGGAGGATAAACACATGACAATTTCCAGATACTCCACCACAGACGAACAGGCACTAGATGATCTAGATTATAAAAGAGTATATTCAGATAAGTATGATAAAAACAAGCGAGAATTTCTTTTAAAGAAAGAGACAATTAATATAAAATACCCTGAGTTTGGCGACATACTTGAATTTGAATTTGTTTCATATGTTTGGTCAGTTGGTTCTAGCTATTATAAGTTGGCCGATTTACACTATGGAGACCCAAGGTACTGGTGGGTAATCGCTTGGTTTAATAAAAAACCAACCGAGAGTCATTGTGCCCTCGGAGATATTATACGAATTCCAAAACCGATTGGACAAGTTTTAACGTCGCTGGGGTATTAGTTAATGGCAGACTCTAGTTTTGAATCATATCGCCCGGTTTTTACAATCGCGACTCAGAAAGCTGAAAATCTTGAGCAGAAATATTTAACTCAAGTTTTGTTGCCGCAAATAAGCAATAACAAAAATAAAGATCTAGTCAAAATGTTTAAGGGCGATAACATGTTTGACAAAAGAAAAAACCGCGAAGAAACTAAAGTAATACCATTAAATTCAGCATATGGTTGTAATTTCGAATCTTATTTGAGATATGCCAGAACGAGGGATCGCAAAGATCATATTCAGTTCATGCAAAACATTAAGCCTGAACAATTGGCAGCTTTGTCTCCATATGTTAGATTTTATATAGCAGAAGACGACCCGAAAAATAGAAAAGACGTATATAAAAACGCGGTGCCGATTTCTTTTGATAAAAGTTTTGATTTAAATTTTCTTATGAACAATGTGAACAATTCATCAAGAGGAGAGGGGGCCGGAATCAAGAGCGTTAGCGTTAGCCGAACATATAACAAGACTGGCGAATTTGATCCGATTTACATCAACGCCAGTTTCTTTTTCTCATCTTATAATGTTTTTATTAAAAAACCAGCTATTGATCGCTCATCAGCTTTTTTTGCAGTCAACCAGCTTGCCAACTGGATATCGGGCGTCGAAAATGCAACTTATAAAGATTTAATTCGTATTCCATCGGGAAAAAAATGGAGGCTTTTGTTAGAATATGGATGGAGTGTTTCAGAAAATGTTTCAGATGATATTATTTCTAGAAAAGAGAAGGGGATAATCAACAAGTTTGAAAAAGTTTTTTATTGGATTAGGCCGCTAGAACACACTATGGATTTTAGCGAGGATGGTAGTTTCACCATGAACGTAAAATATACTTGCGCTCCATATGAAAATTTATCAGACACAACTGACTTTAAAAGTAACGTGTTCAACAATACAGAATTAACCAAACTCGTTTTAGATGACGTTGGCAAAGACGCTGCATTGGGTAATGCAGAAAGAATAAAAGAACTACAAAAAGAAATAAGAAAACTTTCGGCCAATTTGAAGAAGACGACTTTGACACCAAGAACACGGGAAGCCACCAAGGCTGCAATCGCGGCAGGCAGGAGGGATCTTAGACAAAGCCGTGAATTTTATCCCAACGCATTCATTGCGGCAATGCGAGCAAATCGCCAAGTGTATAAGTTTATTCAGGAGAATACAACACTTATCCCCGGCATATCCGGCCCGGATGAAAAAATTATTTCGGTGTCTCAAATAACAAATCCAATTCCACGATCAACGGTGATTGGAGAGGATAAAACAATAATATCGCGAAAAGAGTATACTATAAAAAGTTTTTCCAAACAATTAAAAGAGGCAGCTACGCGTGAGAAGGGAAAGTTGCCCATGTGGTTAGATGAAGATTCCAATAAAAATGCCAGTAAAAACATCTCCAACATCTTGACAAAGGTCTTTTCAGTAGACGCCAAGAGTAACAGCAGAACTGGTAAGGAGCTATTTCGAAATCCGAGACACCCCAAAGCAGTTTATACAAAAAAAATTGTTCGCAAAAATTATATTACAGCAAAAATTGAATATTATAGAGACGGGAAAAGAGTAACTAATAAAAAACAAATAGACCAACTTAATAAGGCATGGAAAGATGTTTACTCTCCTAGAAACATATCGTGCGAGTTCGTGCTATTTAGAGATGTTCTGTCCATGATATATGAGTGGTCGGCCTTTATTTATAAGGACGATGAGATAAAAGACACAAATATGCCCTATTGCATATTGGGAAATATTGCAGCACCATTACCAAATGGTGATAAATATTGGTGTAATGTGGGCGATATTCCAATTACAATCAAAACTTTAAAATCATCATTATTTAATTTTTTTAAAACAACGCCAAGCGGTTCAGTAAAAGATATGTTGCACTATATGTTGCAAACAATCATACCGGTCATTATGGCGGAAAAGACAACAAAGGCGCAGTTACCAACAATATCTTTTCCGTATTTTAATTTTAATACAATAAAATTTAAAAAGGAGTTAGGCAAAACAGGCGACAAGGCATTGTACAATCGGTTGGCCCGTGGTGACAAAGAAGCAGTAGAAGAATTCTCAGAGAAATTTTTTGATGAATCAAAGATGCAAGCATCTGGCGGCTGTATTTTCGTTGGTCAGACTGCAAGTTTGCAGTTTGAAAATTCTAAATTGTTTATGGGTGAGAACATAAAGGTTTTTAAAAGAGCATATTTTACCAATGACCAAGATCTTTTATCAAGTGGTGTTGCAAAATTGGTAATTGGAGCAGCCAGCGGCCCGCTTATAAATTTAAGCTTTGGTTCAAATAGTGATGCCGCCTTGAGGAATTTTAATCATGCAAATGCAGAAGCCGGCGCAGGCACTCCAAGAACAATTTCTTCAAATTTTCAATATACTTTAAATGCAAATCTTTTTGGAAATAGAATTTTTGAGTTTGCAAATCTTGCATTGGTCCCCAGCTATTCTATCGGCCAATCAAACCCGGCCATACCAAGCCGAGACTTAACTGAAGCAGACCAAAATAGGCTTAGAGGTCAAATAGATACAAGCGATTTTGAAATAGGGGGCCTGTACACTATTGATAATGTGACAGATAGTCTGGATCTAGCAGCGGGAAGTTACAGAAAAGCCGTCTCTGGTCATACTTTAATGAGAGAATCTAAAATTCTTATAGATCTGTTAAACGATATAAAAAATTCTAAAAAAATAGTTCCTACTAGCGAGCCACAAGTTGGCTTGGCTAAATATATTTATGATAACAAAGAGGAAATTTTAAACAAGGGGGATATTGAGATATCATGAAACAGATCAACCTCCAAGACATGCCCCGTGAAGAATCAAAGGCACCAGATGATGAGGATCTTCTTACTGGGGACACTTCTCTCAACGCCGGCCACCGGCATATATATGTTGTAGATGAAAACGGCAATGGTGAAGCTTTGATGGCTTATAGCCCAAAAAACCCTTTGATCCGCCACAAACATAAAGTAATTAATTGGGTGGTCCAAACCGCTAAAAGTAAATGTTATCCAGATTGTGAAGACAATTATGGAGCAAAGGGACTTCCATATCACATCCACCAGATTAATAGAAATACAAAGATTGAATTAGATGGATTTACAAATGATTCCAAAACGTCCTCCTTATATAACGGAAGAGAAAAATATAAAAAACTTGTTAATGACGGCAATCAGCCCATAGGTATAAAAAATATTAACAAAAACGCCTCCTTGGTTAATCATTTAGATTTATGGTATAAGGATTCGTTTTATGGAAAGTATGACTACGATTTAAGATTGGTTAAATTTTCTAATGAGAAGGCGCTAACGGCTGTCCGTATCGGTCCAGAAGGGGAAGAGTCGGAGTTTGTTCTTTTGGATTTCGTTGCCGATGCAGTCCAGAGTTTTTTGTATCAATACAATGATCAAAGAGATACTCATCCAAATAGTATTTTGAATGACATTAAAATTGTAAGGGCCTATGAACCTCCACAAGACTATTCTTCATATTTTTTCGATCCGGAACAGGGAACTGGTGTTTACGCTGATTTTTTCTATGATTATTTACAAAACTTAAAAGACGCTGAAAAAATAAAAGATGTTTATGATTTTTTAGACTTGTTTCATGTTTGGGCCATTTCAAATAAAACTGCTATTACAGAGACGGGATTTTATGAATCTCAAAATTGTACAATTTACAACACAGGTTTATCTTTTGATTATATGGATATTACATCAGAAGAACAAAAGCAAGAAATACTAAACGATCCACGATTCCCCGTGTTGAATTATGTGGCTAAAATTAATGGTCTAAGAATAGACCCCAATTACCCTGCAAGATTGATTGCAGATATTAATTCGAAGCCAATGTTAGAATTTGCAGCGTCCGGACCAATACCATTAATAGGAAAAGAAACATCAATAGACACCCGCCCACCTGCAATATACGAAAAATATTTTGCACCAATAAATTTTATCAATTCAAGTCAAAAGCATATTGCTACATTTTTTGCTCAAATAGATAGAGTGTATCGTAGGTTTATTACAAAATACCCGACATACTCAGCCTATATAAGTGACTCTGGCCAGCAAAAATACAGAAGGAAATTTGACACTAGTAAAATATTGAGAACCAACGTTGGCCTCGATGCTTTTTATAGCGGTGTTGACACGGATGTGCAAATTTTGTCAAAAAGGGCTTTAAAATATTATATAATGTTTAGGGCACTAGAGAGAAATATGACAATAAACAAGAAACAACTAAATAATATTGCAGAAACAATGTATGTTCTAAACACAGTTGCTTGCCGCACAGCTTTAAATGCAGATTTAAAAAAACTAATATCTTTGACCAAAAGACAGCGCGAACTGGATGCTATAGCAAACGAAATAGGTCTAGACACCGTTGGCTACACTGCAAAATATGGCCTTTCCATCGATGCAGTCGAACAGCTTTTTGAAATAATTCTTGAGGAACTGGAAATCATCGTGCCGGAAAAGAGCGCATTGGAAAAGAAATTTATAGGTTCAGTTGGATTTACTGAATTAATAACAATTGGAAGCCAAGCTGTGAATTATTTAGAGACTTTTCTCAAGCCACTTCCGTTAAAAAATAAAAAAGATGCTAAAACAAAAATGGGATTCTTGTCCTCTTGGCGGAGAGGCACAGGTTTGATCTTGACAGACATACTAAATTATTATATACTAGAGCCAGTGGTTGATGAAACTGTTGCAGCCGAGGGGCTGGGACAATTATCGACAACGGCTCAAGAACTGCTAGCTGGCAGCAAATATGCCAGTGAAGTTGAAGGCGGTTCAATAGAATATTAATAGTGTATGATTTTTTCAAAAATAGATAATAAAAATAAATGTAAAAGCATTTTTTCCGGCGGCAAGGTATACGATGAGTATGACTCAGATATGACCTATACATGGTCGTATCAGCCCGATTTGCCAGACCACGCCAAGTTTTTAAAACTTTATGTTGGCGGCAACGAATATGATGATTATATTTTTGAAAAAAATAAAAAAAAGTTTGATTCCTTACAATCTAATATTAAGAGTGTTCTAAAATCTTATTCGGCATGTGGTTATGATCCAAGAAATTATTGTTTAGACGAAATGGTTGATTCTGATGTTATAGAGCAATATTTTAACATTGTGAATGAAACCATGCAAAACATTTTAGATACCATACCGGAGCCGAAAAACTACGATCAGCTTTCTAAAATAGAAAAAATTACGGCAGACATTGCCACGCGAAAATTAAATCTTAATTTAAGTAAAATATATGATAAACAAAGCGATAACCGAGTAAAAAAGTTGATAAGAAGATACAGCAAAGATCCTGCTTACATAAATTACAATATGTACGGGACCATAACCGGTAGATTGAGCACTTATTCATCTTCCTTTCCCGTTTTAACTCTGAACAAGGAATACAGGAGAATTTTAGAGCCGACTAACGATTTATTTTTAGAGTTTGATTACAACGCCTTTGAACTTCGGGTACTACTAGCCCTATGCGGTAAGCAACAACCAAGCGAGGATATACATGACTGGAATATTCAAAATGTTTTTAAGGGTAGTTTGACTAGAGATGATGCGAAAAAGAGAATGTTTGCATGGTTATACAATCCCGATTCATATGATCGCTCGCTGGACGATTATTACGAAAAGAACAAAATTTTAAAAGAAAATTATAATGGGGAATATGTCGAGACAATTTTTAAAAGAAAAATTCAATCTGATAATTTTCACGCTCTTAATTATCTAATTCAAAGCACAGCATCAGATTTATTTTTGGAGCAGGTGTATAAAATTTTTAGATTATTGAAAAATAAAAAGAGCTATGTGGCCATGCTTGTTCACGATAGTATGATAGTTGATTTTTCAAAACAGGATTATGAATTATTAGAAGAAATTAAAAAATTGTTCATGTCCACGCGCTTTGGCAAATTCAAAACGGGCGTTAAGATTGGACACAACTTATCAGATTTGAGGTCATCATGGAAATAATAGGCTTGGGAAAGGCAGGAGCAGAAATTTGTAAGCTTTTCTCAGAAAAGGGAAGAAATGTTCATATAATTGACACTAATATAGACGCCGACTATGTTCTTACGGCTGTAAAAACCATGGAGGAGGCCGAGGCAAACGTTCCAAGGCTAGACCTTCTAAAACAGCGACTGAAAAGTGATGAATTGCTATTCATAATGGCCGGCGGCGGGCTTATCAGTGGTGCTGCACTAGCGATACTAGAACAGCTAAAAGAAAAGGAGGTAAGCGTACTCTACATTCAGCCAGATTCGTCTTTTTTAAATGGG
>Ga0209756_1004280_pt1 | contig 11167 bp, 21 predicted proteins | sample ETNvirenome_6_85_FD_184071 | JGI IMG/M metagenome (GOLD analysis project Ga0209756, IMG submission 184071) | Marine viral communities from the Pacific Ocean - ETNP_6_85 (SPAdes) (version 3) | ecosystem: Environmental > Aquatic > Marine > Oceanic | place: Pacific Ocean | collected 2013-06-19
TTGTTAGTTAATCTCTCAGCTTTGTCTTGAGGTTATATCTCTCTCTACCACAACCTTTAAATAGATTTGAAATAATATGATATTACGGAGAAAGAAAATGAATAAATACACAGACGAATTGTTAGAGGCAGTTCAAGGTATAGCTGAGATTATACATTACCAAATGCCCTTGAGATATCAAGATGCATGGCTCAATAGTATAATAGAAAAGGGTATATGGAAACCGGAGACAGAAGAATGATAAGAGAATTTATCGTATGGATGGATAGACGCTTGGGGCGTAGTAAGAAGAAAATGATATTAAGGCCGAGAAAATATGGTAACGAATAGAACGGAGGCAATACACTTAGTATCTATATTACTGAGATTTATGACTAAAGATGAAGCTTTGCGTGTATTATGTGATATGGACTATGAAGTGGCTGAGACTACTGATAATGAATCGTTAAAGAACAGTATAAAGATGGTAAGGAAATTATTAGAACAATGAGATTAAAGTATGTAGATAGACCTAAGTTTCGTGAACTAACACGAGAAGAGGTAGGAGAAGATGGTCCCGAAGGATATGATTTAGTTCAATTAAAGATGGATGGTATCTGGGGATGTATGATAATAAAAGGTGGTAAGTGGAAGATATACTCAAGGACAGGAAAGATAAAAGCTGAGGGTATACTCGAAGATAAAGCACCAACAGAAACTATACTCTTAGGAGAATTTATGCATGGTAGTCATTGGGGTCATAAGATGGATATAGATGGTGAGTTTTTTGTATTTGATTGTTTGAACTATATGGGAGAGAACTTAACAGACCAACCCTATCATATGAGAAAACTTATGGCATCTACAATGGTGAATAATATACTACCTCAAACTATGGAATCTGAATTTATACATATGATGGCAACCTTTCAAGCAGATGAATGGGAGAAGCTATGGGAAGAGTATGTAGAAGAGAAAGCATATGAAGGTTTAGTGTTTAAAGATATGATGGCCACGTATAATAAGAAAGGTGCGTGGGCAAGACTAAAGAACAGAGTAGAGATAGATTATGTTTGCACAGGTTTCAGACCTGCTTCTGAAGGAACTAAGTATGAAGGACAGGTAGGGGCAGTGATAGGAACCTTAGATGATTGTGATGTATTCGTAACTTGTGGTGGGTTATCAGACAAGCAACGAAAGGACTACACGGAAAACGGCGATGACTATATCGGTAAAGTTTTTACTGCTAAAGGTAATGGTTGGTATCCGTCTGGGTCAGTGAGACATCCTATGTTTCAACATTGGAGAGATGATAAGAACCCAGAAGAATGTGTATATGCACAAATCCCTGAGACAATGAGATGATGATGGATAGATATTGTAGGATGTGTGGTAAACGCATATCTTTAGCAGAAGCAGACCTCTATGCAGGTAACTGTTCTATATGTTCAGTAGGAGTATTAGACGTATTAGACTTTTTATAAGCTCTATTACGCAAGCTTTATATATCTCCTTATAGTATTACTATATAGAGCATGGTCTATTATGACTGTGTTCTACTAAGTAAGCGTAGTGATGCTACAATGAAACAGAAAAAGAAAAGAGACACGGGAAAGAACTTTGAGAATGAGATACGTAGGAGCCTTAAATCATCGAGACATATATGGTGGTTCAGGATACAAGATACAAATGACATTAATAGATTCATTAAACAAGCTGTTGCAGAGAAACAACCAGCCGACTTCTTTACAGTATACAGAGGGAGACCTATTATGCTTGAAGCTAAAACAAGCAGGAATCTTACTTCTTTTCCTCTATACTATGGTAGTGGCCGTTCTATTGCTCCTCATCAGATAAAGGAAGGAGCATTGTTAGTGAGAAAGGGAGGAATTTCCCTTATATTAATAAGAAGAGAAGAGTATAGAAATAAAAAAGTATATGCTATTACGCCTAATCAAGCGCAATATTTATATAGTAAGAGATATGGAAAGAAATCAGTTAAGTGGAAGTGGTTTGATGACCACGCATATATCGTGGAGAAACTGAAAGCTCCGCTGAGATGGAACTTACAAAAGTTATACGAGCAAGTGATATGAGAAAAAAGAGAACAAGCAAAGAACCTTACGAAGGCTATACCTTACCAGCAAGTGCTGAGAGAGGTGGACAGTTTATAGACTTTAATGAACCGTATAAGTCAAAGGTTCCCTTTAAGAGAATAGTAAAGAAGAGAATAAATGACAAAGGCAAAGATAAATGATTGTATCTTTTGCGGAAGAGTAAGCGTAGTGAGTAAACACTTTAAAACATATGTCTGCGATGACTGCTATGAGAAACAACAGGAAGCAAAAAAGAAATGGGCAAAGTATGAGCTGGATTGAATTTAATTATGGATGGCTTCAGTTGTTCATTGTGCTGAGTATTTGGGGGATAGATGGTTAAACCTCCATACTACGAAGCTCTATGGCATAATTGTCATAAATGTAAGATACACTATATGTCTGAACAACCACACCTTAGAGCATACTTATGCGATGAATGTTGGAACAGTATGCCTCACTATAAAGTAAACAAGAAGGTTATATCTCAAAAGCCTAAGAGAGGTCCAACCTTTACAGACGTAGAGTGGAGAGAGATAATCTTATATACAATAGGCAATCTAATATGTATGGCCATAATAGGTTACTATCTATGGCTCAAGTAATACGTAGGGGAATTATGTCAATAAGTAGATGTGAGAGATGCGATGGTAGAGCCATCATTATTGGAGCGGATGGAAGTTGGCGTTGTGTTATATGCGACCCCAAAAAGTTTAAGTGGAATAGAAAGAAGATGAGTTATGAAGAAGATGAGTGATATTATACCCTTAGAGATATCTAAGATAGACCAATTAAGAGTCTATATTATACAGTCAGTGATATGGCTAATAGCGAAACCTTTAAATAGTTGGTAGCTAATGAGATTCATGGAAGTGAAAAAATGTCAGTAAGAACAGAGATATTTGACAAGGTTTATAAAGCGGCTGAGCATTATCAGTCCACAGGAAACCACAAGCAAGTGAACTTTAGGTATAACCCTGAAGTGAGAACGGAGTTCGATTTCTCTACGTGGAAGCACGATAGAGATAGTGACTCTGTGAGAAGCATCCTAATAGAGGATATAAGAGTATCAAGCGAAGGCATGGTATATGCAGTAGGAGTTGACAACAGGTATAACCTTAAACAGTATACTAACCAATACCCTCAGCATGTAAGAGCTTACCGTATTGATAGAATGGTGATATAATGGAACAAGTAAGTAGCATAAAAAGAATAAGTGAATATAAGTCCATCTACATCCCAGACAAAATATTGGAGGATATGAAATTAGACTCCGGAGATAATGTTGTTTGGTTTAAGAACGATGAGGGACACTACCTCATTAAGAAAGTTCAAGTAGATATACTGGACTAAATATGGGAGAACTTTTAGAAGGATTTGTATCCCTGATAGAGGGTGAAGAAGATTTACTCTCTATCGCTGAACTAATGACTGAAGAAGAAGTGGATGATTGGACTCTACTAGTAAAATGTTTTAGTGAATTAAACGTATCTAGTATAGGTAAAGATTTGAAACGTATATCTAAGTTCTATAACCTTAATAGATGGCAAGAGCTATCTATCATGGCATTAATCAAACTAATGGAACTAACAGTAAAAGAAGCTGAGGAACACATGGGTAGGAATCCAGATATGGCTAACATAGATAGGGTCCCTAACATTAATAAAGAATATGATGGGAGTATGTTCGGATGAGTAATCAAGCGATGGATATGCTTTCGGGCTTTCTATTTGGTTTAGGCTTTGGAATGATAACAGGATACTACTTTATACCATGAGATGTGTAGTGTGTGGTAGAGACTACGTGGGGATGAAGAAAGAACGTAAGTTTAATTGTCCCCACTGTGGACCACTACCTTCAGGAGATTATAGTAAAGATGAGTGAAAGATGGAACGCCTTTGACCGTATATGGGCTAAGGGTAAACAAAACAAAATGGTTCAACGCTTAATGGAGAAGGTAAAGATAAGAGGCTTAAAGCCTAACGAAGAAAACTGTAGAGATTACTGGATGGGTTATATACGTTATTATAAAGATGCGCACACAGGACAAGATATGCATCTTAACCCTCGAAAGAACAAAGTGAGAATGAAAGCATTAAAAAGAAATAGATTTTATAGTAAAAAGCATGACGATAAAAGAAGAAAAGCGGGCAAAAGAAAACCATCACGTAAGATGGGCAGAAGATATCCGCAAAAGAAATAAAACCTACGATGAGTTAGGTGATTGGTGGCCATTTGTTCAGAACGTAGAAGATATACTTCAGCGTCTTGACCATATGACACAGCGATTCGATGATATAGAGAATCGCATAGCAGAAGCAGATGGTCGTATAAAGAACTTGAGAAAGGTATTGATTAAGTTGGAGGTTATAGATGACAGATTCATCTTCTAAGAAGAATGAAGAGATGGCCAATATGGCCGCAGAGTTACTTACCACTAAGATGGAAGCCGCAAGGAAAGATACCCAAATGACACATATCCTTAAGGTGGGAACGTTCCATATGGAGTTTGTTCCCGATAAGAATATAAATGTAGAGAAGGCGTTTAAGGAAACACTTTCTATGTTAATGGATAAGTATGGTGACAAGTTATTAAATATTACTATCAGTCAACTAAATGAGAAAGGACAGGTGCACTATGGTTAGCACGGAGTTTCTCAAAGAAGAATTGGCTAGACTCAATAGAGAGATAGCTAAAGATAAAGAAGACAAAGAAGCTCTTAAATCTCAACAGAAGTATGGTTATCAGGTTGACCCTGAGACAGGTAGATTGAAGAATATAGAAGAACCTAAGCGTAGGGTTGTAAAAAGAATACGTATAAACAAAGCGAAAGCTTTAAAAAGACCCCTGACATTGGGGAAGGAGTGATATAATGGCAGAACAGAGTAAAAAAACTGAACTGGAATTAGTAGCCGGATTGTTCCGGAATACTGATAAGAACGGAAACGTATACTACACTGGAAAGAGTGAAGGTGGAGATGAATACGTTATGTTCCGTAATTCATACTGGAAGGAAGGCGCAAGTAAGCCATACTTCCGTGTAATGAAAAGAACAGATAAGAAACCTACAACGATAGAGGATTAGATATGAGTAAAAGAAACCCATTGGACGAAGCCTTAAGTGACTTAATGGACGCATGGATGGAATTAGTAACATATAAACCCTTTCAAGGTGCTAACTTTGATGATATAGCTAAGCAGGTTCCAGACTTCGTAAGACCTAAACAACATATAGGTGATTGGGAAGATAGGAACGGAGAGATAGCGGTCACCATAGATATGCCCGGTATTGTGAAAGAGGATATAGAACTAAACGTAGATACTAACAAAGTATCTGTTATAGCAAAGACTGAAGATAGGGATTATAGTTTTAATAAAGAGTTTAAAGCTCTTGGTTATACTTTAAATCCTGAAGAAGTAAGTGCTGAGTTTAACAACGGAGTTCTAGATGTTAAAATTCAAAAGTCCGTAGACGAAGCAAGTAAACGTATAGATATTAAGTGAGCTTTAGTGATTGGATACAGTCACCCAAAAGCCAACGTATATGGTTAGAGGAATCTATGTCTGCCTTAGGGCAGTTTGCATTTATAGCCCCTATCCATAGAGTTAAGCATTGGAATCAATCAGCCAAACGTAGAGTAAAATGTTGGGCAGGAGAAGGAAAGTGTGTATTCTGTGAACAAGATATCCCGAAGATAAACGAGTTCACCTATGGAATATATCACGAGCAGTCGCAATATAGTGGAGGAGGTAAGACCGAAGTTTCCTACCTCTCTACTACGTTAGCTACACATACACAGTTCCAAAAAGTATTTTCAGAACTAATAGATGACTCCATAAACCCTACTGATGTAGTGTTTGAAATGAAGCGAACTAAAATTAAGACTTCATATGGTAGAACTGTTAATGGATACCTTTTAGAAAAGACAGACGCAACTGCGTTTGTATCTGAGAAGTTCCGGCCCTCCTTACTCAACAGCGAAGAACAAGAGTATACGTGGGTAGTTCCTGAAGAGATAGTGGCCTTCTTAGAAGATAAAAACGGAGACCCTATATCTCTTATAGATTTGTTTTTACTATTAAAAGACAATTTTGCAGGTATGGCTGAAAAAGATTTGAAAACATATGCTGTAAGGCTATGTGAGAACAATGTTCTTAACTTAAGAAATGCGAGGAAGAAATGGATATAACTGAATGGATAATATTAGCGGCCATGTTGGATGGCCCAATAGCAGGACTCTTATACTTATTGTGGAGAAAATATAACAAATGAAATTAAATAAGTATATATATGAGCAATTAGAAAAGAGACAGATAAGATTCTTAGAAGGAGATGCCGTCACAGAAGAAGAGATAGATGAATGGATAACTGACTGGTATAACGATACCTTCAAAGAGTTAGGAAAGCAAACGGGAGACCCTAAACCTCGTGGCCCACCTATGTGGTTGGCTGGAAAGAATTGGGTTCAACGAGCTAAAGATAGAGCAGACGCCAAAAATGAAGTATGAAATACACGACCTGACGAGATATTTTCACAATGTTAAAAAGAAAGATGGCACTCTTAATCCTATATTAGGTGAAGATGCTACTGCTCTTACAGCATGCTTATCTTATTTGTTAGAAGATACTAACTTTGTTATTAAAGCATACTCGGGAACAGGTAAGACCGTTATTATGGATGCTATCTTTGGGTTACTACCCAGAGAGTTTTATCATACAGTGGAACATTTATCTGAGACTGCGGTATGGTATGAAGCAGATAAGATTAACCGTTCTCGTTTTGTAGCTATCCCAGAGGCACAGAAATTACCTGAGCCTGTTATGGAAGTAATAAAGACATGGGGAGATGGTAGGGCAGCTTTTAGAAAGCGCACAGATGTAACGATAGGAGATACCGTAGAGACTAGACTTAACGCTAAGTATGTCTTTATGTGCGTAGCCGTAGAGAATACTAAAGGGTCATCTTACTTCGATGCAGAGTTGGAACGTAGATGTATGATTATGCATACTAATCCCACAGTGAAACAAACTGAGAGGGTAGTAAAGCATAAACTATTAGATGCTGCTGTTCCTAAAAAGACTATGTCTACGATGTCAGACGAAGAGATGGATGGACTACGGAAGCATATCTTAGATGCTATAGTACGTAGAGATGAAGAAGAGGCTATGGTGTTGAAGAACCCATGCGCTCCCTTTCTTTTTGAAGCTATCCCTAGCGCCTTTCCTGTATCTCGTTCAAAGGTACAATATCTTCTACGACTAATAAATGCAGTAGCTAGGTTTTATCCTGACGAGATTCTACGAGTAGATAAAGATGGGGAAACCTATGGTCTTATTACCCCTAAACATAATTGGTTAGGACTGCGCATATATCTTAATTCATTCGTAGAAGAATGTTTACATATGCCTAGTCACGGCACAAATATACTTAAGTTGTTTCCTGATACAAGACTAGATAGGTTTGGTTTTGCAGACGGAGAGACAATAAGAATGTCTAGCAATGAGATTAAGAAAGCTGCTAAAGCTGTGGGTCTACCTTTCACTAAGTTAGAACCTATACTAGCAGGTCTTATAATGACAGGTTTTCTAGAAATGGATGAAGATAAAGGCAAACGTCTTTATTATAAGAGTCCACTGATAGACGAACCTGTTGCAAAAATAAACTGGAGTGATTTAATTGAAGAAACGAAAGAGTTTGTACGAACTAACTGGCCTGAAGTGGCTCGTGAGTACACTGGGCGCCACTGTGGCAGTATCTCGCTTGTTGACCCGTTTAATGGGGACAACGTTACAATGGGTGAGAGAGCAAAGAGCGTCAAAGAAGTAGAAAGAACTGCCCCTAAACCTTACAAGACACATAAAGACTATCTATATGTAGAGAAGTATAAGGGTAAGAATTTAAAAAGAGACTTTCTATTGAAAGCAGAAGGAGACTATGAAGAAACCGAAATCGAAGAGATTGTTAGAAGATGGTCAAGTAAAAAGGGCTAGACTTCCCACAAGAAACGAACTATTTGCAGTAGTGAGAGAAATGTCGGGAGGCTCACGTATGTTGGCTATGTGTGAAGATAATCAGATGCGAATGATAAGGATAGGAGGAAAATTTAAAAGGCGTATGTGGTGTAGGGTAAACGACCTTATACTAATCAAACCTTGGCCTATTCAGAGTGATTCAAAGGCAGACTTGGTATACAGATACCTACCTGCTGAAAGGAATTGGATAATTAAAAGAAATATAATACCAGAGGAGTTAAACATATGGTAGAAGGAATAGAAGCGACGTATATGGATTTCACGCAAAAAACAGCGAGATATCCTAAACGTAGAGAAAAAGAATACCTAATGATAGGATTAATGAATGAAGCCGGTGAAGTCGGTGGAGCATATAAGAAAGAAATAAGAGATAACGTAGATAATACTGATTTGATTATAGATGAAATGGGTGATGTTTTGTGGTATCTCACAAGACTATGCGATGTTTATAATATTAAGATATCAGAACTAATGATTAATAATATTGATAAGTTGACGCAAAGAATGACACCCAAAGACGCAGAGGAATATAGAAGCAGATGAATATACCACTGATTGCTACAGTAAATCATAGAACTATAGACTTGAGAGATGGTTCACTTAAGGTAAAGATATACCGCAATGGAACTACTGAAGCAGTCACGAGTCCCTATGCTCCATATTATTATACCCCAGATGAGAATGGGGAAGAGTATAAAACTATCGCTAGTGATAGAAAGATTAAACTTTCTAAATCCCACTACATACCAAAGAAAGATGCTGTGCCACCACATGCGCTTTATGATGGTGGACGTGAAGCCTTACTTGAGAGATTACTAATCGAACATCCTGATTTTTTCAGGGAGTTTCCAAATACGGATGACCTGAAATGTTTAGTATTCGATATAGAAACCCACTCTCCTGATGGCTCCTTTCCCTTTGGGGAAAAATATCCTGTTGTAGCAATAGGAATAGTAACGTCTTCTGGAGAGCGTGATGTGTTACTGTGGGATGGTGAAGATGACAGAGATGTTATACTTAAGTTCGCTGAGTATATCCATGACTATGACCCTGATATAGTATGTGGATACAACTTGGTAGGATATGATATACCTCAGATATTACACCGAGCTAATTTTCATGGACTAAAGGGATATAAGAAAATCCTTAACAGAGATAATAGTAGTTGGGGATGGGAACCTCCACAAGACCAAAAAGAATTAAAGATGCAAGCTGGAGGACGCATCATATTAGATTTACTGAGATGGACACGGCTTGACTATTCTCTATCAGGTATTCCACGAGGTCTCAAGAGTGTTTCTAGAAATTTTGGATTAGAACCTATTGAGCTCGATTTCGCAGAGCATGACTTATTAGACTACTCTATGGAAGAGATAAACGACTATGTATTAAGCGATGTAGATGCTACTATGTATCTATTCAATCACTATTTCCCACAGATACAATATGTCAGTGAGACATTAGGGGTACCGTTAGCTACATATACCAATGCTCCATCAAGTTATATAACTAAAATATTACAAGGTAGGAGCCTATTTGAGCAAGGCATAGTAACGCTTGATAGGAATAAAGAGCGACACCCAGAGATTTATAGAGCTGATAGGGGTAATTACCAAGCTGCTCACATTGAGCTATATCGCCCCGGATTCCACGCTAAGAATATAAAGGTGGACTTTAGTGCGTTCTATCCTTCTATATCAATGGCGCTTAACTTAGGACCAGATACTACACAAATAGTAGGGTACGACGACTACAGTGAGACTTTAGAATTTGTAGATGGTATACTTTACGTACCTGACAACAAGGTGGGTAAAAGAATAATGGTTAAAATAGACCAGTCTAAGAAGAGCTGTCTATATAAAATGTGTAATGAATTTACTGAAATGCGAAAGCCTTATAAACTTGGGTCAACGAAAGAAGATAAGAGCAAGTCGGATGCTCTGAAGATAATGGTGAACACGTTTTATGGAGCAAATGCTAACCCTTATATTAGTTACGGCGATATGGGCGTCGGTCTTACTATCACGGCTGTGGCACGGTGGTTACTCCTCAGTGGTGTCTCTATCATCCATAGCAGATATGGAGAAGATGCTGTGGTATATGTACATACTGATGGGATTAATACTAATGTCGATGTGGACGTGGATTGGCTTGTAAAGAGATTGAGGTTATTATTAAAACATGCTATCCCTGATTCTGAGCCTGAACATATTTCGATGGATAAAGACTTCTTTAAAGAAGGTGTTTGGTTACAAATAGGTAACTATGTCCTACGTAATGAAGATGGAAGTCTTACCAAGCATGGAAGCACATTTAAAGCAACAAGCCGCTCTAAATTCTATATCAAGGTATTGGATAAAATTATTAACGCACGTATTAACAATACCGTTACTCCTACCTTTGTTGAGAATCTTTATAGTTTAAAGGAATATGAACTTAATGACTTTGTTATGCGTAAAAACCAAGGCCGAAAACGAGAAGATTATAAATCAGAAACAGATTTGATATTAACTTTAATGGCTCAGGGTAAAGAGATAGGAATGGAACCTGCTGAAGGAACCACATATTTCTACGTTAAAACACAAGATGGTTATAAATTAGAATCTATGGTGAATAGTATAGATGAAATTGATATAAGATATTATTGGGATACTATAAGTACCCTCTTAAAGAAATTTCAACTAATGGAATGGGTAAAGAAAAAACCACCCTTAACTGTTTTAGATAAGAAACAACAAAGTTTATTGGAATGGATATGATGAAAGAAATAGAATTAATAATAGCATGGCTACAAAAAGAGTGTCCATCACGGATAGCTAAAGGACTTATTGTAGGTATATCAGGAGGAATAGATTCTGCTGTGACCTCTACCCTTTGTGCTATGACTGGACTACCAGTTCATGTGATGACTATGCCTATTGGGCGTGGACTTCATCTACCAGCCAAAAGACAAATAAAATGGTTAAAGGAAAAGTTTCCTAATGTTACATCAGAAAGTATAGACCTCACTAAAATCTACACTGAAGTAGAAAAGGTAGTTCCATATGAACTATCACG
>Ga0209756_1004282_pt1 | contig 11165 bp, 12 predicted proteins | sample ETNvirenome_6_85_FD_184071 | JGI IMG/M metagenome (GOLD analysis project Ga0209756, IMG submission 184071) | Marine viral communities from the Pacific Ocean - ETNP_6_85 (SPAdes) (version 3) | ecosystem: Environmental > Aquatic > Marine > Oceanic | place: Pacific Ocean | collected 2013-06-19
AAGAGACGGTCTTTCGTACCTTGTTGCTGGAGCCGGAATGACAATTGTCTCTGGCACAAATGGTCAAGTTACGTTTGCAACCTCTGCAGGCGGTGATGCCGGGCTAAACTACTATGATGAGTTCAATGGAACACCATCACTTGCTCCAACTGCACTGGGTTCACACTCAGTTGTGATAGGAAACGGTGCACACGCATCACTTTCAGCAACCGGATCTATTATTTTAGGTACTAATACTACGGGTAGTGCACTTTATGGAGCCATCGGGGGCGGAACAGTTAACAAAATACTGTCAAGCTCAGACTACTCAACTATAGCTGGTGGAAGATCCAATACAGTATCTGGTTCCGCAACAGCAGGCTTTGTGAGTGATTACACAGTAATCGGAGGTGGTTATAATAACGCAATTTTAGATGGAGGTCAAAGAGGTTCTGCTGAATCTATTATCGGTGGCGGATTCTCTAATACAATACTTGGATCTACAAACTCAATGATCTTGGGTGGTCACTCTAACTTAACAAATAATCAAGATAATGTAGCTCTAATAGGCCAGTTTTTGACAGCATCTAAACCTGACACAGTCGTCTTAGGCTTTGGAGCACTATATGCAGGATCTGGTGAAAAATCTGTTGTCGTGTCCGGATCATTCTTTAAGTCCGATGGCCTTCAGGGCGGCGCAATTTCAGGCTCTATTACTAGAACTAGCACAAACTTACCTTATCTAAAAGCGGAAGGTGGAATAAAAATTACCACTTCTTCGCTCGGGCAGATTACTATTTCAGGTTCAGCACTTCCAGCCGGCTTGGGCGGTGGCTCTTCGGAGTGGACAAGAGCTGGCTCACCGGACAGAGTATACCCAAACACTGTAGCATCTACTCATGTACTCATCGGCAATACAGCGTTAGGTACAGCAAAGACAGTATTAGCTTCAGATGGGGGAGCAAGTTTTAATGCGCAAGGAGCTTCTGTAGACTTTCAAGTACAGAGTAATAACAGTTCAGGTATGATCGTAGTAGATGGTGGTACAGATCAGTTAGCTCTACTCTCCACTGGCTCAGCAGCTGCATATTCATATTACGACGGTTCTGCTTTACCTGCAGATATAGGTCTTCATGTTTCAGGATCAAAACTTGGAAAATTAACCGGTCAACCAAAAGGTGTGTCAGTTTTTAACGGCGACTTAGTTTCATCAGGAACATTTTTTGCAGATTCAATTGATGCTGGAACAATCCACACGTATGGCTTGGACAATGCATGCACGATTATGTCATCCTCACTATGGCCTTTCTTTGTTAATCTTAATAACGGTGAGTACACCACACAAAATAACATTCCTCACTATTTTCTCGATAGCGTCGGAGGTGCTAGTAAGCACTCTTATGGATTTATGATTCAAATTCCACAAAGCGCTATGGGAATGGCTGTTCAAGTAAGATGCCGCGGCCATGCGGGAACTCCCGCTTCAGCAACATTAAAAATGTCAGGATCTTTTCAAAGCCTCTCCGCACCAGCTCCCAGCGCAGGCTCCAGTGTGGTTGAACTAGGTAGTGCTAATATTAGCTCAGGAGGCTATACACTATTTCAGAGTATATTCGACTTTAGTGATATAGGATTAACACAAGCTCCCGGGAATATGGGACTTTTTGCAATTTTTAGAACAGATACAGGCGACAACCAAGATATGTTTGTTTTAAGCACAACAGTAAAATTTAGAATGTAATTTTATTTTAATCTAATGATTCATGGTGTATACTTCTTCTAAATTTAGGAGACTTTATGCCAATAAACAATGTAAGCTTTGAAGAAGCTGATGTAATTTTTGTTGCTGACATGTTCAGGGAAGATTATTCAGGAGGAGCTGAGCTCACAACTGATGCCTTGTTTAAGACATCACCATATAAATTATTTAAGTTAACGTCAAAAGAAGTTTCTGAAGAGACAATAACTAAAGGTGTCCAGAAACTTTGGGTATTTTTCAACTTCAGAGATATGAATCACAATTTAATACCGTTGATGATTCAAAATATTCATTATTATGTTGTTGAGTACGATTATAAGTTTTGCTCATACAGATCTTTAGATCTTCATTTTCGTGAAACAGGAAATGAATGCGACTGTCATAATCAACAGATTGGAAAGATTATTTCAACATTTTATGCAGGTGCTGAAAAAGTCTTTTGGATGTCAGAAAATCAGAAAAAAATCTACCAGGATAGATTTCCATTTTTAGATGACGAAAAAACTACTGTTCTAAGCTCTGTTTTTGACACACTTGACTTAGAACAGATGGAAAACTTATATAATGTGAGGAAAACAAACGGTCATAATGAAAAGTATGCTGTTGTCGATGGAAGATCTTGGATTAAAGGTCTCCAGGAAACTCAAGATTATTTGAAAGCAAGAGATACACAGTTTGATGTTTTATCAAATCTTGAGTATAGCGATCTGCTTAGAAAACTTTCAGAGTACAAAGGATTAGCATTTATGCCTTTAGGCGGTGACACATGTCCTAGACTAGTCATTGAAGCAAAACTATTAGGCTTAGATTTGATTTTAAATGAAAACGTACAACACAAAGATGAATCGTGGTTTACTGGAGACAGGGACAAAACAGAAATTTATTTACTAACATGTCATGATAGATTTTGGAATACAGTAGAAGATTTCTTTGAAAGAGACATTCAAGTTAGCGGTTATACCCAAGCATACAATGTCAAAGATAGCAATTATCCGTGGAGAGAATCAATTAAGTCGCTTCTTGGTTTTTGCGATGAAGTTGTAGTATTAGATGGTGGATCAGATGACGGAACTTATGAAGAACTAAAGGATTGGGAAGAAAAAGAGGAAAAATTAATTGTCAGACAACTAAAGAGAGACTGGAACAATCCTAGATTCGCACTTTACAACGGTCAACAAAAGGCAGCAGCAAGGACTTTATGTACAAAAGACTGGTGCTGGCAAGTTGACATTGATGAGGTCGTACACGAACATGACTATGAAAAAGTAAAAAAATTATTGAGACAAATACCAAAAGCAGTCAAGATGATATCACTTCCTGTAATTGAGTATTGGGGTGGGTCTGATAAAGTAAGAGTTGATGTTAATCCATGGAAGTGGAGGCTTAGTAAGAATGATCCACATATAACTCACGATGTCAATGCAGCGCATAGAAGATATGACAACGATGGAAATCTATACTCAGCTGGCTCTGACGGCGATGATTATGTTAATACAGATTCTTATCAAGTCATTCCAGATACAAATTTTTATACCCCAGAACTTCATCAAGTAAGAATGGCTTCTCTTTCTGGTAACAAAGATGCGCTAAAAGGATATGAAAATTTTATAAATCAGGTTGTTAATGAACTACCTGGAGTTCATCACTATTCTTGGTTTGATTTAAAGAGAAAAGTGTACACTTATAAGAATTTTTGGAGCAAACATTGGGCCTCTCTTTATAATAAAACTATTGAAGACGTGGCTGAAAATAATATGTTTTTTAACAAGCCCTGGTCTGAAGTAACAGAAGCTGAAATTAATGAAATTTCAACGAGGATGAAAAATGAAATGGGAGGATGGGTATTTCATAATAGAATAGACTTTGAAAATCCTACACCTTGGATGACATTAGAAAAAGGCCATCCAAGCTTGATGAAAGAGTGGGTTGAAAATCACGAGGGAGAAGGTAATGAATAAAGTTATTTTTATAAGTCCGATGTTTAATGCGATAGCTCATCTTGAAGACTTAGTTGATTCTATAAAAGATCAAAGGAATAGCAACTGGGAACATATAATAATAGATGACATGTCAACAGATGAAAGTTATAAATTAGCGTGTGAATTAACAAAAGATGATAAAAGATTCACAGTTATAAAAAATACAGAAAAATGTTGGGCACTTAAAAATGTAGTTAATCATGCCCGATGCTATCAAGAAGAAGATGACACGATAATTGCTGTAATTGATGCTGATGATGCTCTATGCAATGAAAATACTGTTGATCTTTTATTAGCTGCGTATAGTGACGACGTTGACACTGTATGGACTTCACATTCATGGGATATAAATGGCCTAAACATATCTAAAAGCCTTCCCCAGAACCCACGCGTGAACCCCTATCAGTACCCCTGGGTATCTTCGCATCTAAAGACTTGGCGCGCATCATTACTTTCTGATGTATCAGATGAAAATTTTAAAAATTTAGACGGCGAATGGTTTCAGCGAGGATATGATCAGGCATTATATTTACCTTTCTTGCATTTAAGCACCGAAAGAAAATTTTTAGATGAAGTTTGTTATCTATACAGAATTAATTCTAAAAGTGTAAAAGTTAGAGAATGGAATGAAAAAAATCAGATGGACACAGTAAGATTAGTTAGATCACGTGGATTTATAGGTGAATAATGGCATATCATGGATACTTTGAGTTTGTAAATAACTATTTAACCGGAATTGAAGCACCAAATGTTTTGGAAGTAGGAGTACACCACGGCCAAACATTTTTACCGCTTGTTTTTAGTTTAGCAAAGCATAAAGAAAAATTTAATCTGTTAGGGGTTGACATATATTTCAGAGAGCATGTAAAAGCTTCTTTGTATATGATGTCAACACTTTTAACAAAAACACAATCAGTTGCGATGTGCGAAGAAGATAGTATAAAAGCACTTCTAAACATAACAACTACTTTAGAAGATGGAACAACATCAAACAGTGATATATTTGATGTTATTTTTTTAGATGGTGATCATAACTATAAGACAGTTTCTAGCGAATTAGATATAGTTAACTTACTTTTAAAAAGTCATGGACTAGTAATTATTGATGATTTTGACATGATAAAGGATGAATTCTTTGGTGAAAAAGAAGAGTATGTAAGTAAAAACATAGGGAACAAAAAAGAAGATTTGATTGTGGAGGGTAAAGAAGGAGTTTATCAGGCAGTTTGTGACTTTGTAGAAAAAAATAATGAGTACAAACTTTTTAAAATAGCAGCATTTGAAAATGAGAGCCCAGTTATGATGTCAAAAATTGACTTGTCAATGATCAACAGTAAGATCCCGGGTTTAGTGTCAGTTGTAAACATAGATGATGAGTAATAAAAAGCATAAGATACTAATGCTGGGAAAGCCGGGAGGTAATCTTATCAGAACTTATGAGTGGCATATAAGTGCATTAAATAGCGATAAGAATGAAAGATTTGAAGTAGATGATTTTCATTCAATGAACATTCAAGAAATTCCAATACAAAAGTACAATATATTTTGGTTTTATGCCAAAGCTTTTCATCCGAATCTTTATAGTGAGATAAAAAGAATAAGAAAAGATGCAAAATTTATTTGTGGTCCAAATATTTTACTTGACAAACCTGATGTAGGGTTGTCAGACGACTGGGATATCTGGTATGCAAATAATGCATTTCCTGATTTGCACTTAGATCAGGTAAAATTTTACTCAGATCATGTTAAGAAATTTTTACCTGATCAATTAAAAGGCAAGTCAAAATGTTTAGATAAGTGTATGAAAATTGATGATTCTTTTTATTTGGAAAATTCAATAAAAGTTTATGACTGCTTGCTTTACTCAAAGAAGAGAAGATATGATCATAATTTTGAAGATTTTAGAGAAAAATTAATAAACTTATTAAAAGAAAATAATATTGCTTATTACGAAATTAAAGCAGGAAAATTTGGGAGTTATAAACGTGAAGATTACTTTACTGCATTAAATCAAAGCAGAGTAACAGTAAACTTAAGCTTAGACGAATGCCCTGGAATTTTAAATTATGAGTCAATGTTTTTTGATGTGCCCGTGATCGGTTCTAGGCATAATGTACCTGTCAATAGCGATGAGACATTATATGTTGATGACACAGATTACATGACAGATTCTTATCTTGTTAGAAAAGATGATGCAGCATCAAAGTATGTTGATAAAATAAAAGAAATTTTAAAAACTGACCCAAGCAAGTATAACTGTAGGGGCTTTATTAAGAAACACACGAGTTTTAGTGAATACTGCGATAGAGTAGATAATTTATTAATTTTATAAATAACAAAAGGATACTGAAATGAAAGAAAATTTACCGCATATGGATACAGAGACACTGAGTATTTTAAGTAAGTATCTGTCAACTGAAAAGAACATGTTTGAATGGGGTTCAGGTTATAGCACAACTTACTTTGCTAATAAATGTAAGAATTTAGTATCTGTAGAGCATGACATACTTTGGTATAGAAAAGTAATTGATGAAATTAATAAAAAAGAAATAAAAAATGTGATACCTATTCTTTCAAAACCCAGCAGCCCTGATTATGGTTTCTATAAAAATACAAGCCCAAGATCAATTAACCATTACGAGTGGTATCACTACATAAGATCTCCTGAGTATGTTAAAAACCTATATCCTAGTTTTACCTTCGATGTTGTTTTTATAGACGGCCGCGCGAGAGTAGAGTGTGCCCAGTCAATTTTTAGTCATCTTAATGAAGATTCCGTGGTGTTAATTCATGATTTTTGGAAGAAAGGTCGACTAAATGCCTACAATAGGGTTTTTGACTGGTATGACGAAGTTGAGTCATTTAAGACTGGAAACACAATCTTAGTTTTAAAAAGAAAAGATTGCGTTAAAGAAGAGATTAAAGCAAACAAAGACAGAAATGTAACAACTCATACTGATGCTTATAATATGCTGGGAAACTATTGTCATGTGTCAGAGTTTCTTTCAAACAAGCTTTTATCAAATTTAACCCAAGTTAAAAAATGAAAAAAATACTGATAAATAGAAAGCCTGTTGATGGACCGTGGGGAGGTGGAAATCTTTTTGTCAGAGCCATATGCGAATACTTTAAAAATCAAGGTTGGGAAGTAACTCACAGGTTTGAAGAAGATATTGATGTGATGTTTATGCAAGACCCCAGGCCGAATGAGTTAGGCGTGGGCATAAATGAAATGATTCAGTATAAAAATTACAGACCTAAGGCTAAGTTAATTCATAGAGTCAACGAATGCGACGCAAGAAAAAATACTGATAACATGGATGACATATTAAGCCAGTGTAGTCAATTTACAGATCTGACAGTTTTTGTTTCAAATTGGATGCGTGATTATCATATTGACAAAGGCTGGCATTGTGAGAATACTGATGTAGTTTATAACGGTCACAATAAGAATCACTTTAATACTGAGGGTAAAAAAGAAAGAAAGCCTGGTGACCCTTTAAGAATAGTTACACACCACTGGTCAGACCATAGAATGAAAGGTGCAGACATATACGAATTTATAGACGATTTTGTTAAAGACAAAAATATGATCTACACTTACATTGGAAGGCATAAGTGTAATTTTAAAAATACAAGAGTTGTTCCACCAGTCTCAGGTAAAGATTTAGGTGATGAATTGAAACAGCATGATGTCTATATAACAGGGACTAGGTGGGATCCAGGCCCTAATCACATTATTGAAGCAATAACATCAGGATTGCCAACTTATTCCTACTCTCAGGGCGGCGGTGCTTGTGAGTTTACTGGAGAGTCTCATGTGTTTTCAGACACAGATATGCTGTCTAATGTATTGACTCAGCAAGACTTTGTGATGAATAATTTATCATTTGATACTTGGGAAAAATCCGCTGAGAAATATTATGATTTAATAATGGAGATAATTTAGAGATGAAGCAAAATATCTATTTAAAATCTTTTTCCAAAATATGTGAAGAAAAGGTGGCACTATTTGCAGACAAAGACATCCGGAAATTATTTTTTTACAATAAAACAAATATTAGAGTAACTGAAGGATTGCAAATTAATAATATTATATCAAAAAAGTGTAGTCAAAATAAGAATAAACAGATCAAGTGCCTTGAAATTGGTTGCGGCACCGGAGGATCTACTTTTAGCATGATTGCAGGCAATAAAAATTTAATATTAGATTCAGTTGACATATCAACTGACAGTATTGATATAACGATGGCAGCAATTTTATCAAAGGCAGAAACATTTCCAGAAGTATTGAATGTTACTTTTCACAATTCTGATTCTTTAGACTTTTTAGATTCGGCAATAGATAAAAAGATAATTTACGACTTTGTGCTTGTCGACGGAAGTCACAAATATTCTCATGTTTGCAAAGAAGTTAAAAAAATTATGAAAGTTACAAACTCAAAGTCTTTTTTATTTTTTGATGATTCATATAAGAGCTGTGAGACATCAAAGGGTGTAAATGATGGAATTAAAGAGAATATAAGTAAGCGAAAGTTTTTAGAAGGTCATTATATAGGTAAAGATTACTATGATAGCATACGCAATAGAGAAATATCAATTTTTAATCATGACATAAGAGACATAGACAGAATCAAGGGTGTTTGGAAGCATTATATTAATCACCCGGACCGATGGTTTGCAAAAGATGCCTCTCCCTATCATTTCATTCAGTGTTTTCCAGGAAGGAGTTTTAAGTGGGTTTAGGCGGTTATTTACTTTGGACGCCAGTTGCTAGAGAAATTAAAAAAGCAACAAGTCAGAAAGACTTAAAATTTTTACCTGTTGAGCAAAGAGGACACTTCATTAAACCTGTAATTTCAGATGTCTTTAAAAACAATGAAGACTTTTTGCAGGAAAAAATATCTTCGAATCTTCTATTTCCGTTAATACTCAACAATCCCAAAGCTAACTATTGTAAGCAAGATACTCCTACAAAAGTATACCATAGAAAAGACAAACATATCATCGCGCAGTTCTGTGAAGTTTACGGAATAGAGAATCCTGAACTAAAATGCTACTTGAAGCCTGATAGCGATGACGAAGTTAAGACGATTGTTAAAAATAAAATAGGTGACGAACCTTTTGTTACTATAGAGCCCATATCAAAAATAAACTATACACCTAATAGAATTTATGATTTTGAAAAATGGCAAGCTATAGTTGATCATCTTAGCAAGAAAATAAAAATAGCACAGGTGGGTAGTAAAGGGTCAAGAGTTCTAGAAAACGTAATAGACTTAACAGGGGTAACTACTTTTAATAATACTGCTGGAATAATTGGAGAATCAAAACTTTTTATGAGCAGTGAAGGCGGATTAGTCCATGCTGCAACTGCTTTTGAAACAAAGAGTATAGTTGTAATAACAGGTTATCAATCAGAAAAAATGGTAGCATATCCACAAAATTTCAATATCAACATCTCTAAACACATCGAACCCTGCGGGCTGAAGATTAATTGCGATCATTGCAAGAAAGATAGAGAAAGTCATGATTATAGAGAGATAGTTGAAAAAGCAAAAGAGTTTTTATGTCTGTAGTTTTTACTAATGGTTGCTTTGATATACTTCATAAAGGTCATATTTTGCTTTTAAAATTTTGCCGTGAAAATTATCCAAACTTCAAGGTTGTTGTAGGGGTTAATAGTGATGAGAGTGTCAAGAGACTAAAGGGTGCGAACAGGCCGGTAAATTGTGAAAAAGATAGAAAGGTAATGCTCGAGTCGATAAAATATGTTGATGAAGTATTTGTATTTGATGAAGACACACCATATAATTTAATTGTTAAAATTAACCCAACTGTTATTGTCAAAGGTGGAGACTATAAAGCGTCTGAAGTCGTTGGTAATGATATATGTCATGTAGAAATATTCAATTATGTCGAAGGCTATTCAACAACAAAAATATTACAAGATTCTAGTAGTAGGTGATGCTTGTCTTGATGTTTATTTTTTTGGAACATGCGACAGGTTAAGCCCGGAGGCACCTGTTCCTGTTTTTAAAAGAAAAAGAATAAAAAATATGCAAGGAATGTGCCTAAACGTTGCTTCAAACTTAAGGGTTTTTGGGCATGATGTGCGTGTTGACAGAAATGATGAAAAAATTAAAAAAATTAGAATAGTTGATGAAAAAACTGGGCATCATCTTTTAAGAGTTGATGAAGAGCCAGAAATAAAAAACATCGACGTCAGAAGGTATACAAAAAAAACACTAGCAGGATATGATGCAATTGTAATATCAGACTACGACAAAGGGTACATAACACAAGGTGATATCCTTGATATTCTGGAGCCGGCAAAGTTTAGAGAAATACCCGTGTTTGTCGACTCAAAAAAGAAAGATTTAAGAAATTTTGATGGGTGTATTATAAAAATAAACGAAGATGAAAAAAGCAAATTAACAAATTTACCTAAAAATTGTGAATTATTAGTTACTTTAGGGTCTAAGGGTTGCTTGTGGAATGACAAAATATATCCATCTGAAAAAGTTGACGTACATGATGTTACAGGTGCAGGAGATGTATTTTTAGCTAGTTTTGTTCACATGTATTTATCAACAAGTGGTAATATTCCTGAATCGATTAAGTTTGCAAATAAGTGCGCAAGCATATCTGTTAGTCACTTTGGAACATGTGTAATCGATCTAAAGGAAATTTCGTGACTTATGTTTTTGACATAGACGGTACAATTTGTACAAAAGTTGATGATGGCAATTATACTAACTCGAAACCACTTGTTGATAGAATTAAAATTATTAACAACTTGTATGATAACGGGAACACAATTATATTTCAAACAGCAAGGGGTATGGGCAGATATAACAATAATAATGAGAAAGCAAACGATGCTTTTTACGAATTGACAGTTAAACAGTTGTCACTATGGGGAGTAAAATATCATCAGTTATTTCTAGGAAAACCGTCAGGAGACATTTACGTTGATGACAAGGGTATAAGAGACTTAGATTTTTTCAATCAAATGGAATATTAGTGGCTAAAAAGAATAAAAGCTTCCTACCAAGATCTACAAGTCTACCAATAAAGCATGTTGAAAAAGGATGGGGCTGGGAAAAGTGGATATGCAACGGTCCTGAGTATTGTGGAAAGTTATTATTTTTTAAAAAAGGTAAGCGTTGTTCTTGGCATGTTCACAGATTAAAAGATGAAGTATTTTATCTTCAATCTGGAAAAATGATGGTATACTACTCAGACAATGATGATATCACACAAGGAGAACAGAAAATATTAAATCCCGGTGACAATTTTCACGTTTACAGGGGATTAAAACATCAGATGTATGCAATAGAAGATTCAGAGTTATTTGAATTTTCAACGCAGCATTTTGACTCAGATAGCTACAGGATTATCAAAGGAGATTAAATGAAAGTCGCAAGCGCTTGGTCAGGTCATGA
>Ga0209756_1004284_pt1 | contig 11160 bp, 17 predicted proteins | sample ETNvirenome_6_85_FD_184071 | JGI IMG/M metagenome (GOLD analysis project Ga0209756, IMG submission 184071) | Marine viral communities from the Pacific Ocean - ETNP_6_85 (SPAdes) (version 3) | ecosystem: Environmental > Aquatic > Marine > Oceanic | place: Pacific Ocean | collected 2013-06-19
TAATCCGTACAGACTTACCAGATTTATCTAAATCTACTCTTGGAAAATATTTTTCTTTTAATATTTTAGATATTTCTTCTTTGATGATTTTTTGTAGTTGGGGTTTTTTCATTTTATTATTATTATTATTATATAGAAATATTATCAGCTTCACCGACTATATTAAGAAATTCGTCTGGGGTCAAACCAGTTTGGTTTTGAATTAGTGTTCCGTGTGATTTCAAAGCTTCCATAGTTTCTTGATTTGCCTTTAAATCACCCATATCACCCTTTTCTTTCATTTTTTTAAGAGCTAAAGAAACATCTTGTTTTTTATCACCACTTGGTTTTTGATTAATACCAAAATGTGGTAATGCATCTTTAGCAGTATCAACTAATTTTTCGTCAGATACACGTTGATAATTTTTACTATACATCGATAACCAATTCGTCCAAGCACGGTCTTCTAGTTCCACTTCATATAATTTATACCACCCTATCATAAAGGCGGCAGTTTGTTCTATTATCTCACGTACTGTCTCTATAGCATAACCTGGGGATTTTCCAGAGTGGTGTCTACCAACTCGGCCACCATATTCATCCCCAATTTCACCCAATATTCTTTTATTAGCTTCTTCTATTCGTTGTCTTTTTAATTTAGTTGGTGTGCTCATTTTATTATTATTATTATTACACCTCACTTCTCCATGTGGATGGTATATTTATTTCCCCTGTCATTTGTGTCCAAGCTCCACCGCCCCATCCTGGAAAATTAGGGTTTGATTCAACCGCTTGTTTTATAATTCCCTTTATTTTTTCACCTTCATCGGTCATTTGTTCTTGTGTGTAACCCAAACTAGATAACCATTGTAAAAATTCTGGTTCTGCCTTACTTTTTTTACTTGCGTTATAAACAATATATAAAGCTTTATCCACATCACTATCAAAATCTAAAGTCATTCTGCCAAACCTTGGGTCTGGTCTACCGCCCACTGGTGATTTTTCCATAGAAACATCTTCAGTTAAAATTCCCTTTTTAACTTGGTTGAGCATTTTCTTAAACATATCTTCACCACTTTCTGTAATGGTTTTCTTTGTTGAAATTGAATCTGAAGATTTAAACCCCCAAAGATGTTTCATTCTTTCAATGCTTTCTGATACCACATTAACATTTTTATCATGTGTGATAACTGCTTCACCATCTTCGTGGCCTTCCCAAATTAATCTATAATAATTTTCACCATCTGTGATTGCAAAAACTGTTTCATCAACCTTAACTCTTGATGGTACTTTATTTACGACTTTAAGTACTTGTTCTATAGATTTAATCTTGCCTTTTGTCTTAAAAATATTTTCTTTAATAACGTCAGAATATTTTTTATAAGATTCATCTGTAACCCTTAGTTTGGGTGGTTTATTATATTCGTCTGGTTTGTCCCACCTATATTTTTTGTATTTATCACTATTCTTTTGTAGAATCTCATAGGTTTCATCATCACCATTTAGGTCTTTCATTCTCTCTTCAAACTTATCATATACATCAGTGTCTTCATCATCATACTTTAATGCTTGCATCCCTGTACCCAAAGCTTCAACATCATATATATCTTCTGGTGATTCTTGGTCATCTTCCCTATCTACCTTAGGCGCATCAAATGCTTCACCAATTTGTGATTGTTCTGAATTATCTGTTTTTTGAAACGTACCCATTTTTTTATCCAATTCTTTAAAATAAGCGTCTTCTTCTTTTTTGTCTTCTTTATGTACTTGATTTAATGCTGGTTCTACAGATGGTTTGCCTAAATCTATACCTTTTTCAGTTTGTATAGTTTCCATTCCACCAAATTGCCCCTTTTCTTCATCCGAAAGTTTGTCCATGGGCATTACACCAAAAGCGACCTCATCAATTTCAAAAAGTTTATCTAAATTCTTTTTAACTATATTTTTTATATTTTTTGACATTTTACCTTTTTTAATAAATATCCGATTATTCTTAAAAATTTTTATCTATTTTATATTTTACCACATAAGTGTGATTGGTCTTTTATTATACTTCTTTTTTTCTAATGTGACTTCATTAACTTTAGACATAATAGTGTCAATTATTAAATCTTCTTTCATGCCTATTTTTTTTGAAATCTTTTCCACATTTTCAAATGTTGTATCACTTAATTCAAGTGGATTATCTATCGCTCCCTGACTACACCATGGTTGATTATTATACTTGGCACATTTGTCTTTAATTTTAACAAACTTACCACCCTTAACCCATTTAATTTTATTAACTTCTTGAAATAATTTTGATTTCTCATTTTCAGTTAAAACCCCACTATTCTTAATTTTTTGTACTATTTTTCCACCCTTCCAAATTGGTTTTCTTGATGGTATATGGTCTTTACCTTTAGCACCAAATATTGGTACAACTGGTGGGCCATTAGCTCCCCATACTGAAGCATGAGTTGTTGTCTCATCTATTTCATCCTCTTTCTTTTTTCTATGTGGTTTTTTTATAGAACCTTTATAACCTATTGATGCAGTACAAACGGCATATGGGTCATAGTCTTTACCATCTTTTTTATTTTGTTTTTTAACATCCTTAACACATCTTTCCCATTTTTTTGTGTGAATAGAACTTTCTTTAGTTTTTTTCTTAGGTTTCTTTTTTGCTTCATTAATATTATCTACTTTATTTGTTTGTGAATTAGTTAAAGTCAAATCAGAATCTTTCCAATTAATATTTAATTTAGCCAACTTATCTACAATTTCCCCACCTTTCCAAACTATTTTATCATTAAAATTCCAACCATCTTCATCAACCCAAGAATTACCGTCAGGAATATCTTTTATTATAGTCAAATTGGTGGCCTCCTTTACTATATTTTTAAATTTAAAAATTTTTGATTCTGTTTTTGGTAGTACTGTATATATCTTCCCTATTGGATTACTTATAGACTTTTTACCTGTTAACTCTTTACCGATTTGTTTTGCGAATGGTTTTTTTATTATGGTTTCATCTTTACCACCTAAAGGTCCTTCAAAATGTCCAGTACTTACGCCACCTGTAGTAGATGTTTCTTCCAAATCACCCTCTACCTTAATGTCTCTAACTTTTGGTTTTGCTTTTTTTAACTCTGACCTAAATTTTTTGGCTAACTTACTATTTCTAACAGTTGGTTTGGGCATTGATTTATTTATTTTACTTTTATCCGTAGCAAAACTTTCAATCATGTCTTCAAGGTCTATTTGTTCGTCACTAGGTGGTAATAGTTCATACTTATCAATTTCAGGTACAACACCAAGTCTTCTTCCATCGTCCCAATTAACATGAAGTGTACCTAAATCATCTATACTATCTATTGTACCCTCTAACTTATCATCAATAGGGTTTGGGTCATCTGCCATTTGAATTAGACGAACCCTCATTCCCACTTTTGCCATTGGGTCCACAGTTTCATCCCATAGGTTTTTCATTTTTACTAGATATTATCTAATTTGTTAGCCCAAAAACTTCTTCTCTGCCACATAGTTTTGTAAAACTGTACCAATACCTTTTCAGATATTTTTGCGACCTCTTTTTGTGTTGGTTTGTCGTTTTTCAGTTGTTTTTTAGCTATGTCCTCAATTTTTGATTTAAAATCGGATTCTTTCATAAAAGACTCAAACTCCTTCTTTGCTAATTTTTTAATTTCAGCTTTATCAGAACGGGTTAAGTCTTCTTTTAATATCTTTTTAATTGTGGTCCTCATTTTTATCTATACCTTTTACTTCTACTATTTCTGTTTCTATTTCTATCATATTTTTCAGAAATCCTTTGTTTTCTTGCTTTTCTTGATTCCTCAATTCTTTGTTCTTTTTTTACCCTATTTACAATATTTTCTAATAGTGTAACAAACTCGTCTTCTGTATATTGAAGTATTTTCTTTTTTACCATGTTTTAATTTTTTTTTATTATTGTTATTATTATAGCCTAAATTTACTCATATAATATCTTTTACGCTCTTGTCTTCCTAAAATTTTACTTATTAATTCTGTAGAATCTGGTATATCCACTTGAGCCTCTAGCTCACCATTTAATATTTTTAAATATTCAAGAAATTCTGCAGTAAGTTGTCTAACATAACTCATTCTACCCGTATCATCATCAACAACATCAGTTAAGTTGTCCAGTTTATCGGTTAAATCAGCTATATCAGATTCGGTATCATCAACTTCCATTAAGTTAATAATAGTATTTTTGAACTGAGATTCAGTAAATATTAATTTTTCAGAAGATACCAACACAAAGATATTTTATTATAAATATATCTTACCACACAAAAAAATCAAAAGATTATGAGTTACTGGTCTATTTTATAACAATTTTTCTATTTAATAATCTTGTTAAAGTCACACCAATTAGGTCATGAGCATTTTTATACTCATTTTCTTTTATTAGATAATTATTTATCTGTACTTGTGGTGCATAATCAGTGCCACCCATTTTAGCTACTTTATCCCACATCTCATCATTACCATTCATAGTAATAGTTTCATAGACTACACCAATCTTATCTAATTTAGTTTTCACATCATTACACATAGGACAACCATCCAAAGAATAAACTATAATTTTTTTGTGACTATTTTCTTTTATTTCTCTTAAAAGTCTATTTATCGATTCTTTATTCATAATTATTTTTTCTTTAAATTACTAAATTTATAATAATAACTAAACCCTACTTCCTTATTTGTGGTTCCATTAACTATTAAATTATGTTTTTTCCATTGTAATCCGGCCCCAATACTTAAACCATTACTGTTTTGGTCAAAACCATTTATATAACCACCACCTAAAAGTAACCCAAAACTACTTTCTTTTGATGTGTTATCAAAATCTTTTGGTGGTAAACTATTGACGGTTATAGAATCTACTAATAACCACTCAGGTCCTATAAGTCTAGAATTCCATAAACCTCTTTCTGTTTCTGTTAATATAACTTCTAATGGTAATCTTCCAAAACTCCATTCCCCTTTATAACTTTTAGTTTTTGTAAATACACTACCACCCCAGTTTATAAAAGACTCATCGGAATCTGGATATCTTATATTTATATCAAAAATGGTACTATCTTTATTATTAACTACCACATTACCCTCATTTATCTCACCCTTTAAAGACACTATAGCTCTATTTACCATTAATAATTTCTCATTTTGTTTTTTTATTAATTGTTGTAAATCTTTATTATCTTCCCTAACCCTTTTATTTAAGTCTTTTTCTGTGTTAAAATAATCTACTAATTTAGCGTACTGACCATTCTTTTCTTCTTTTGTTTGGTCCATATTAACAATTACCTCATTACTTTTTTGTATTTCCTGATATAATTTATCTTGTTGTATACTACTATACCACCCATTACCTATTAATAGTAAGATTAATATTATAATAACTCCATATAAAACCTTATCTTTTGTTTTCATTAAAATTCAGTTTCAGCGCCACCAAATTCAACACCACCAAATTCAGTTTCACCACCTATTTCAGTTTCACCACCTATTTCAACTTCTTCTTCTGGACTTTTAGTACCGGTTAGTCTACCACTCCATTCTTCTGACCAAACATCATAATAACCTCTTAATTTTTTCAGTACTTGTAAATTTTCGTCTCTTAATTGTAAAAAATCGTCTGTTTTTATATAGCAACCCACAGAATCATCCAAGGAAAAAACCCAATCAATCCTCTCTCTAATCAAATGTCCTGACCATTCTACATTTTCAGCATGTACTTTTATTTTTTCAAATTTAACTAATTTAGAAACTATATCTTTAAACTTATTCTCTTCTTCCCTTTGTTCATCTGGGTCTAAACTTTGTACATCTGGGTCTAACCCTGGTATATCTTCTTCATTTAAAATTGATTTCTTTAAAATCGTCCTTTTATTAATGTCTAATTCCGTCAAGCTTATTTTTTGACCACTTTTTTGTAGGTTTCTAATTTTTTCTAAAAATTTTCTTTCATCCATAGTTTTCTATTTTTTTAATATGTGATATATCAAACGCCGGACTCACATCCGTTATTTCTTGATAATAATTACTCTTAAATACTATACCATCAAATAAATCTATACTGTCATCATAAACATTGTGTTCTATAACTTCTTTATTTATATTAAAATCTTTACAAAGTTTTTTTATCAAACTTGATAAGGATTTTAACTGTTCTTCAGTATAGTTTTTCCAATATTGATGATTTCTCCATTTCTTAATAATTATATCATTACCTTTATAAATATGCCCTAACCAATCCTTATAATCATTATTTAAATCTTTTTTTAACCAACCAATATTAGATAGTGTTATCGATATGTTAAACTTATCCTGATTTACACCCAAATAATCACTCCAATATTTTGGGTTATAGTGTTCATATATTTTTCCATCTAAATTTATTGTATATGTTGTTGTTTTAGTATAGTTACCATTCCACCTATTTACCCAAGAAGAATAGTGTAACATATCATCTCTATAAGAATGTCCAATTATTATTTGTTTTTTATCATAAATTTCTTTATGGTAATTTGTTTCTTCTAATTTATATTTCTTCTTATCTATCATTCACCTAATTTATTATTTATTTTGGTTTTTTGTTTTTCATAAAGAAATCTTTCTTTTTTTTCACTTTCCTTTGTTTCATAGTTTTTATCAAAAACTTGCTCTGTAGACTCTTTTACTGGCTTTTCTGATACTTCATCTTCTGGTATAACTTCTTCTACCAGTGAATGGTCTATATTTTCATCTAATTCATTGTGTTCTTCATCAAAATTAGGTATAGGATAAGGTGTGTTAAATTCTTTACCTTTTGGTACAGACATTTTAAGTTCAAATGGAGCCTCTTCTTCATTATCTTTTTCATCTTCTTTTTTATAGGTAATAAAAAAGTGTAATGATGTTAAAGAAATAATGGGTAATAAACCACCTTCCAAAAATGCTAACCATCTTTTTAATGATATTGTATCAGTAATTTCTGTGCCTAATAATTCCCACACAGGTGAGGTTAATTCTACCCAAGCTATAAATAATGTACCACTAGAATCAATTTCTTTATAACAATAAAACACATTTCCAAGTACCTGTATAAATGTTACAATTCCAAACATAAACCAAATGCCACCTTTTATTTTTGAATCAACAGCCACCAATGCTGTCATAGCCGCAATTTCTATAGCGATTGATAGATAAATTGCCCAATTAATTGGGTTTGCCATATCATACCATGTAACTACGTGGGATATAGATATTGCTGCAACCAATATAATTGGCACTAAAAACATTGCCCTATTAGGGTTATTCCTAATCCAATTCCAAATTTTTATCATTGTTTTTCTTTTTCATCCTTAGCTTCCAAAGCATTTATAGAAATTCTTTCTTTATCTGAAATTTCTTCCAATCTAAGTGATTTCCAAGCTGGAGTTTCTTTTATTATTGAAATCATTTCTTCCTTGGATAATGATTCTTGTGGTAATAATTCTATTTTTTCATTTAATTTTTTCTCCATATTATCCATCCTAGTATTTGTGGTACATGTTTTAAAAAACATAATTAATAATAGTGGAAAAAGTATTCTTATACCCCACGTGTCAATAAATTTTAACATATTTTTCATAGTCGTTTTTTATAATTTTAGTGATATATTTTAAAAAGTATATCATTTATCATATCTATAAATATTTATAAAGTATGAATATTAAAAGTATTATAAAAGAACAACTACTTTTAGAGAAAAAATTTTCTGAAATTTTTGCTAATATAACCATATCATTCGAATTACACCATACACCAACACACTCAAAAAAAAGACAGTTACGACACGTTGGTGAGGGTGGCGATAGAATATATGATGCTGATATAAAAAGAACAATAGAAAAAGCTAAAAATGATATTGTATTCAATATAATACAAGAAGAAATATATAATGGTGAACGATTTATTATTATGGATGCCGACACAAAACTAAATATTGTTATATCACCAGAAGAAATAACCCCCTATCAATGGAAATTATATGTTATAACAACAATGAGAAAAGATGATTTTAGTGTTGGAAGGGACCAATTGGTTATAGAAGTTTAATTAACAAAAAAACCCCACAGTATTCTGACCATGGGGTTCTTTTTTTTTCATCCTATTATAAAAATAAAATTGAGGAGTTTCACCTTGAAGACTTCGTGCCTCATTCCGCCGAGTTATGTGGGTAATCTCGGTTCAACCCATACTTTCTAATACAAATATAAGAAGTTTTTATTTAATGGCCAAATTTATTTATAAATAAATTCAAAAAGATTTTCACAATTGTTTTTTAAACGTCTAAGAGCCTTTTCTTTAATCTGACGTATTCTTTCCTTTGTCAATCCATATTCGTCACCAATCTGTTCTAATGTCATGGGTTGCCCATCTAACCCAAAATACATCTGAATTATATCCCTTTCTCTTTTATTTAAAATACTCATTGTACTTTCTATCTCATTTTTAAGTATTTCCTCTGAATTTTCATCATTATCAGATTTATCAGATAATATATCTAATACTTCATCACCATTCTCATTAATTTTATCATTAAGTGACCTACAAGATGGTTGATTTAATATGGATATATCAAAATCATTATTTGTGGCAATTCTCTCGTTTTCTTGTTCAAACCTAGTCATCTCTTTTTTAATCTTAGATATTTGATTGGTTATGTTAACTGGTAACCTAACAGTTCTACTCTGTTCATTTAATGATTGTATTATAGATTGTTTAATCCACCAAACAGCATAAGAAATAAATCTGAACCCACGTGTTGGGTCAAATCTATCGGTGGCTTTTATTAATCCGTAATTACCTTCTGCTATTAAATCCACCAAAGGGATTCCTTGTCCTTGATACTCCTTTGCTACGGATATTACAAATCTAAGATTTGATGTTATTAATTTTTCTATAGCCTTTTCATCCCCTTCTTTAACTTTTCTAGCTACAATAGCCTCTTCCTCTGGTGTTAATATATCTATTTTTCTAACTTCTTTTAAATAATGAGAAATACTCTCCTCAGATGTATCTATAAATTTTTTATTTGCTATCATATTTTATTTTTTTGTCCGTCTTTTAGACGTTTTACGTTTTTTATTAGTTGTCTTATTTTCTTGATTTTTATCTATTTCTTTCTTTTTTATCATATAGAAATCATTATTTAATGTATATGGTGAGTTCTTAACACCACACCATAAATTATCTATATAATTTTGCCTATTCTTTCTTTTAATCTTAGTTAACTCAGATAATGTTGACTCTAATTTTTGTATTTGCTCTATAACACCATTTGACCAATCCTTAACTTTTTGAGTTATTAAACCACTTGGTACTGTTGTTCCATGCCAATCAACTTTCTTATCTTTTAATAAAATTTCAGTATATCTTTCCATCAGTAATTATAATTTTTAGTTTTTTTTCTAATTTTTAATTGTGTGTTTGTATTATTTTTTTGAGATATCCCGTTCTTTAATTTAGCGTTTTTTTGTTTTAACACCAAACCCTCATACATATCTATGGTTATTAAATTTTTAAATATATTAGTAAAGTTTAGATTAAATGTGTTAACTATATATACCCAATTATTGATTTTATTAATGTAATTATCATATTTTTTTGAACTATATAGTTCACACAATAAATCATATCTCTCTTTAAATGTCATTCCCACTGTTTGTCTACCATTAAAAACAATAATATCAAAGATAATAAATTTATGGTTAAATAATTTATTATTACCATCATTTTTTGACTTATTCATGTATTCACCATTTATGGCCATCCAACCGGTACCACGATGTAATGATTTAAATATATTTTTATCCAACGATACATTAGACATTTCACTATTATGTCTAGTCATTAATATAACTTTATTACCATCCGTATAAACAGTTAAATTTGAACCATCTAATTTAGGTTGAGCCATAAAAGCACTATCATCACTAAGACTTTCAAATGGTATTTTATTTTCTGGTCTTGGTGGATATATGTACCTATATTTAGTGTAATTCATTTTATTAAATATCTATAATGGGGTCTTTGAATTGGTCCTTCTGCTATGATAGTATAAGCTTGTACTGAATTTGTTCCATCAGTTACCCAACAATTAAAATTTACCCCAACATGTTCACTAGTTACTTTAATTTTAGTATTGAAACCTTTACCCTCTAACCTTGAAGCTAATTTAATTAACTTATTATCAAAATCATTAGAATATTTTTTAACCTCTTCCTTTACATACCTATTATACTCAGTTTTTGTTTCATTTATTTTAATAAAATCGGTAAATTGTTGACGTAATTTTTTACCTTGGTTGGTCATTGCTATATAAGATTTTCTTGTAGACTTAAAACCATAGTAGTACTCCTCTCTACCATAAACTTCTAACCATTTTTTATTGTCAAAATCTTTATGTGTATCTATAACATGATTAAAATGTTCTACAATATAGTTTTTTGTTCTTTCCAAATAAGTTTTTTTAAACGTTTTGGTTTCTCGTTTAAGTCCTTTATATAATTTATTTAAAATCTTTTGGTCTGAAGTTTCTTCCACCTTAAGTAAGGTTGCGTTATACGCACCAGAATAAGAAGTTCTGTAATCATTACGTCTTCTAATTAATTTACGTCTCGCACTTTCTTCACTTATAGCGTCCACTATAATTTCTTTACCGTTATTTAATTTGAATGTATATATCTTTGTAGTTTCCATAGTACAAAGATAATAAAAAATATATTAAAAAACTATTTTTTTTTAAAAAACTTTTTTTTATCGTACCTTTTTTGTTTTATAACTATATCCTCTTCACTATACTTAAACTCATTTGGGACAAAATAATTCCATTGTTCCAACGGCCCCAATTTACTTAAAGTGTCTATTAACTTTTTTGAATAGGGTCTTATTATACCATTAAATCCCCAAATTTTATTATTATCATCTTTTATTTGTGGTATACACCTAGACCATATATTATTATTATCCCAAAACTCAACTATATTGCCAACCAATAGGGGGTCACAATCATTTGACCTTCCTATAACTTTATCACCTAATTTATAGGTAATATTATCTATAAGATATGATTTATGTGGTTTTTTTTTCTTTAGTTTACCCTTTTTATATGACTCTACTAATTTC